>Ga0209985_10001855_pt1 | contig 19911 bp, 15 predicted proteins | sample NOAtaG_FD_187305 | JGI IMG/M metagenome (GOLD analysis project Ga0209985, IMG submission 187305) | Freshwater lake microbial communities from Lake Erie, under a cyanobacterial bloom - NOAA_Erie_Diel6S_1000h metaG (SPAdes) (version 2) | ecosystem: Environmental > Aquatic > Freshwater > Lake ...
ATGGATGAACCCCTCCAGACTTCGGTGACGCGAGCGTGGGGCCCGCGGCGCGCCGACCAGACTCCCGGACGATCCGGCAGATCATGTCGGTGCACACTCTGTCGTATTGCACGGGGCGTGCCGGAGGGAACAAACGGGAACATTCCGGCCGAAAACGTTGACGTGCAATGACTTGCACATCTCTACCCCGCGTCACCCTGTCCGTGTCACTGTCCAATTCCCTTTCTTTCGTCCGGAAAAGTGGACACAAAAGTGGACAGTCTGCTCAGCCAAGCCGGAAATCCGCCGCGAAGAGCAGGGCGAGCGCCGTTTTGGCGTCCTGGATCTCCCCCTGCTCGATCATGGACAACGCCCGCGACAGCGGCGTGGGTACCAGCTCCATGAATTCGTCGGCTTCCCGGTTGGCTTGACCTGCCGAGAGCCCGGTGGCCAGGAACAGATGGATCTGCTCGTCCGTGAAGCCGGGCGTCGTGAACATGGTGAACAGCTGTTCGACACGCGCCGCGGTGTAACCGGTTTCCTCCCGCAGCTCCCGGTGTGCACATTCGGCCGGCGATTCCCCCGGATCGAGCCGGCCGGCCGGGATTTCGTACAGATACTTCTCGGCGGCGTATCGGTACTGCCGAATCAGCAGCACCTCCGGGTCCGCATCGTCGGGCGCGCCGAGGAGCGGTACCACGGCGCTCGCCCCGGGGTGCCGGATCATCTCCAGCTTCCCCACCGAGCCGTCGGGGAAGCGCACGTCGTCCAGGTCTACCGAGATGATGCGCCCGCTGTAGACCCGCTCGCCGCCGACCTTGCCGGTTTCGCTCACCGCACCACCCGCGTGGCGTGCCGCTCCGCCACGTGGGGGTGGGTCGGCGCCTTTGCCGGCCGCTTCGCGCCCGCGCCGGCCCGCTTGGTTCCGGGCCCCTTCCTGGGCGTCGGTTTCCCGCCCGTCTTTGCCGCCCCCCGCACCGGCTTCTTCGGCTTGGACACATCGTTGCCGGCCAGCCACTCGCGTACCGTCGGCCGCAGGTACACGGGCACCTTCACGATCGTGCCGCGGCACTTTGCCGAGCCGCAGCGGCAGGCGTAGTAGCGAATGTCGACCGGCTCGAACGCGTCCTGCCACTCGAAGCTGTAATCGTAGGTCAGCTCCGTCTCGGGCTGGATGGCCTTGATGGCTTTGATGTAGATGTGCCCGTCGTCAATCACCGTCTCGCAGTTCGGCTCGCACGAGTGATTGATGAAGCGCGCGTCGTTGCCACCGAAGCGGGCGTCGAGCACGGTGTCGTCGTCGAGTACGAAGAGGAACGTATGGTGCCGTCCGTCGTTGTCGTCGTAGCGCCGGTCCGCCTCCTCGTGCGTGATGCGCTGCCCCCAGTACTCGTCGACGCGTTGCCCCTTGCGAATCGGCTTGATCGCAAAAGCGCCGCGCCCCTGGATCCGCGACCGGCGAACCTCGTACAGCGTGGACTGGGGCGGCTTCACGAGCGCCCTCGCCTTCGGCGTGGCAGACGACTTCGTGCCCGCGGGTCCCGCGGACTTCTTCACTGGGGTCACGACGGATCTTGGGAGGGGAGGATCAGGGGACCGGCCCCGTCACGGGGCCGGGACGACATCGTCGTCGGTCGGCTCATACACGGTAATCGGTCCGAGCCCCAGGGCGGCAATCGGCTCACGGATCGCGTCGGCATCGCCCACCACCACCACCTGCAGCCGCGACGGGTCGAGGTGCGCCTGGGCCACCCGCAGGACGTCGGCCGTGGTCACCGCCTGCACCCGTTCGCGATACGTATCGAAATAGTTGCTTGGCAGCCGGAAGATCTCGACGTTGGCCAGCCCGCCCGCCACCTCGGCCGTGGTCTCGAACCGGATGGGAAACACGCCCACCAGGTACGACACGGCCAGGGACAGCTCGGCGTCGCTGACGGGCTCCTCGCGGATTCGGGTGAACTCCTGCACGATCTCCCGCAACGCGTCGGCCGTGACGGCGGTCTCCACGGCGGTGGAGATCTCGAACGGGCTGGCTGCGCGCCGCCAGTCGAACGCCGAGTGCGCGCCGTAGGTGTAGGCGTGCGCCTCGCGCAGATTGAGATTGAGCCGCGAGGAGAACAGCCCGCCGAGAATCGCGTTCATGACCACCACGGGGAAATAGTCCTCGTGCAGACGCGGGATGGCCACGTGCCCCACGCGCACCTCCGACTGCGGCGCCTCCGCCTTGTGCACGAGATGCACCCGTGGCTCGAGGTGACGTTGTGCCGCGGGCGGCTCGGTCACCGGCGGTGCCTTGCCGGCCCAGTCGCCGAAACACGCACTGGCCAGCTTCACTGCGTGCTCGACCTCGATATCGCCCACAAGCATGAGCGCCGTGGCGTCCGGGCGGTAGAAGCGCTCGTGATACGCCACGACTTCCTCACGCGAGAGTCGCTCGATACTGCGCTCGTCGCCGCCCGCCAGGCGCGCAAAGCGCGACGACGCCGCGTACAGCAGCCGCGAGAAGAACACATCCGAAAGCCCACGCGGCTCGGCGCGCAGCTGGGCCAGATCGGCGCGGCGTTCGGCGCGCAGCCGCTCCAGCTCATGCTCCGGAAACGCCGGATAACGCAGTACCTCGGCCAGGACGGCCATCGCGTCGTCGATGCGCGACGACAAGGCCGTGAGCTGCACGATGGCCGAGTCCCAGTCGGCGCCAGTGTCGAGCGTGGTCCCGAGCATCTCGATACGCATGGTGAGCTCGAGAGCGTTCATGCTGCGGGTGCCCTCGGCGAGGCCGCGGGTAACCAGCTGGGCCAACCCCTCGAAGTCGCGCGGGTCGCGCGTGGCCCCCGCCTCCACCACGGCCAGCGTCGTCACCACGGGATACGCCGGCACCGTGGCGACCATGACCCGCAGGCCATTCGACAGGATGCGCGTCTGGAAGGCAGGGAACCGGTACGGGCGTGGTTCGCCCGACCCCGGACGCGGCGGCGCGTCGGACGCCAACGCCATGGGCTCGCCCTCGGACGCGGATGCCGTGATACCGTTCATGACACCGCTCATGCCACCGCCTCCGCAAGCGCGTCCGCCTGTTCGGCCGGCGGCGCATCGACCGGGACGTACAGGAGCACCACCCGGTTGTGCGGGCCGAGGCGTTCGCGCGCGATGGCCGATACCGCAGCGGCGGTGGTGCCCGCGTAGCGCGCCACCTGCGTGTTCACGAGCGTCGCGTCACCGAAATAGGTGGCGAAACGCGAAAGCTGATCGGCGCGCTCGGCGGCCGACTGCATGCTGGTCACGAAGCTGGTCTCGATGAGCGCGCGGGCGCGGGTGACTTCATCCTCCGTCACGCCCTGCTCGGCGATGAGGTCGAGCTCGGCCATCACCGCCGCCTCGAGCTGTTCCGGGGTCACGCCGGGGTGGGCCGTGGCATCGACGACCAGCAGATCACTGCCCTTGGCCAGGTCGTAGGTGAAGGCGCTGGCCTGCGACGCCACGCGCTGACGGCGCACCAGTGACTGCTCCAGTCGACACCCCGTGCGCAACCCCAGCACGGCGGCCGCGAGGCTGGCGGCGTAGTAGCCGTCGGTCCCGAACACCGGCGTCCGGCAGGCCACGAACACGCGAGGCAGCGCCACCGCATCGGGGACGACCTCCCGTCGCGTGTTCTCGAAGATGGACGGTACCGCCATGTCACGCAGCGGCGGGCGCCCGGCCCCGCGCGGAATGGGGCCGAAGTACTCGGCGATCAGCCGCATCACCTCGGCGCGATCGAAATCGCCGGCCACGGTGAGCACGGCGTTGTCCGGGGTGTAATAGGTGCGAAAGAAGTCCGCCACGTCCTCGAGTGAGGCGTCGGACAGGTGTGCCATGGACCCGATCAGGGAGTGATGAAACGGATGAGTCTCGGGAAACGTGAGCGCCGGCAGCCGCTCCCACCACGTGCCGTACGGCTGGTTGTCCACCGACCAGCGCCGTTCGTTCTTCACCACATCCCGCTGTGTGTCTAACTTCTGCTGCGTCAGGGCCGGGAGCATCCGGCCCATGCGATCCGCTTCCAGCCACAGCGCCAACGCCACCTGATGCGAGGGCATCGTCTCGTAGTAGTTGGTGCGATCGAGCCACGTCGAGCCGTTCAGCGTGCCGCCGGCCCGTTGCACCAGCTCGAAGTGTTCGTTGGCCTCGACGTTGGCCGAACCCTGGAAGAGCATGTGCTCGAACAGGTGCGCGAAGCCCGTGCGCTCGAGGCGCTCGTTGGCAGACCCCACGTGGTACCACAGGTTCACCGCCACGATCGGGGCCGTGTGGTCTTCCGACAGCACCACGTGCAGGCCATTCGGGAGGTGATGACTCTCGACAGGTATATGCATCGGTCAATATTCAGGGCTGGTCACGAAACCCGGAACCCCGCGTCCTGTGTTCGTAGCCCATCCATACTCCTCTCCGCTCCCACTGGCCGCCCCAGTATGTCCACCCGGTCCTATTTCGTTCGTTGCGCCACCGTCGCCTCGGTCGTCTCGCTCGCCGCGTGCGGTGGCGATCCGCAGGTGCCGACCGCGCTCGCGCCGACGGTCAGCGCCGCCATCGCCGCGCCGGTGGCCAGCGTCGTCGGGCAGATTCCCACCGTTCGCATTACCGACCAGCGAGGCAAGGGCATGCGCAACGTGCTCGTTCGCTGGCGGGTGACCGCCGGCGGCGGGCGTGTCGTGAACGATTCCTCACGCACATCGCAAAGCGGGGAAGCCAGCTCCGGCGGCTGGACCTTGGGTACGATCGCCGGCACCCAGACGCTCACCGCGACCGCGGAAGGGGTGCCGGTGGTGACATTCACGGCCACCGCCTCGCCGGGTCCGGTCTCCGTGTTGACGCGTGCCAGCCGCGAGGCACAGGATGGCATCGTCAATACGCTCGTGAGCACCCCCCCCTCGGTGCGCGCGGAGGACATCTACGGCAATCCCGTCCCGAATGTCCCGGTGTCGTTCAGCATCACCCTGGGCACCGGCAGCCTCACCGGCGACCAGCAGACCACCAACGCCAGCGGCATCGCCACCCTCGGCTCGTGGCGTCTCGGCACCCTGGCCGGCCAGCAGATCGTGCGCGCCTCGGCCCTCGGAGCGCAGCCGGCGGCGTTTGTCGCCACCGCACTCGCCGGGGCGCCCGCGGAGCTCGTCAGGATCGCGGGAAATGACCAGCAGGCGGTGAGCGGCATTCCCGTCACCGTGGCGCCCGGTGTGCGGGTCGTGGATGCCTTCGCCAATCCGGTGGGCAACGTACCGATCACGTTCACGCCGGGGCCGAACTCGGGCACCGTGACCGGCGCCACCACGGTGTCGGACCCCGCCAACGGTTCGGCATTCGTGGGCAGCTGGACACTGGGCTCGGCGGCCACGCAAACGCTCGTCGCCACGACTTCACAGCTCCCCAATGCGTCGGTGACGTTCACGGCGCGCGTGGTGCAGTCGCTCTTCGACATCGACATCCGCTTCGTCGGTGACGGCGGCACGACGGCGGTGCGCAGCGCGTTCACCGCGGCGGTGAACAAGTGGCGCTCGATCATCGTGGGCGACGTGCACAACACGCGCATCCAGCGGCCGAGCGGGGCCTGCGCCGCGTGGATTCCCGCGATCGACGAGACCATCAATGATGTGGTCATCTTTGCCCGCATCACCAACATCGACGGTCCCGGCCAGGTCCTCGGGCAGGCGGGTCCGTGCCTCATCAACTCGGCGTCACGTCTGGCCGCCGTGGGGCTCATGGAGTTCGACGAGGCCGACATGGAGCTGCTGCAGTCGCGCGGCAACCTCAACGACGTCATCCTTCACGAGATGGGGCACGTGTTCGGCATTGGCACCCTCTGGAACAACGGCCGCAGTCTGCTGGTCGGCGCCGGCACCGACGACCCATACTTCAGCGGCACCGCGGGACGCGCACAGTTTGCGGCCCTGAACACCGTGACGTATTCCGGCACGCCGGTGCCGGTTCACAATGCCGATGGCCCGGGGTCACGCGACAGTCACTGGCGCGAGAGCATCCTCGGGCGCGAGCTCATGACGCCGCGCCTCAACAGCGGTGTCGCCAATCCGCTCAGTCGCCTCACCGTCGGCTCGCTGCAGGACATGGGCTACGTGGTGAACCTCGCCGGCGGCGACCCGTTCTCCATCACCGCGTCACTGTATGCGTTTCCGCTGATCGGCAGTCAGCAACAGCTGGAACTCGGCAACGACGTGGCCAACATCCCGCTGTACGAAGTGCACCCCAACGGCGCCACGGTCCTCGTGCGGCCGGCGCGGCGGTGAGGCCGGCGGTCGCGGCCGGACAGAGCAGGACCTGAACCGCAGCATCTGAACAGCAGGACCTGAAACGCCCGGAATACCGGTTGTGGCGAAGATCGCGGATGGCACGGATACCACCAGTGGTATCCATGCATTCCGCGATCTCCGTGTTCATCCCTGTTTCGGCTGTTTTTCTCTCTGACCGGCGATTCCTCCCGGGTGTGTGGAGCCGTCAACGCCTCCGGCTCCCCGCCATCTCACACCCGCCGCCGCGTGAGCTTGAGCCACAGCATCAGCGCGAGGTCGGTTGGCAGCGCCACCGACTCCCGCAGCATGTATTCCAGCACCACGCCGTTCGCCGAGATCGGGCTGGTGCGCGTGGGAGAGGGCAGGGGCGTGAGGCCGTGCAGGCGCGCCAGGACATCCAGCCGCAGCATGTGGAACGGGTCACTCACCAGCAACACACGGGGGCGTTCCCCGCGGCGCGTGGAGCCACCTTCACCATCAGCGCTCCGCTCCAGCGAGTCACGACGGGCCAGGAGCAAGTCAGCCGCCCCCTGAATGGACGCCAACGAGGTGCGCCCCGCCGGCTCCAGCAGGATGACCCCCTTGGGTACGCCCCGGCGTGCGAGATAGCGCTTTCCTGCCGCAGCCTCGCTGATCATGTCGCCGGGGCGTCGGCCACCTGTGAGCACGACGCGGGGTGCCCGCTCGGCCTTCCACAGCCCCAGGGCATGATCGAGCCGTGAGCGCAACACCGGCGACGGGCGTCCGCCGTACTGGGCCGCGCCGAGCACGACGATGGCATCGGCCTGCTCGGGGGAGGTGCGGCGCGACCAGCCCGCAATGCACAGCAGGCACAGCATCCAGCCACCGACCGCCACGAGCAGGGCGCGGCGGAGCAGGGTGGTGACACGGGGCCGGGGCATGCGGAGCGCCACAGATGTCATACGGGCTCAAACTATCCCATCCGCCGCCACCCCGGCATGCCGCTACAACGTCATTCGGTCGCCCGGCGCTGGAATGTCCACCCGGAACCCGTCGTCGCGCAGCTGTTCGGCAAAGGCTTCCTGGGCCGGTGGTTCACCGTGCACAAGCATGACGTGAGGCCGAGGGCGGCCATCGGGGACGCCGTTCTGCCGCACCGCCTGCAGCCAGCGATGCAGTTCGTGTCGGTCGGCATGGGCGCTGTACCCGTTCAGGATTTCCACGCTGGCCGCCAGCGAGACCTCCTCGCCGAAGATGCGCAGGACCGGCCGCTGCTCCACGATCCGGCGACCGAGGGTGTGCTCGGCCATGAACCCCACAATGAGGATGGTGTTGCGCGGATCGCTGGCACCGTAGCGCAGGTGATGCAGGATGCGCCCCGACTCCGCCATGCCCGAGGCCGCGATGATGATCATCGGCCCAGGCATGCTGTTGAGCCGCTTCGACTCGTTCACGTCGCGCGTGAACTGCACCATCGGGAAATCGAACAGATTGGGGTCGCGCCGCACGAGCGCTTCGCTATGGTCGTACGCTTCCGGATGCATGGCGAACACCGCGGTGGCATTGGTGGCCAGCGGCGAATCGATGTACACGGGAATGTCGGGGATCTTTCCGTCGTGCCGGAGCTGGTGCAGGTCGTACAGCAGCTCCTGCGTGCGCCCCACCGCGAATGCGGGAATGAGTACGCGGCCGCCGCGGGCGGCGGTGTCGCGCACCACCTGGCCGAGCTGGTCACGCGCGCCCTCCACCGATTCATGGTCGCGGTTGCCGTACGTGCTTTCGCAGATCACGACATCGGCCCCGAGGGGCGGCGGCTCCGGGTCCCGGATGATCGGCAGTCCGCAGCGACCGACATCGCCGGAGAAAACGACGCGGCGGAACGTATCCCCTTCCCGCACCTCGAGCGCCACCGACGCACTGCCCAGAATGTGCCCCGCCTCGGTGAACATCGCGCGCACACCGTCGGTGACGTCGAACCACTTGCGGTACGGCATGCTGATCATGCGCTCGAGCGTCTGGGTGGCGTCTTCCACCCTGTACAACGGTTCGATGTGTTCATCACGGTGCCGGGCCAGGAAGTCGGCGTCCTTTTCCTGGATGTTGGCCGAGTCCGCGAGCATGATCGCGCACAGGTCGCGTGTCGCCGACGTCGCCCAGATGGAGCCCTTGTATCCCTGCGCGACCAGATACGGCAGGCGGCCGGCGTGGTCGATGTGCGCGTGGGAGAGGATGATCGCGTCGATTTCGTCGACGGGCACCGGCAGGTGCTGGTTCTTCGCCCGCGACTCGCTGCGCTTGCCCTGGAAGAGCCCGCAGTCGAGCAGCACCGTGCGCTTGCCCACGCGCAGAATGTGGCAGGAGCCGGTGACTTCCTGCGCGGCACCGGAGAATTCGATATGCATGCGGCGAAGCTACGCCGCGCGGCGTCGCACGGCTACCAGTTCCGCTGCTGTGGCCAGCGCGCGAACGGCTGAACGCGATACGAGGTCACCCTGGCCCACCACTGCGCGACCCAATCACGGACGCGCGGTCCTGTCATCATGGTCTTCTCCCCGTTGCAGAACGCACCGTCGCGCGCGTACCGCACTGGCCATCCCGCGATCCGCAGCCAGGTCCTCACCTGCTGGCCGCGGCGACCACGAATAGTACGACACGGGGACCGGCAAGACACCTTCTCGCGGCACATGGTCCAACGCGCTGGGCGCGCGATTCGGCCACCGGTGAAACGCCCGCGGCCAGCGGCGATACGGCGCCGCTATCGCAGCGCCCGCCGCGCCAGGAGTTTCTGCAGCGATTGCCGATGCAGACCCAGTGCCCGCGCCGTGCGGGCGATGTTGCCGTCGTGGCGCGCCAGTGCGGCGGCGAGAAAGGCACGGTCGAACTCGCGCAGGGCGCGCTCACGTGCTTCCACGAATGTGAGCGCCGCCCATGCATCGTCGGGCACGAAGGACGGCGCCTCCGAAGGCATCAGGCGGGTGGGCAGATCGGCAACCATGATCGTATCGCCATCACACCGCAGCAGCGCCCCCTCGATCACGTGACGCAGTTCGCGCACGTTGCCGACCCAGTCATGCGTCAGCAGCAGCGCCCGCGCGCCGTCGCTCAGAGGTCGTACCGGCACACCGTGGCGTTCGCTGAACCGCTGCAGGAAGTGATCCGCCAGCAGCGGGATGTCATCGCGCCGTTCGCGCAGCGCCGGCAGCGCCAGCGTCGTCACCTGGAGGCGGGACAGCAGCGCCTGCAGGAAGCGCCCCCTGGCCACCAGCTCCTCGAGTGGGCGGGTGGTGGCCGCAATCACCCGCACGTCCACCGGCGTGGCCCGCGAACCGCCCACGCGCAGCACCGAGCCGCACTCCAGTGTGCGCAACAGCGCGGCCTGCGTGGTCAGCCCCAGATCGCCAATCTCGTCGACGAACAGCGTCCCGCCCTGTGCAGCCTCCAGCTGGCCGCTCCGCTCCTGCACGGCGCCGGCGAAGGCGCCGCGCGAGTAGCCGAACAGCTCCTGCTCCACCAACGCCGCCGATATCGCCGAACAGTCGAGGGTGGCGAACGGCCGATACCGCCGCGCGCTCTCCGCGTGCAGCGCCCGCGCCACCAACGCCTTGCCCGTCCCGCTTTCACCGGTCACCAGCACCGTGACATCGGTGCGTCCCACTGTCCCGATCGTCTGCACCAGGTCGCGCATGACCGGGGTGGCTCCCACCAGTCCGTGGTGCACCGGCGCAATGCGGAGGTGCCGGTCCACGAGCCCCGCTCGACGGGGCAGGGGTGTGCCATCTCCGGGCGGAAGCGCCGGGTGGCCTTCCTTACTGACGAGGGCAAGCTGACTCAAGTGCGGATCCTCCGTACGGACGACGGGCCGAGACCGTCGTGCAAAGCGTCGCGGGACACGTCGCGGAAAACGAAAAGGCGCGAGGACCGCGCTCACCGTGAGCGGGTCCTCGCGCCTTCGACTGACCGGGCCCAGCGTCCCGTCCGTCAAGGGTGGATCGGCCAGCGATCCGGATTGTCGGGCGGCAGGGCCGCACCACCGGTGGCGACCCACCGGGGGCTCCCGTTGGCGTCAGCGGGTCGTGGCCGCCGCCTCTGGGACGAACTGCAACTTTCCCCGAAGTACCACCGGGTGCAAGAGGCTGCCGGTCACACGTGCTTGCGCAGCAGCTCCAGCCGATGCCGCAGGTCGCCCAGCGCCTTGGACTTGAAGGCGCCCTTGGTCTCTTCCAGCACGGCGATCGTTTCCTCCACCGCGGCCTGCAGCTGGGCCCCGCGCGGGCAGTTGATGAGCTGACAGGCGTGCGGCTGTGCAACCTGCTGCCCCGCCAGCGCCCGACTGAGCTGCTCGAGGTCGGTCAGGGACCCCATCACGTTGCGCAGTGTCAGGGCCAGAAACGTATCCACCCCCGCCGTCCCTTCGAGCGGCGGCGACACCGCGTCCACCTGCTCCCGGTGCGCGCGCAGGCGGGATTCGGCCTGCTGCATGACCCGGTACGACCGGAACCGCGCCACCGCACTCGTGACCCGTGCAAGCAGGTCGGGGAAGTGCACGGGCTTCACGAGATACGCCGTCACCGGCAGTTCGATCGACATCACCGCTGACCGCACCGACGGGAAGCCGGTGATGAGAATGATGGGCAGCCCGCCGCTCACATGCGCGACCTGCCGCACCAGGTCGAGGTCGGCGTTTCCCGGCATTTCCAGGTCGGTGATCAGCAGGTCGTACGGAGCCGCCGAGATCGCGGCCAGCGCCGCGGCGCCCTCCTCCACCGTGTCCACGGTGAATCCCTCGCGGCGCAGCAGCTCCGCGGTGGACGCCAGAAACGTCGGCTCATCGTCGGCAATCAGGATGCGACCACGGCTCATCGCAGCACTCCGGTCTCCAGGGGGGTCATCGGCAGCCGCACCTCGAACGTGCTGCCACCTTGCTCATTCGTCTGCACGGAAATCCGTCCGCCCACTGCCAGCACCGACTGGCGTACCAGTGCCAGCCCGATCCCCATGCCGCCGGTCCGCACGGTGCGATCCTTGGTGCTGAAGAACGGCTCGAAGATGCGCTCACGGAGTGCCTCCGGGATGCCGGGGCCCTCGTCACGCACCCGCAGCACGCACACGTCGCCGACCTGCTCCGCGGTCACTGTAATCGTGCCATCCGGCGGCGAGGCATCGAGCGCGTTCTGCACAAGGTTGTACAGCGTCTGGCGCAACAGTGCGTCGGGCACCGGGACCAGCGAGGGAGCCCGCGTGACGTCCGTCACGATCCGCACCCGCCGACCACGATTGACCTGCTCCAGAAAGCTTACGGCGTCGCTGATCGCGAGAATCACCGACGACTGCGTCGCCATCAGTTCGTCTGGCCGATATGTCTCATACAGCTGTCGCGTGACCGCGGCAATGCGCGCGATCTCGCGCTCGATGGCGCCCACGAAGTGATGGTGCGGGTGATCTGCGGGGATGGCGCCACGAATGAGCAGGAACGCGTTCTGGATGCCCGCCAGTGGGTTGTTGATCTCGTGCGCCACACGCGCCGCCAGTTGTCCCATCGTCATGAGCGCGCTGGCCTCACGCAAGGCGGCCTCGGCCCGTTTGCGGATCGTCAGGTCGCGCCCCTCGGCCAGCACCTGCGTCACCTGCTGCGCCCCATCGAAGATCGGCTTGAGCGAGAAGTCGATCGTGAGCGGGCGCTCCTCACGGCCCTCGTCGCGGCGCTCCACCTCCACCTCGAACCGCTGGATCTCGCCCGAGCGCGCGCGCAGGAATCGCTCCTGCACCCGGGCGCTGGTCAGGGCATCGTCGGCCCACCACGGCGCCGCCGCGAACGCCCGCCCCGCCAGCTGGTCCACGGGCAGGGTCGCCAGCTCCGCGGCCGCGCGGTTGGCCTCCAGGATCGTCCCGTCGAGATCCAGCAGGAGCTGCACCTGGTACGCGGTCTCGAACATGGCGCGGAACCGGCGTTCGCTGGCCTCGCGGGCAGCCTCGGCCCGCATGCCTTCGGTGATGTCCGCCGAGATGCCGAGCAGGCGCACCGGGCGCCCGTCGGCGAGCCGCTCGACGACGCGGCCGCGGTCCACCAGCGTGTGCCAACTGCCGTCACCGGCGCGCAGGCGGTACTCGCACTCGAACGCATCGGCGTCCCCGCGCAGGTGCGCCTCCAGCGCGGCAGTCACCGTGGCAGCATCCTCCGGATGCACCAGCGCCGACCACGCCGCCATGCCCCCATCGAGGACGATCGGGTCGATGTCGAGATAGCGCAGCAGCCCCGGACTGCGGTGGGTACGCCCCTGCTGAACGTCGAGCTCCCACACGCCGTCGGTCGCCCGCTCGATCGCCTGCTGCATGCGCGTCATACCCACGGCGCTCGCCTGTTCCCAGATGCGGCGCTGCAGCCACAGCGTGATGGCCAGCAGGAGCGCCACCACGAGCCCCAGCGCCAGCACCACGTCGGGCAGCGTGCTGCGCGGCACCCCCGCCCGCTGAGCCACCCGCACCGTCAACGTGCGCCCCCCGATCTGCAGGGGCGCCTCGTACGGCGAGCGCGCCGCGGTGGCCCCGGCTTGCGACACGAGTGTCGTCCCGTCGAACACCCGCACGGTGAACTCGCGGCTCACATCGTCCACGAACTCATCGAGCAGTTCGGCTTCGTCGATGAGGCCCAGCACCACGGTGCGCCCGGCCACCGGCGACGCCACGGCGTACCAGAGCGCGAGCCGCGGCGGCCCCACCGCCAAGGCGACACTGCGCGCCGGGGGGATGGGTGCCGCGAGGAGGGCCCGCCCAATCCGCGACAGCTCCGCCACCGTGGCCGAGGACAGGCGCAGCCGTGCCGTGGCCTGCAGCAGGCTCCCCGTGGAGTCGAGCCACACCACGTGGCGCAGCCCGGGTGTCTCCTCGACGAGGCGCGGAAAGGTGGACCGCCACACGGGATCATCCAGCCGGCGGGTGTCGGCGAGAAAGAGGGCGGCGCGTCCCAGGGCTCGCTCCACCGTGCGGTACTGGCGCTGCACGGCGCGATCGAGCGCGTTCACCGTCAGTGCGCCGCGCGCCCGCACCTGGGCGGTTTCCCGCGCCGAGAGCGCCTGCCACAGTACCAGCACCACCAGCGCGGCGCTGACACCGGCCAGTACCGGTGCCCAGCGCGGCGGCGCCAGGGACACCTGTTCGCGCACTCGGATGCGCTGCAGCAGCGCGACGCCAAGGACGAGCGCCGCCAGTAGGTCGGCAACGGGGGCGCGCAGGCGGTCGACGCCGGCGCCATCGAGTAGCCCCGCCAGCTGGGTCACGAACAACACGCCCGCCATGGCCAGCTGCGTGGAGGCAAGGGCGCCAACCACCAGCAGCACCCGTTCGCTCATGGGGCGGCCGGCAAGCAACCACAACGCCACGGCGAACGTGACAAATACGATGGCCGTCGGCACCGGAACCGCCAGGAGCGGGAGGGCCCGCCCCCACGGCAGCTGCGCACCGGCCACCGCCCCCCCCAGACACAGCGCCGCCAGCCCGCGGGCCAACCGTCGGTGTCCGGCCAGCTTGGCCAACAACCCTCCTGCCGCCAGCGGCACGAGCAGGGTGCCGCCGGGCCGCGCGGGCGCGAACGTGTCCAGCGGCTGCAACAGCCGTGGATTATCGGCAAGCCACCCGAGAAGACTGGGCACGACCAGCGCGACCGCGCAGGCCGCCAGCGCCCGGGCCAGCGATGCCCCCCGCGGCGGTCCGGTCATCGCTCCGCCCGCCTCCATGACTGGTGGCCGCGCCGCCGAGGTCAGGTCTCGCCGAGCCGAATCCAGCGTCGCACCGTCGGGGCGTCGAACGCCTGCAGGGCGTCGAGCAACTCGGCAGGATCGTCGCGGCGCACCAGCCACGCGCGCGGATCACCCCGCAGGAACCCTTCGCCCTGCAGGTGCGCCAACAGCGCCTCCAGCGGGTCCCAGAACCGATCGACATCGAGCAGCCCGATCGGCTTGCGGTGTACCCCGAGCTGCGCCCACGTCAGCGTCTCGAAAAGCTCCTCCAGGGTCCCGATTCCCCCGGGCATGGTGATGAACGCATCCGCGAGTTCCGCCATGAGTGCCTTGCGCTCGTGCATGGAATCCACGATGCGCAGCGCGGTGAGGCCGCGATGCGCGACCTCGCGCTGCACGAGGCCATGGGGCATCACGCCGATCACTTCACCGCCCGCGGCGAGTGCAGCGTCGGCCAGCGCGCCCATCAGCCCGGTCCCGCCGCCACCATACACCACCGTCATGCCGCGCTCGGCCAGCTCGGTGCCAAGGCGCCGGGCGAGATCCACGTAACCGGGACGGGCTCCGTCATTCGATGCGCAATAGATGCCGAGGCGCTGGCAGGTGGTCGGACTCGTCATGCGGACAAGCTAACGCCCCGTCCGGCGGCGGTGGATGCGCCTCCGGCGGCGGTGCAGCCGTGCAGCCACACCAGCGCCGCGCTAGCTTCGGGCATGTCTTCGCCGCACGAATTCCCCACGCTGAGCATCGTGGACCACCCGCTGGTGCGCCACAAGCTCACGCTGCTGCGCGATCGCGCCACATCCACCAAGCAGTTCAAGGAGCTGGTCGACGAGATCGCGATGCTCATGGCCTACGAAGCCACCCGGGATCTCGCCCTCGAACCGGTGCCCGTCGACACGCCACTCGAGTCCACCAGCGGCTGGGCGGTTCGCGGCAAGAAGCTCACCCTCGTCCCCATCCTGCGCGCCGGCCTCGGCATGGTGGAGGGGATCCTGCGGCTGATTCCATCGGCGCGCGTGGGCCACATCGGGCTCTACCGTGATCACGACACGCTCGAGCCGGTCGACTACTACTTCAAGGTGCCGGGCGACGCGGGCGAGCGCGATTTCCTGCTGCTGGACCCGATGCTGGCCACTGGTGGCAGTGCCGCCGCCGCGATCACCTCGCTCAAGCGCGCCGGGGCCACGCGCATCCGTTTCCTCTGTCTGGTGGCCGCGCCCGAGGGGGTCGCGCGGCTCGCCGCGGCTCATCCCGACGTGCCGGTGCTCGCCGCGTCACTCGACCGCGAACTCAACGAGATCGGCTACATCCTGCCCGGACTCGGCGACGCCGGCGACCGGCTGTTCGGGACCCGCTAGCGTCGACCGCGAACGTCGATCGCCGGCGTCAGGTGAACCACTCGCGCGGTTCCACCCGCTGCTGATTCGCCACCTCGATCACCCATCCCTGCGCGGCGGGTTCGGTCACCTCGTCGGCCACCTGCTCGAACCAGCCCGCGGCCTGCTCATGGTCACCGATGCGGCGCCACAACTCGCCGATGAGGTAGGTGAGGACGGCCCGCTCCTCGGGCGGCACCGCCCCGAAGTCGGCCAGCGCATCGGCGAACCGCCACGCGGCCTTGCGGCGGAAGAAGCGTTCCGCCTCGGTGTCGCCCTCGTCCACGCAGCACCACGCCGCCCGCAGGAAGAGGTCCGCGAGATAACGGGCGTCATGCCCCTGCCACTCCGCGACCTTGGCCGCGTGCTCGTACTTGAGCGACCCCGATGGCAGCGCGTGCTGCAGCGAGGGCGCCAGCTCCGTCCACACCTGCTCGCGCAGCACGTCCGTGATCTCCACGTCATCACCGAAGTCACGCGTCACGCCGGCATAGCCGCACTCGGTGCACAGGTGCACGAAGAAGGGCAGCGGCTGCATCCCCGTGGCCCGCTCGTGGAAATCAGTGCGCTTGCCGCCGTACCCGTTGGTGGCGACGACCGTCTGCGAGCGGAAGTCCACCGCGCAGATCGGGCAGGTCAGTTCGATGAGATGGAGCGTGGTCATGGGTCGAAGGGACGCGGTGATGCGGGGCAGTCTCGGCACACCGTGCATCGGAGTTGAACCGTGCGCCCGCGCTTATCCACATCGGGCGCGGTGTCCGCCTTGTTGCCCGCTCCATCGCGGGCTATCTTGCCGCGTCTTGTTCGGCGAGCGGTTTGCGCAGGGATGCGCCTACGTTGCGATCGCGCCGGCTTCCCGATCCCGGGTCGTTGATGTTGATCAATCTGGTCCCAGATTTTCTCGCCCTCCTCGACGCCGACGATCGTCACGCGGCGTACCTCGAATACTTCGAGCGCCACCGGGCGCTCCTCTCGGCGTACTGGGACAACTACGTGCTCGAGCCCGTCGGCCCTCACTTCGAGGAGGTCGTCCGGTCCACCGTCGCCGCCGATCGCCGCGACCTGCGCGCCCTGCTCGCCACCACCGACGTCGTGGCCCTCGCCCGCCAGACCGAGGAGAAGGTCCGCACCCTCCTGGACGTCGATGTCGCCTACGACATCGTGCTCATGGTCGGCGTGGGCGCGGCCAACGCCGGTGAACTCGTCGTCAATGGGCGCGGCGTCGCCTTCGTCTGTCTCGAGCACTTCACCGGTGTCGCCAACCCGGACACGCAGGGCCTCGGCCTCGACCCCGAGCTCATTCCGCTCTGGCTGGCCCACGAGATCACGCACGTCGTGCGCTACACCTCACCCACCAGCCGCAGCAGCATGCGCGAGCTCGTGGAGGATGCCGGCGGCTACTACTCCTACTGGGAGACGGGACGTCAGGCGCCGCTGCGCGAGCTGCTGGTCAACGAGGGGCTCGCCGTGCAGGTCTCACGCGCCGTGAGCCCCGGGCATGCCGCGTGGGAGTACTTCGGCTTCGCCCGGCGCCAGTACGCGCGCATCCGCGAGGTCGAGCCCGTGCTGCAGCGTGCCGCCGGCACCGACTTCGATCGCGCCGCCCTCGGCCTGCGCCTGCGCTACCTCTCGGGCGGTATGAGCGACGAAGCCCGCACCGTCGAACGCGTCGTGCTCCCCGAGCGCGCCGGCTACTTCCTCGGCGCCCGCATGGTCGAACCGGCCATCAACGCCCGTGGCTTCGCCTGGTCCGTCCGCGCCAGCGCCTTCGAGCTCGCCTCGGCCGCCGAACCGATCACCGAACGCCCGCGCCTGACCGTCGTCAGCTGAGCGCGCGGGTGCGTTTGACCTGACTGGTCGCGCACCCTCGGCGGGGGCCTCACACGGTGTTGGCCGATGTGGCGGGGTTCGTGTATCTGATCGCGCGATGCCGGCGGGGCTTTTTTCCTGATCGCGCAGAGGCCATGAGCCAAGGAGGCAACGACATTGAACGCTTGGCGCAGTGCATTTTTTGAAATGAAACAGCGCCCAAACTGGCCAAGTCGTTGCCTCCTTGGCTCATGGCCTCTGCGTCATCGGGCATCCGCCGTTGCCATGCTGATGCTGCGCGATCAGGCTTCTGCGCGCGCACCGGACGTCGCCCGCGCCTACTTCCCGATGCAGAAGTCGCGGAACACCCGGTCGAGCACATCCTCGGTGTCCACCACGCCAATGAGCTCCGCAATCGCCTCCCGCGCGGCCAGGAGATGCACGGCGGCCACCGGCGGTGGCAGCGCCCCGGTGGCCCACGCCTGCGCGAACGCGTCGATCTCCTCGAGCGCCACGGACAGCCCCGCGCGATGACGCTCGCGCGTGACCACGACCGGTTCGTCGGGGCGCAGCGGCGCCGTCTCCGACACCGCGGCATCGATGGCTGCCAGCAGGGCGTCCAGCCCGTCGCCCCGCTCGGCGCTCACCGGCACCGCCGTGGCCGCGCCTTCGGCATCGGCCCCATGCGCTGACGTGGCCAGATCCTGCTTGGTACGCACCGGTACCACCACGCCCGGCGTGCGGGGGCGCACCACGTCGAGGGTGTGCGCGACCTCGGCGGCGGTGGCCCCGCACGCCAGCACGACCTGCGCCTGCGAGAGATAGCGCGCGCTCACCTCGATACCGAGGCGCTCCACCTCGTCATCGGTATCGCGCAGGCCCGCCGTGTCCACGAGACGCAACGGAACGGGCTGCCGGTCGAGCAGCGCTTCGATGGCATCGCGGGTCGTACCCGGAATGGGCGTCACGATCGCGCGCGCGTCGCCGAGCAGGGCATTGAACAGCGACGACTTGCCGGCGTTGGGTGGGCCGGCAATCACCACCAGCACGCCGTCGCGCACCATCGCCCCGCGCGGCGCGGTGCGCAGCAGCGCCACGAGCGCCTCACGAAGCGCCGCCGCCGCGTCGGCGATGCGGGCCGGCGCGATCGGGCCGTCGTCCTCCTCCGGGAAATCGATGTCGTAGGCCAGCAGCGCCTCGAGGTGGATGACCTCCTCGCGCAACGCCTGCAGCCGCCGCGACAGCCCGCCGTCGAGCTGCGCCAGCGCCTGGCGGTGCATGGCGCTCGTGCGGGCGTCGATGAGATCGGCCACCGCTTCGGCCTGCAGCAGGTCGAGGCGACCGTTGCCCACCGCGCGCCGCGTGAATTCACCCGGCAGCGCCAGGCGCGCCCCCGCGGCCTGACAGGCCGCCAGCACCCGCGCCGGCGACACCAGACCGCCGTGCGTGGCGATCTCCACGACATCCTCACCCGTGTACGAGCGGGGCGCGGCAAACCACGTCACCAGCACCGCGTCCAGCGGTTCGCCGGAGTCGGGGTGCACCAGCGCCACCATGGACGTGCGACGGGGAATCGGTGTCGCGCCGCCGAGTCCACCGAATGCACCAAGGGCGCGAGCGATTTCCATCGCTCGCGCCCCCGACAGGCGGATCACGGCCACCGCCCCGCGCCCCGGCGCGGTCGCGGTGGCGACGATCGTATCGTCACCGCCCGGCAGCGCCGCGAGCCCCGACACGGGTTATCCCCGCACGAGCGGCTTCTTGGTCCGCTCCTGCGAAATCAGCCACTGCTGCGGCAGCGACGCGAGGTTCTGCACGAAGTAGTACAGGTTGAGCCCCGACGCCATGTTGAAGAAGATGACCATCATCATGGCCGGCATGAGATACATCATCATCTTCTGCTGCTCGTTCGCCTTGATGCCGCGCATGCCCAGCCACGACAGCCCCATCGCGGTGATGGCGACCAGGATCGGGATGATGTAGTACGGGTCCTTGAGCGAGATGTCGGGGAACCACAGGAACGACACGCCGCGGAACTCGATGGTGTTCTGGAACACGAAGAAGAGCGCGAAGAACACCGGCAGCGGAATCAGCATCGGCAGGCACCCCGACAGCGAACTGAAGGGGCTCATGCCGTGCTCCTTGTACACCTGCATCATGGCCGCCTGCAGCTTCTGCGGGTCGCCTTTGTACTTGGCCTGGATTTCCTGCAGCTCCGGCTGGATGCGCTGCATCGCCATCGAGCTGCGCATGGCCTTCTGGTTGAGCGGCCAGAGGATGATGCGCACGGCCACGCCGAAGATCACCAGGATCCACCCGTACGACAGACCGAGCGTGGCCTTCATCCAGAGCAGCAGGCGGATGACCATGGTGGCGAAGGGCTGCACGATGCCCTGCAGCCAGCCACCGTACGGATTCGACGTCTCGAACTCACGCCCCATGGCGGCGAGCCGCTTGAACTCCTGCGGCCCGGCGTACACCTCGAAGGCCACATTCCCGCCCTTGAGCGGGGCCACCAGCGTGGCCTGACCGCGCGTCGCTTCCTTGGCGATGCGCTGGCCACCCGTCACGCCCACTTCGGCGAAGCCGGGCTGCCCCTTGGGCGCCAGCACGCCGAGCAGGAAGTACTTGTTCTTGGCCACCGCCCAGGTGATGGGCCCGGCCTGGATCTCCCGCTCCCCCGGATCGAGCGACCGGAACGCTACGCCTTCGGCGCTCGAGAGTTCGGGCTTGTAGGCGTACGCCAGGTGTGACTGGTCTTCGCTCGTG
>Ga0209985_10001857_pt1 | contig 19891 bp, 16 predicted proteins | sample NOAtaG_FD_187305 | JGI IMG/M metagenome (GOLD analysis project Ga0209985, IMG submission 187305) | Freshwater lake microbial communities from Lake Erie, under a cyanobacterial bloom - NOAA_Erie_Diel6S_1000h metaG (SPAdes) (version 2) | ecosystem: Environmental > Aquatic > Freshwater > Lake ...
GCTTATGGGTTTATGACCAAAGTTGCATTGCTGGCCGAAAAGCATAACCACCATCCCTTCTGGACAAATGTTTACAATTCTGTAACCATCGAACTAAACACGCACGATGCGGGAGATATTGTCACCGACAAAGACCGCGCATTGGCGAAGGCCATTGATCTTATTAACTGATGTAAAGCATGAATTAAAAGTTAGTCACGAATGCACGAATTTACATGGATTCTTTCTGCATTATTCGTGCTTATTCGTGAAATTCGTGGCAAAGAAATGGAGGTAGTGCGTAGCATCAGTAGTTAAATTATAGACCACTTTCATTTTCAATTTTTCAAATCGCACAATTTTCAAATTAAGCTCGTGTCAAAACCCTCTCTCTTTCTCGTCCCTACTCCCATCGGCAATCTCGGTGATATTACTATTCGTGGACTAGAGGTGTTGAAACAAGTGGATACGATTCTCGCGGAAGATACGCGCACCTCCGGCATGCTGCTTCGGCACTACGAAATTTCAAAACCGCTGCAGAGCTTTCATATTTTCAATGAACACAAAACACTAACGGGTTTAATCCAACGGATGAAGGGCGGAGAAACGATGGCTTTGATTTCAGATGCAGGAACTCCGGGCATTTCAGACCCCGGTTTTCTGTTAGTCCGAGAATGTTTGAAAGCAGGATTGAAAATTGAAACTTTGCCAGGCGCGACCGCGCTAATACCTGCCCTCGTCAACTCTGGGTTTCCTACTGATCGGTTTGTGTTTGAGGGATTTCTGCCACACAAAAAGGGGAAACAGACTACTTTAAAAAGACTGGCTGAAGAAGAGCGCACTATTATCGTATATGAATCTCCTCATCGTTTGGTAAAAACGTTGGAACAGATGATAGAATTCTTTGGAGAGGACAGGCTTGTGTCCGTATCGCGCGAGCTGACCAAGCTATTTGAAGAAACCTTTACAGGAACTCTCATTGAAGTAGTCACTCATTTTAAGAGCAAAGAAGTGAAGGGCGAAATTGTAATGGTGATCGATGGCAAAAAAGAAGAATAACACTTGGCAGCCCTGGCTGCTTTTCCTCATCAGCGCATCGCTTTTTGCGGCAGGCTGGTTAATGAAATCATTCCCGATTTTTATTTTCTTTTCATTTGCTCCGCTTTTTGCCATAGCTGATCAGGCAAAGGAGAATGACGATTTCTGGGTTCACACAGAGTTCATACTGTTAGCTCTTTTCACAGCGTTCTTTGCATCAAGTGTATTTAATTCAAGTCATTTGACTGCAGCGATCGTTCAAGCCATTCTTTTTACCATTGCCTTCTTAGGCTATTCATTTGCTTACTCCAGTCTCGGTTCGCGCCTCGGCAAGTTTACAATTATCTTCTTTTGGCTTGGCCTAGAATACATTCTGTTAAAACTTCCCTGGCGGAATGAGTCGATCTTTTTGGCCGATGCCATTGTGCTAAAAACAAATTGGCTACACTGGACGACTTACACTGGTTATCTGGGTGCTAGTCTGTGGATCCTTTGCACAGGTCTGCTTCTCTATTTGGCATTATTCAAAGACTCGATTAATTTCACCTGGCTAGGTCTAACTCTTGCTCTACTAATTGCCCCGATAGCATTGTCCTATTTTTTATCAGAACCCGGAATTAACCGAAACGATATGATTTCGTTGTATACACAAAATAGCTCTATCGCTAGTCGCTATTCTAAACAGGGGGAGCTGGTTCCCCGAACGGCAGCCTGGATTTCTGTCGCAATACTATTATTGGCTTTTGTAAAAACGCAAACGAGAAAAAAATGAATCTACTATCAGTCGAAAACCAAGTAATACAACTTTGCGAAGAAGTAGGCAATTTTATACGCACTGAAAACGAAAACTTCGATCGATCCAGAATTGAGCAAAAGGGTAGCTTTAGCAATCTGGTCTCGTACGTTGACAAAGAAGCTGAATTCAGACTTGTTCAACGATTGTCAGAAATCATTCCGGGCGCAGGCTTTATTGCTGAGGAGGGAACTGATTCAGAAGGCACAAATGAATACAAATGGATTATTGACCCATTAGATGGCACCACGAACTTCCTTCACGGCCTTCCTATCTTCGCCATTAGCATCGGGCTTACCCGTAGAGATCAAACAATATTGGGGGTTGTGTATGAGGTTAGCCATCAGGAATGCTTTCATGCCATTGAGGGTGGTAAAGCGTATTGTAACGAAAAAGAAATTCACGTTTCCAACGTGCAGTCTTTAAATGAAAGCCTTTTGGCAACTGGTTTCCCATACTACCACACCGACAAAAAAGAAAACTATTTAGAGATCATTCGCATATTTTTAGAGCAGACACACGGAATCCGAAGACTTGGTAGCGCAGCCATCGACCTTGCCTATGTTGCCTGCGGGCGAATGGAAGGGTTCTTTGAATACAATCTAAAACCTTGGGACGTAGCAGGTGGAGCTTTCATACTTCAGCAAGCAGGTGGAAAGGTTACTGATTTTTCCGGGGGAAATAATTTCCTGTTTGGAGGAGAGTTGTGTGCTGCAGGAGGCGTCCACGCTGAGATGTTGAAAGTGATTCAAGAGAAGTGGTAAGTCATAAAAAAACTCCTCAGCTTTAAATGCTAAGGAGTCATTCGAAATTGCGTTTCTAAATTATTCCGATCGTAGGGAAATAGACGGGTTTGCCAAGGCCGCCCGTAGTGAACGATAGCCGACAGTTGAAATCGCACTAAGAAGTATAATTGCCAATGAAAGGAAATATCTATAAACAATAGCCCTCCTTTTGAAAATAGGCGCTAATAAAATCAGCAGCTATTTTTTATATTTGTGTGATGTTTCAAACTATTCTTCTTGCCATTGTCTTTATTGGGGCTTCTTTTTATCTAGGTAGAATGGTATATCGCTCGTTCCAAGCAAAACATGCATGTTCCTCAGGCTGCGGCAAATGCGGAACAATTGATTTAGAGAATGGCAAAAAAGCTGCTCACTAAGCCCAAACTTTCGTTCCCTCAGTACAATTACGGCACATCTCAATTTCATTCCTTGACCTAAGCAAGGAAGCCCGAAAATCATTGTACTTCTCGCCTGTCCAGATCTCTTCAAAAGATTGCTGGTTCAAATCACCCAACACATAATGGGCATCTTTGTCAAAGCAGCAAGGAACTACTTTACCATCCCACGTTATTACGCAACTGTGCCACATCTTCCAGCAATGATCCAGTAACTCATTTTTGATTTCATATGTGCCAGCACTGTTTTTTTTGTAGCGAGAGTAGCGATCAATGGTTGGCATCAAGTCTGATCCATTTTTATAATCGTAGATCTGAGCGGTCTTCAACGCTACCTCATCGACTCCCAATTGTTTGGCTAGGCGATTTACGTCTCCAATTTGATGCTCATTAGGCTTTACCACCAAAAATTGAAATATGAGATGTGGCGTTTGTGATTTTAGTTCACGCTTCCATTTGACAATGTTCTTGGTGCCTTCAATCACTTTATCCAACTTTCCACCCACCCGATACGATTCGTACGTTTCTTGAGACGTACCATCAATAGAAATGATCAATCGATCCAATCCGGATTGCACAGTCTTCTTGGCTGCTTCATCATATAAATAATGAGCATTAGTAGAAGTAGCTGTGTAAATTCCTTTTCGGGAAGCATAACTTATCATGTCCAATAAAGTTGGATGCAAATAAGGCTCACCTTGAAAATAAAAAATCAAATAAGAAAGTGTTGGCGCAAGCTGATCGATCGCAGATTGAAATAATTCCTGCTTCAGCATTCCTGTTGGTCGTGTAAAAGTGCGCAAACCGCTTGGGCATTCCGGGCAACGAAGATTACAAGATGTTGTCGGCTCGATCGAAATGCTAATCGGCATTCCGCTATGATTTGGCTTAGCTGAAATACGAGAACCATAAAAAGTGGATAGCACCTTAGTAGCATTCCATACTCGGCCAGGCGTAAGCTTAGAAACAAAATTCAGGGCATCTTTCAGATTTCGATTCATTCGTACCAAAATTACCTTTTCATTTGCGATTGTTTTACCTTTCGGGGAAAATTAAGTGAATTGGATATCCGCGATTCGCTCCCGGTAACTTATACGTTTAAGAAATGAGAAATCAACTTCTACTTGTCTTTTGTCTCTTGTTTTCAGTCAGTCGGGCACAAACAATTCTTTCTCCCCAAGCTGAAATATCCATCATCACCTGCGGCCCCTACCAAGGTGAGCTGTACTCTGCATTCGGTCATAGTGCCATTCGTGTCATAGATCCAGTACGCGGTTTTGATATCGCATTTAATTACGGTGTATTTGATTTCAACCAACCTAACTTCTACCTCAATTTTACAAGAGGCTATTTGTACTACAAACTAGGCGTTTATTCGTACCCGGATTTTCGTGATCACTACATTTCCTACAATCGTTATGTTCACGAACAGGTTTTGGCTTTAGATTCGGCACAAAAGCAAAAGGTGTTTAGCTATTTGGAGAACAACTCGCTACCCGAAAATCAGACCTATCGCTATGACTATTTTTATAACAATTGTGCGAGTAAAGTGCGTGATGTTTTTGTTGACGTTTTCAAAGCGGAAATCAAGTTTGATAGTTCCTTCATTAAAACCAATTACACCATCCGCGATTTAACAGAACTGTACTTACAACAACAACCCTGGGGCGATCTAGGAATTGATGTCTGCCTGGGCCTCCCTATGGACAAAAAGGCATCCGCGTATGACTACATGTTTCTGCCAGACTATATCGAATCTTCCTTCGACCGTGTAACGTTAAGTGGCTCACCCATTGTTAGAGAAAAGATATCTGTTTATGAAAGCATTTCGGAAATAATTCCGTTTCATTGGTATCACCCGTGGATTGTCTTTGGTTTGCTTTTTCTGTTAGCTGCCATTATTTCGTACCGAGATTGGCAACGACAAAAACTAAGCAAGTGGTTTGACGTAACACTGTTTGGGGCAGCCGGTATCGTTGGGCTATTGCTTTTTATTCTTTGGGTGGCGACTGATCATAAGGCCGCAGCGAATAACTTCAATCTTGCGTGGGCTTTCCCACTTCACTTGGTTGGCGCAATTGGTTTGCTCAAAAGAACATCTCCAAAATGGATTTCTGGATACTTCACGTTTGCTGCAATCATTTCAGCACTTCTTCTTGGGTTTTGGACGCTATTGCCGCAAGCCCTCAATCCATTTCTACTTCCCGTGATTTTTATCATTCTAATGAGATCGCTGGTGATTATTAAAGTTCAAAAAGACGTAAAATAAAAAAGCTCTGGATTCCCAGAGCTTTTTCTATAGTGGAAAGATTATTTATTTCGGATTCTTCAATTTGTTCCTAAGCAGAAACTCTTCGTAAGCCTCTTGAAATGTCGGAACATCCGGGGCTAATTTAATCGCCTGCTCATAAGCCGTAATGGCATCAATGAACAATTTGTTCTCTTCATAGAAGCCAGCCAAAATAAACTTATTTAAAGCTGTTTCTTCCTTCATATCGCTGCCCATTTCATCAATCATCTTTTTAACTGACTCTTGACGAGCTACTGACAGCTTTTTCACTAAGTGCTGTTCAGATTTACTTTTTGCATCTGCTTTCGATTTTACTTCAATGAGCAACGCTTCATCATTGGCAAGCTTCGGATCAGTGCGATCAATAACTACATAATTCTCAGGTGTCTCCAACTTTACCAATTCTTCATCGAACATATTCTTGACGATGACCACATATGGCCCAGCCCCTTTCACAGACTCCCAATTAACAATCAAGCTCTTATTAAAAATATCTGAATATTGATTGTCTGGCAGGAAAACCTTAATGTCAGAAAGTCCGCGATGAACAGCTCCCGTAGCACTTAGTCTATTTTTCTTGGCCTCAGCTGAGTTGCTACTCAAGATAAAATCAGTGTATTTGTTGAGAACGCTAGCTCCACCTCCCACTTTAGAAGCAAGGTCGTTAACCTTATAATTGCCCGATTGCCTGATTTCTACTGGTTTTCCGGTAGAATGAACTAGGGCTACATAAGAATTCTCGGAAATCTTAAGCTCATCGCCTGATTTAAGCCGATCGCCTGTTTTCACGGATTGCCATACATCCCCTGACTTCACTTCATTAGTACCCTTATTTGCCATTACCTTGAATGTGTAATCTTGAGCAAAGGCCAAATTCAGCGCAAAAACGCCAATTAGGGCTAAAATTCTACTCTTTTTCATTTTTGTATTTATTGATTTATTGTGTAAGGTACTAAAATTATGCCAACTCAGATTCTTGATTTAATACACGCTGCCGCCTTCTGGTAAGCTGCTTATTTATTTCATTTTGGACGGATTTGAAGATATCATAACAAGGTCCAACAAGCGCAATGATAGTTATCGTTAAATCCAACTCTAGCTTGATGTTGTAGTCCGCAAACATGTATATAATTACCAACATTAAAATGGCGATGAAAAAGAGCTGGATGATTACAGAGAGGGCATCATACCAAATAGGAAGCTTTTCATCAATAGTCATGAAAAGCGCTACGGTTAGAAAGCAAACAAGTATAGCTATCAATATCTTTTGCCAATCAGACAATACGTCAATATAATCCTCATTTAAGATCATGGCTACCACATTGGAGTGAACAACCGGACCGAACATATCAGGGTTTGCCCGACCGCCCAGCTTTTTATTTAAAGGGGTGAAAAATTTATCTTCCCACGCATCATCGCCCAAATAGTCGCCCAAATAGCCCATCACCACGATCTTGTCTTTGAACAATTCGGGCGAAACATTGCCGGTTAAGACATCTTCCGCATCTACCACGAAAAACATGGTACCAAAATTGGTGGTCGCAGTCTCTTCGTTTTTCAGGCTATTGATGCGCAACTGGCGCACTTCAATGTTCCCTCTGAAGTTGATGATTTCTTCGTCCTTGCCACGCGCCAAAAATTTCTTCGTCTTCACCGAGTCGTACATCATAGCCATGCGAACTGAAAAAGCAAGTTCCTTTTTACCGTTGACGATTCTACTTGGCAGAATAGTTCGACTAATCTTAACATCTTCTTGGTAGGTGGCATCGGTTGGAATATTAACAAAACCAGTTTGTACATAATTTGTGAAAACCGGATCGGACATTTCAATTGAATCCATATCATTGGTGTCAATTCTTCCCAACGAATCTGTTTGCATCAATTTGGAACCCAATACAACATTCCCCGCGTCTTGTATAGCGCTGCTAAGCATCAAATTACCCAGCGTATCCAACAGCTGGGGGCAGTTGATTGAATCTCTCAACCCACCTTCACAGTTATACAATGCATCCATTCCAATAACACGTGGTTTAAACTGGCTGATGTTTTGCAGTAATTGTGCCACCTCTCGCCTTTTTAGTGTACCAAAATTTACCAAAACAATCCGTTCATCTACGGTCGGGTCGGGGCGCAATTTATTAAATGCGTAATCTGTCAACTCTGTATCTTTCAATGCCTGAGAAATTGTATCAAAAGCACTAAAAATATTCAAATCTGAAACTAGCGAAACAGCCCACAACATACCAAAAACGAAAATGGTTACTTGGGTACTTTGAATTAAAACCTTTTTCATAAGCGCTAGGGATATCAAAGTAAATGTAGAAATTTCGAGCTAGTAATCCAGAGCTGATTGAAAAAGAAGGTGCGCCACAGACACTCACTAGAAGATTACCATGCCGGCATTTTGCTCGGAGACAAGGTGCTATTGGCGCAGGCCATAACATTGGCAGAAAGTGAGCTGGAAAGTGACCGGAATCTGATTGAAAACCTCATTGAAAAGATAGTAACCCACAAGAAAGATTCTATTCGAATTGGTATCACTGGCTCACCGGGCGTAGGAAAAAGTACCTTTATTGAGACGTTTGGTAGACATCTAACAACTCAGAATAAAAAGGTAGCCGTGTTGGCTATCGACCCCAGTAGCTACAAAACAAAAGGGAGCATTTTGGGCGATAAAACGCGCATGGAAGAACTAGCAAAAGATCCGCTGGCTTTTATTCGCCCAAGTGCCACGAGAAATAGGCTGGGCGGAGTTGCCGCTGGAACAAGCGAATCCATTATACTTTGTGAAGCGGCTGGCTTTGAGGTAATCATCATTGAAACGGTAGGTGTTGGGCAATCGGAGACAGCGGTGAGGAATTTGGTTGATTTTTTTCTCCTTCTCATGTTAGCCGGATCAGGAGATGAATTGCAAGGCATAAAAAAAGGAATCATGGAGATGGCTGATGGTATTGTAATCACCAAAGCTGATGGAGAGAATTTAAAGAAAGCAACACAAGCGCAGGCCGACTTCACTCATGCCCTACATCTTTTTCAACTGCCCGAGTCGGGATGGAATCCAAAAGTGCTAACGAGTTCTGCATTGGAGAAAACGGGAATCGAAGAAACACACAAGATAATTTCGGACTATATTCGATTTACTCAGGCAAACGGCTTTTTTGAAAAAAATAGGCATCAACAAGACATTGCTTGTTTTCATGACTATTTTAATTCTTCACTATTGCATCTACTAGCCCAACGGAGCACCATTGAAAAAAGTAAAAAGAAATTGGAGAGGGAAATTATGGCGGGTGAGATTACGCCCTGGCTAGCAAGCCGCCAACTTTCAAACCTCGTATTAGATGCCCTAAAGAAAATGTAGCTTTTTAAAAAAAGCATTGAATTCGGAATAGGTAATAAAGGTCTGCTGCCCATTTGTAGCGAACGAAAATATACACCTTAACTGATAAACCCAGGTGGAGATTTTTGCGCATCTCGTCAAAATAAAACGAATTTAGTCTAAGCCATATTGGCCGACTTTCCGCGAATTTTCTTTCATTTAATGCCATTTTTTCTGAATTCCACTCTTTACTTGAGATGGATGATATTTTGATGGTAGAAGTAAAAAACCGAATACTATGAATCTCGACAAATTCACCATAAAATCTCAGGAAGCTTTACAGAAATCAGCAGAGATTGCGTCAGGTTTGCAACAGCAATCTATTGAGCCGGGACATTTGCTAAAGGCTATTTTGGAAACCGATGAGAATGTCTCGAACTATCTTTTTAAGAAGCTCAATATTAACGGACAGATACTAGAAACTAAGCTCGAGGAAATTGTCAACTCCTATCCAAAAGTTTCCGGGCAGCAAGCGTATTTATCAAACACGAGCAACACTGTACTTCAAAATGCTGAAAAAGAACTGCGTGAATTCAAAGACGAATTTATTGCGATAGAACACTTGTTACTGGCTCTTCTTGCCACAAAAGACAAGGTGGCTACGTTAATGAAAGATGTGGGGTTTGATCGTACTGGCCTGGTAAAAGCCATCAAAGAATTACGAGGGGGCGTGAGCGTAAAAGATCAAAATGCAGAAGCAAAGTATAAGTCATTGGAACGCTATTCCAAAAATTTGAACGATCTCGCAAAGAAAGGAAAGATCGACCCGGTGATTGGCCGTGATGAAGAGATCAGGCGGGTGTTGCAAATTCTAGCTCGCAGAACAAAAAATAATCCGATCCTCTTAGGCGAGCCAGGGGTTGGAAAAACTGCTATCGTAGAAGGGATGGCACAACGAATTGTAAACGGAGATGTGCCGGAAAATCTAAAAACAAAAATACTTGTCTCACTGGACATGGGTCTACTGGTGGCAGGCGCAAAATACAAAGGCGAATTTGAAGAAAGGCTCAAAGCAGTCATTAAAGAGGTGACCGATTCTGATGGAGAGATCATTCTCTTCATTGATGAAATTCATACGTTGATCGGAGCGGGCGGAGGAGAGGGCGCAATGGATGCTGCTAACCTGTTAAAGCCTGCTCTGGCAAGAGGTGAACTTCACGCCATTGGCGCAACTACGTTGAAAGAATATCAAAAGTACATTGAGAAAGATAAGGCACTAGAACGCAGGTTCCAGGCAGTAATGGTGGATGAGCCCACCATCGAAGATTCAATTTCTATTCTTCGAGGAATCAAAGACAAATATGAATTACATCACGGTGTACGCATAAAGGATGATGCTGTTATCTCGGCAGTGGAATTGTCGAGTCGCTACATTTCCGATCGCTTCCTACCCGACAAAGCAATTGACTTAATGGACGAGGCGGCCTCCAAACTTCGTTTGGAAATGGATTCGTTGCCGGAGGAACTCGATGAATTGAATCGGAAGATCATGCAATTAGAAATCGAGCGGGAAGCTATTCGAAGAGAAAAAAACAAAGAAAAAGAATCGGTTCTAAGTAAAGACATTGCAGAGCTTACCGAAACACGGAATTCGTTAAAAGCGAAATGGGAAAGTGAGAAAGAAGTGGTGCAAGGCATACGTTGGGAGAAAGAGGCAATGGATAAATTAAAGTTTGAAGCGGAGCAAGCTGAGAAAGCTGGCGACTATGGAAAAGTGGCGGAGATTCGTTATGGCAAAATTACCGAAGCCGAAAAAAGGTTGACGAGTCTGGAAGCAAAAATGAAAGCCATGCAGGGAGAACATTCTCTAATGAAAGAAGAAGTTGATAGCGAAGATATTGCAGAGATTGTGGCGAAGTGGACCGGGATTCCTGTCGCTAGAATGCTGCAGAGCGAGCGTGAAAAGTTGTTGAACCTCGAAGAAGAATTGAGCAAGCGCGTGGCAGGACAGGAAGAAGCCATTAAAGCACTGAGCGATGCTGTGCGAAGAAGCCGTGCCGGGTTGCAAGATCCAAAACGACCTATTGGTTCGTTTATATTTATGGGTACAACTGGTGTAGGTAAGACTGAATTATCCAAAGCATTAGCCGATTATCTGTTCAATGACGACAATGCGATGGTGCGGATTGACATGAGCGAGTATCAAGAAAAGCACAGCGTGAGTCGGTTGATAGGAGCGCCACCCGGGTATGTGGGTTACGATGAAGGTGGCCAATTGACGGAAGCGGTGCGAAGGAAGCCATACTCTGTCATTTTGTTGGATGAAATTGAAAAGGCGCATCCGGATGTGTTCAATATTTTATTACAAGTACTGGATGATGGTCGCCTCACCGACAATAAAGGCAGAACAGCCAACTTTAAAAACACGATAATCATCCTAACAACAAATATCGGATCGATGATTATTCAGGAGAACTTCGAAAAGATCACCGATGCCAATTATTTTGAGGTGATCGAAGAGACGAAGGAGCAAGTTTTGGAACTACTTAAAAAATCAGTAAGACCGGAATTTTTGAATCGAATCGATGAAACCATCATGTTCAGGCCTCTCACAAAAACAGATATAAAAAAGATTGTGGGCATACAATTTCAGGAAATCCAGAAACGTTTAACGGAAGTAGGCATAAAACTACAAATTTCAGAACAAGCGTTGAACAGATTGGCAAAACTTGGCTACGATCCTCAATTTGGGGCAAGGCCACTGAAGAGAGTGATACAACGAGAAATCCTTAATGAGCTCTCCAAACAAATTTTGGCGGGAAAGGTGAACAAGGACTCGGTGATTTTTGTTGAAATGAAGAACGAAGTAGAGTTTGATTTCGTTAATGTACAGAATAGCGAAATAGTCGCTTAAAAATATAAAGATTGTGTGTTGGGTTTGTGGGGTACACCCCGATCTATCGGGGTGGTTTTGGGGTGAGGCGGGCTGAGGAGCCCGCCTTTTTCTTTGTCTAATTTTTGAGCCACTTCTGGGGATCCAGGGCAGATGTGTTCTTAAAAATCATAAATCGAAGTTCTGAATAGCCTTCACTGTTGGATATTACTTTTCCTACCTCTGTATTCAAACTAACTCTTTGTCCCATCCTTACTGTTACATCTTTCAATCCGGCATAAATTGTAAAAAATTCTCCGTGGCTTATAATAACAGCCGTGCCAATTCCTGGGAAAAAGGAGACTTTCTTTACTTCACCATTGAATATGGCTCTCACAGGCTCGCCCTGTTTGGTTTGAATATTTATTCCATTATTCTCAATTTCTATTCCTTTAAGTGTTGGGTGCATTTGCCGTCCAAAGCGCTGCGAAACAAAACCACTAGCCGGCCACGGAAATTTCATTTTGTTTTCCTCAAAAGAAGCCGACAGGGCAATGGATGCATCAGCATCCTCTTCTTCTTTCACTTCTTCCGCTTTTTTATTTGCCTTTGCTTTTAACTCACGCAACCGCTTTGCCTCAGCTGCTGCGCGTTCCATTTCATCTTTGATAATTCTAGCGATCAAATTATCGAGCTCAGCAATTGCTTTTTTAGTTTCTACTAAATCTCGTTTCAGTCTTTTCTCCTCTTTCTCAAGGCTGCGAACGAGCGTCTTCTTCTTCGTTTTTAACCCGGTCAGCTGTTTGCTCTCCTTTTCTTCCTCGGCCAACAACATTTCTTTCTCACTCTTTTTGATTTCGATTAGCCGGATCTGTTCAGAGAGTATCTGTTGAACCTTTGCGATGGCCTCTGCTTGCTCATGCCGCGCCTTTCCGTATTGCTCCATGTGTTTCAACCTCATCATTAATTGGTCGAACGACTTTGCTGAAAATAAAAAGGTGAGGCGGTCTACTTTGCCGCTCGCTTTCTGTGCAGCAAAAACCATAGCAGCATACTCTTCCTTCAGCTTGTCAACATCTTTTTCAAGAGCTCCAATGATTTCATTATTCTCACTGATGTCAAATTCCAAGAGTTCAACCTCAGATTGAATAGAGGTCATCAATACTTCTTGCTGTTCTATTCGTTTATTTAGGGCACTCAGTTCACCAATAGAATTCTTTTTTTCAACGGTTGTCTCAGCGAGAATTTTTTCAGTTTCTCTAATTTTTGCAAGGTTCTCTTGTTTCTCCCGTTGCAGCTGCGATTTAGATTTTTGTGAAAAGGCAACTACAGCAAGCAGCAGAAATACAGCCAGCAGAAAGCATCTTCTACCTACGATCATATCGCTTGGGGATGTTGAAAGGGAACCGAAGCTCTTTATCACCGACTTCCGCTTTGCTGTACTCGAAAACAATCGTGTTATTCACCACACCTTTTTGTGTCTTGTAGAGCAGTTCGATAACTCCTTTGAAAGGGAAAAGCTTGTCGCCTACCGGCTGGAAATCAGAATAGTCGAGGCGTATCATATTACCAGTACTCGTTTCTGACAATTCCACCAACTCCAATTTTTTTGATTCCTTATTGATCAGGTTTTTGATAGTAATCGATCCCTGTTTCTGATTCAGTCTGTTGTACTTTTCTTCCACATTGATCTCATCCGAAGCGCCTTTTGCCATAACAAGATTCCCGAGCATGGCGGATTGAATTACCTGAAAGTCGATTTTAAAATTAAAGCGCCTGGACAATTCCGGATAATCAAAAACGTAATACTCCTTATCCACCGTGCTGACAATGGTAATAGAATCTTTATTGATCAGTGCTTTCCCGCCCTGCACACCTATGACCGAAAAAGTCATCCAAATCACGCTATCTTTTCGTATGCGAATGTTCGCTTTTACCTCGCGCTCTTTCGTGTTGTCACGAAAATTTAAGCGCGCCTTCCCATGCAAATATTCAAAGTCAATTTCTTGTATTTCGATGGAGGCGGCCGGAGGAGGTAACGTTGGAACAATCTTTTTGCTACATGCACCAACCAACAAGAGTATTACCAAATAACCAGAGTAACGATGCCCCTTGGCGAACCATGATCCAATTTGAAAGTTTTGCTTGAACATGAACTTAATATATTTTCCTATTCGCAATTTTTTTGTCAATCATTTCATTGGAGCTATCTAATGATTTTGCCTTTCTCCACTGAAGCACGGCACCGTTGCTGTCGCCCAGTTGGAACAAGATATCACCATAGTGTTCAAAGTGAATAGCCGACCCATTACCTGTGTCTATTGCCTTCTCCATCACTTTTCGTGCTTCTTTATATTTGCCACGCTGGTACAATACCCAAGCGTGCGTATCTAAATAGGCGGCATTGTCAGGCTGGTTTTTTATTAACTGAGTTGACATTTTTTCGGCTTTTTCTAAATCAACCTTACGAAGCGACAAATAATAACTATAGTTATTCAATACAATATCATTCATTGGATTAATCGCAAGTGCCTCCTCATATGACCTTGCTGACTTGTCGTATTCCTTTAATGCCTCATAGGCATCACCCAACATACTGTTCATTTCGGCTACGAGGTTTACATCCTTGGCTGCCAATTTTTTTGCTTGTTCCAAGGCAACGGTGGCTTCGCGATACGACTTTTGTCTCAAGTGTGCATAACCGTTAAAGTAATAGACCATGGCTTGATTGGGAAACAACTCAAGTGCTTCTTCTGTGTGAACGATGACACTATCAAATTGATTGGACTGTGTTTCGAGAAACAGAAGGTTTTGCCACGGCTCAAAGCTGCTCGCACCGCCTCGCACAGCCTTTAGATAATGTTCTTTTGCTTTTTCATTTCTCTCCAACGTCAAAAAAAGATCTCCTCCCAGAACCTGCACTTCTGTTTCCGAAGGATAAGCTTGCTCTAATTTTGCAAATAATGTCAGGGCAAAATCTTCTACGTCTTTATTCTGGACACCTCTACCTTTGTTCTGACTAATTTCAGCGCTATAAGTGCCTACCAATATCAATTTGCTTGACAATGGCGCCAACGGATCATCCAATAAGCCAATGACCAAATCTTTTGATTTTTTCTCTTGACCTATATCACGATACAACCCGCTCAGCACCATACGGGAACTGGGCGCTTCGGGATTATCTTTCAAAAAGTCCTCTACTTTAGTAATCGCTTTTGCTGTTTGCTTATTCTGATTTAATAGCTCGGCCAAGGCAAGTATGTAACGCTCTTCGTCAGGAAAAACCTGCACCAATTTTTCGACCTCTCCAATGGCTTCCGCTACTTTGCCCTGATCAAAATAAATCCGTTGTTTTTGAAGTGACGAGACTTCGTTGATGCCCAATATGTTTTCGGCTCTGTCATACACCTTTAGTGCCTCTGCGTCCTTCTTATCAAACTGATAGATTGTCGCTAATTCGTATAAGTACTCCTCCGTTTCGGGGACTTCTTTAATCATTGTTTCCAATGTTTCTGCAGACTTGGAGAACTGACCAAGGCTACTATAGAGGTTTGATGCCAGCAGGTAATAATATTTGTTTTTGTTGTCCAACTTTAAGGTGCGTTCAATATGGACAAGCGCACGCTTGAGATCTTCATCCTTGCTGCTTTTAGAGAGGACTTCTGCAAGTTTGTAAAAAATGGTCGGACTATTGGGATTTAATTCTGCGGCCCTTGAAAAATAGAGAAGCGCCTTAGAATAGTCTTCCAGAATGAAAAACTTCTCACCCTCAATAAACACGGCCTCGGCTTCACTTAGCCTTACAGAAGGAGAGTTTACCGTCTCCATTTTCTTTTTCCTTTCCCGCTGACCGTGCGAGGTAAAGTGGCAAACAGTGACAAGGAAGCTTAAAATGGCTAATTTCTCAAGAAAACGTGTCAATGGAATCTTACTCAGTTAGTTAATCTTCAAAATTAGTTGATTTTACCGTTAACTCGTCAACGTTGATCAACTATTGCGCTTTTCAGTCCTCTGCGCTCAAGAAGGTAGATGGCACCTACAAAACAAATGATTACAAATCCATGGAAAATTGAAGCGATCCATTGGTTGGGCAGGGTGATGGCCAGCACAGCATATGTAATTACTACGGTGCTAGCCAGATAAATGAAGCTTATCCCCATTCGGTAGGGAATTGGGAAATGCCTCTGGCCGAGAAAATAGCAACATCCCGCCATAAATGCATAACACAGCAGAGCCGCCCAACTGCTGCCGGTGTAACCCATAATTGGGATTAACAAAAAATTTGCTCCAATCGTAAGCGCAGCACCGCCAACAGTAATCAGTGTGCCATAATAAGTTTTGTCGGTCAATTTGAACCACACGCTGAAATTATAGTAAACGCCCAATAACAAATACGCCATTAAGAGAATAGGCACAATAGAAATCCCTGATCTGAAATCAGTACCAATCAACAATTGGAAAATATCCAGATTGATGCTAATTCCTAAAAAGACAATGCAACCGACAATAACAAAGTAATGATTGACCTTAGCGAAGAGGGCTGGAGAATTCTTGTCGGCAGCTTGCGAAAAGAAAAAGGGCTCGGCTGCATAACGGAAGGCCTGAATACCAAGGTTCATAAGTACTGCGAACTTATAGCAGGCTCCGAAAACACCTACCGCAGCCTGATTTGAAATCGGTTTATAAAAATCTGTTGGTAGCCACCAATCCAGGGATAATCGCGAGAACATTTCGTTGGTCATGCCTGCCACGCCAGTAAGCATAACGGGATAGGCATAATGCAGCATTTCAGGTGAAATCTTATTATCAAAAGCCGGCCGCCACGCCACAAGTGTTTTTAGAAAGTACAAAATGAAGAACGCATTGGCGATGAGGTTCGCCAGAAAGACATAACCAATATTGATTGACGGATCGTAGCTGACTTTCAAAAAATAAAGATTCAGGCCAAGTAAAATGAGAACGTTAATAATTTTTGCAGCTGCAAATTGAAAAGCCTTCTTCTCTAATCGCAATCTGGCAAACGGAATCGCTACGAGCGCATCTGTAAGCATCACCAATGAGAGCCAGGTAATAAATTCCGGATGTGAGACGACACCCATGTAGGCAGCGATGGGGGAAGAAAATACGATAAACAAAAGCGTAAGAGGAATGCTAATAAGAACGACACAAGTCTGCGCCAGATTAAAGATTCGTTTAGTGTTGGCGTTAGGCTTATTGGCAAATCTAAAAAAGGCGGTTTCCATGCCAAACATGAACACAATATTGACGAAGGCTACAAAGGCGTAAAGTTTCGTGACGGCTCCATATTCCGCCAATGAAAAAATGTTAGTGTGCGGAGTAAGCAAAAAGAAGTTCAGCATTCTGGGAAGAATACTGCCGAGGCCATAAAGGGCCGTCTCACCAGCCAGCGCTTTAAGTTTGGACATAACTATGATAAAACAGCGTAAATATAGTGGTATCTCTTTCATTGGATAGTTTAAAGTGTTTATGAGGTTTACGCGAGGCTACGTCTTGCGGCTGACACCTTTGTTTTTCTTTACTTGACGCTTGCGAAAAATCGATGAACAGCAATTTCGCAAAACGTGATTTTTTATGTAGATTGCTTACCCCACGAAAAAAGAATCCATGAAAACACTCTTTAAACTGGCTTTTTGTGTCTTTGTCCCTTTTTTCGGATTTGCTCAGACCACTTATACATGGAACGGCACAACCAGCGACTGGCAACTCTCTACCAACTGGACGCCTAGTCGAACACCTGCTTCAAATGACATTCTTGTTTTTGATGCAACCGCAACTGTCAAAGCACTCACCAACATAGCTTCTCAATCAGTGGGCAGAATCCAGATAAGTGGCAGTTCCACTTATTCTTTTGAGTCTCCTTCTAGTCAAGTCATTTCGCTCACGTCCACCACCGGAAATGCTTTTGAAATTCAGAACGGCTCGAGTTTATCTGTCGGTTCTTCCAGCTTCCCGCTGGGCATCACCCTGCCAGCGTCAGGTGCCGCAAGTGTAGGTGGTAAACTGAACTTGATCAATGGAAGTTTCTCTGTTGGAAACGGAACTTTGATACTTCATACTGACCCCGCTCCACTAACCAGAGTTTCTGGCCAAGTGACTATGAGTAGTGGATCTATTTTGCAATTTGGCATAAGCGGTGTCGCAGAGACTACCGCAAGAATTGTACTGCCGTCCCCCATTTTTTCCGGATCGCTTAGCATTGCATCTATCGTTGTAAACCGGGCGAATGGCGCTGAGTTAAATAACCAAGTGATTAATTTATCAAGCGGTATTACCTTCACGCGTGGTGATTTGGTTGTGCCTAACAGTGGTACTCTTATTTTCGGAACCTCTGCCACCGATCCGGCTCTATCAGAATCTTCTAATAGCAAAATTGTGGGCTATGCCGAAATGCTTTCAAGAGTAATCTCTACTGGTGCCATAGATTTTCTGGGCTTTCAGATGGCTGGAGGGACAGACAATCTTAATAACATCGTGATCAAGAGAAGAACGGGGACCCCAGCAGTGTTCAATGCCATTCCGAGCATTGCAGTCTATTGGACAATTTCTACGGGGTTTGAACCCATTTCGGGCAGAGCCATCAATTTCAAATGGCTTAGCTCCTTTGATGGTATCTACAACTCTACTATTCAATTCAGAACCTTTATTAACAATGGCGCCCCCGGTTGGAACGAATTGCCACCACAGCAACTTCTTGCATCGAGCGGTGACCCACGAATATCACAGTCGGTTAATACCACTTTGTTCGGGAATCATGATTTGACGCTAACTGATCAAAGTGCCACATTGCCAGTCGAGCTTACCTCCTTCAAGGTGATGGCATCTGCTACGCACATCAAGCTAGTCTGGCAAACCAGCTCTGAAAAAAATAACGAATCGTTTTTTGTGGAAAAGCTGGGACGCGACAATTTGTTTCGAACTATCGGGAAACTGCCTGGTGCCGGTACCACCTTAGTGCGCCACAACTATTCATTCGAAGATGAAAAACCATTTGTGGGTGACAACTACTATCGCCTCAAACAAGTGGATATCGATGGCGCCTTCTCTTACTCAAAGGTTGTTTCCACGTTCTTTGATGGACGATCAATTAGCGGGCACGCTGTTTACCCAAACCCAGCCGATGGAATGGTCATTTATTTTGAGAATATAGAAGAGGAATTTGATGCGTATATTAGTGACTTTTCAGGCACCAGTCTATTCCAATTCAGTCTATCCTCTGAACACCCATTTGTTGATCTCAGCGAACTTAAGTTAAAGAGTGGGCTCTACCTTATTCAAATACGTGATAAGAAAGGTAGCAGCAGTTTTCAAAGATTAGTGGTTAAATAAGAATTCAAGGGGTTCTTTCAAGGTTCTTCAATATCTCCTCTGTCATCTCCTCAAGACCGAATTGATGCTTCCATCCCCAATCTTGTCGAGCAGCAGAATCGTCCATTGATTTAGGCCATGAATCTGCGATCGCTTGCCTAAAATCGGGTTTGTAAGAAATCGAAAATTCGGGAATATGTTTTTTAATGGTAGAGGCGATCTGTGCTGGGCAAAAACTCATTGCTCCGATATTGTAACTGGTGCGTACCTTCACTCTTTCGGCAGGTGCTTCCATCAAATCAATCGTGGCCTTCACAGCATCATCCATATACATCATGGGAAGGTACGTATCAGCAGCTAAAAAACATTCGTATTTTTTTTCCTTCAACGCTTTGAAGTAAATGTCGACTGCATAATCTGTAGTACCTCCTCCGGGGGGTGTTTTATATCCAATCAACCCCGGATACCGGAGACTTCTTACATCTACACCGTAACGCCTGAAATAATACTCACACCAAAGTTCACCAGCCAATTTAGTAATCCCATAGACGGTAGTTGGGTCCATGATCGTGTCTTGCGGAGTATTTTGTTTAGGGGTTGTTGGGCCAAAGGCTGCAATGGAACTGGGCCAATACACTTTGTGAAGTTTAAGTTCATGTGCCGCTTCTAACACAAACAATAGACTCTCCATGTTTAGCTTCCAGGCCCAGCGCGGATCCTTCTCGCCTGTTGCCGACAGCAAAGCTGCCAAGTGATACACTTGCGTTATCTCGTTTTTTTTTAATAGTTCGAAAAGCTTGTCACGTTGCATCACGTCAAACTTCTCATAAGGTCCTTCTTTCAAAATGCCTTGAGCATCTTTAATATCGGATGCTATGACATTTTCCTGACCATAAATTCGCCAAAGACCCTGCGTGAGCTCTGAGCCCAGTTGGCCACCAGCACCTATCAATAAAACCTTTGTTTTTTTCATGTGTATTTCTTTGTTTTGATTTTTTCGTTTTCGGTTCAATTTGTTATGGTTCTGACGTAGTCTCCCTTACCCAAAGTGGGTTCGGTATTGATTTCAATAATAATAACAGTGTTAAGAGAGT
>Ga0209985_10001861_pt1 | contig 19873 bp, 16 predicted proteins | sample NOAtaG_FD_187305 | JGI IMG/M metagenome (GOLD analysis project Ga0209985, IMG submission 187305) | Freshwater lake microbial communities from Lake Erie, under a cyanobacterial bloom - NOAA_Erie_Diel6S_1000h metaG (SPAdes) (version 2) | ecosystem: Environmental > Aquatic > Freshwater > Lake ...
CGAAATGCGCGCTCGTCGTCATGGCGGCGATGGCGCCAAGCAGGCTCCAAGCCGGCGACAGGCCGCGCCGCGGCGACTCCTCGGCCTCGCGCAGGGCGCGGGCCGTCTTCGCAGCCTTGTACGACAGGAAGAGGAGCGCACCAAATAGCGCCATTGCGCCGATGGGCGCGAGCATGCCGCCCACCGACAGCGACCGAGAAAGACACGCAAGCGCAACGAAGAGCCCCGCAATCGAGGCCGTCATCGACAGGAATCCGTTCCCAACGAGAAGCACTGCGGCGGCGCCGCCGAACTCAGCCGCGATGATGAGTCGCGCCGCCACCTCGAGGTCGTAGCCAAAGAGCGCGCGGATCGCCTCGCGCAGCGCGCCCGGCGTCGACTCGGGTCCGGCGCGCAGCTGCCAGAAAGCCAGGCCGCACAGCGTGGCCGCGACAGCGAGCGACGCGAATCTCGTGGGTGACATCAATCGCATGCGGCGCTCATTGGGGGAACTTCAGGCATGCCTCGAGCGACGCGATGTCGTCGACGTTGTCGACCACGCACTCGACGACACCATCGTTCAGGGACAGCACGACCGGCGTGCCGATGATGTAGTTCGGACCCTTCACGAGCGAGAGCTTGACGCACTCGTCGCAGGGATTCTCGAGGGCGTTCTTCGGATCGGCGTCAGGAATGGAAATGGCCATGGTGCGCACCGGCAGCTTGCCGGTGAAGTAGCTGATCAGCAGCTCGTGGCAGTGGTCGCAGTCCTCGCGGTAATAGACGACGATCCAGCGACCCGAGAGGAAGTCGTCGGGAACCTTGCCGCCGATCAAACGCGCGAACGGCGCATCGGCGAAGGGCTTGCCGATCATCTTCTTGAAATCGGGGAGGTACATCGCCTCGACCTTCGCGGGAAGTCCCGGCCATGCTGCCTTCGCCGCGGCGACAGGTTCCGGCGTCGCGGGTGCGGGGGCAGGGGCCTGCGCGGCCGGCGCCGGTGGCGCCGGAGACAGTACGGCCGCGAGCTCCTCAGGATTGTCGACGTCGGTGCAGACGGCGACCACGACTCCATCCCTGAGACGGATGACGCACGGCGTCTGGAGGAGGTACTCGGGCGATCTGCCCTCTTCGCCCGGCTTCAGGCGGTAGACCTCGCGCTCCTCGCAGCCAACGCAATCCATCGGCAGACGCTGGCCCGTCGTGTCGTTGATCGACACCTTGAGCACGCGCTCCTTGCGCGGCGCATCGAAGTGGTCCTCATAGAAGCGCTGGCACACGTCGCAATCCGGGCGCGAGAATGTGACGATCCAGTCGCCGCGCTCGATGTCCTCCGGCATGGGCCGAACAATCGCAAGCGCCAGCTTCTGGTCGCGGAAAGGCTGACCGACCCACTCCTTGAACTTTGGGAAGTAGATGCGCTCGTACTTCGACGGAGCCGGCGGCCAGGGGCTGCCGATGCCTGTCTCGGGCGGCTTCGCTCCGCCCGCCTGCTCCGTTGCCGGAGGAGTCGTTGCAGGAGTGGTGGTGGTAGGAGTGGTGGTGGTAGGAGTGGTGGTAGAGGGAGTTGTGGCGGGATCCGCCGGGGTCACGGACGCAGTCGCATTGGGATCCTCCACCGTGACCTCACGATTGGGAATGAACACGGCGACGGCGAGCCCCGCGATGGCGCCGAGCACGAGTGGCATGATCGAACCCTTTCGGCCTCCGGGCACCAGGAAAATCGCGGACGCAAGCAGCAACGCGTCAACTCCCAGCATGACCGTCGCCGGCAAGCCCTTCTCGCCGAAACAGCCGCAGCTTCCAGTCATCGCCTCCGCCCAGCCATCCTTGCGTGCCGTATCGATGATCGCGTAGACGAGGATCACGCAGAAGAGCCCGAGCGTCATCACCGCAAGTGGCCGCGCGAAGCGGGCCGACAGCAGGATGGCAAGCGCGAGGAAGACCTCGATGCCGACGATCGCACGCATCGAAAGCTCGAGGAACGCCGTGGCGTCGCCGGGAAGCGAGGTTGCGGCCCAGGTCAGCAACTTGAGCACGGGCCCGGGAAGGAACTGCGGATTGAGGTCGAGCCCCTTCATCAGGGCGCCATAGCCGATCCACGCCGCAGTGCCCCCGTGGAGGAGGACGAGGCCGATCGTCTTGGCTGGGGACGGTGCGCTGGGGGTTGGGGTAGCGGTCGTTGTAGTCATAAGGCTCTTCCGCAGAGGCTCGATTCTACTTGCCGCCCGGGATTCGGTTCCCAATTGAGGCTCGGGGATTGGCTCGGGGATCAGCTCGGGGATCGCCTCGGGGATCAGCTCGGGGATCAGCTCGGGGATCCGTGCTACGGAACAACACTCGCGCATCCGCAGGAGCGAATCCGGCGAAGCCTACCCCGTGCCGGTCCGTTCGCAAGCGATTCCGCCGTTACCAGTCTTTACCGAGGAACTGGAGCGTCGGCTTGTCCGCCCCAAGCCAGCCGATGGGAAACAGCCCTCCCGGCGGCGCGTGCTGGTGCTTCCCGATCAACTGAGCGCCGAGATCGGCGCTCTCCGCGATGCGAAGCCACGGGAGACGACGATCATTCTGGTCGAGAGCGGCGAATGGCTGACCCGACGTCCGTACCACCGGCAGAGGCTGGCTTGGATCCTGCTCTCGCAACGCGCCTTTGCCCTCGAGGCCGCGGAGGCGGGATTCGACGTGGTCATGCTGCGCGGCGACGCGCCGATCTCGGTCCTGCTTGAGGAGCATGCGGTGCGCCCGCTTCTGGCAATGGAACCGGCAGAGCGCGAGGTCCGGGCAGAGTTGGCCGGCCTCGTCGCAGCCGGAGCCATCACCTACGTTCCCCACGACGGGTTCATGACCACGCAGTCCGATCTCGAACGCGGTCGCACCAGCGAAGGTTGGCGCATGGACCGCTTCTACCAAGGGGTGCGCCAGCGGACAGGCATCCTCATGGAGAAGGGGAAGCCGATCGGCGGCAAGTACAGCTTCGACGCGGACAACCGCAAGCGCTGGGACGGTTCGCCGCCCGCGCCGACGCCTCCCGAATTTCCGGGCTCGCTCCTGCGCGAGGAGGTCGTTCGCGAGATCGAGACGCGTTTCAAGGCACATCCCGGCGACCTCGACGTGGACACGATTCCGGCGAGCCGCTCGGAAATCGACCGCATGTGGAACTGGGCGAAGCGCGCATGTCTCCCGCACTTCGGCCCCTACGAGGACGCGATGACGCGGCAGAGCCGCGGGCTCTTCCATACGCGTCTCTCGCCGCTTCTCAACCTGCACCGCCTGCTTCCGCGCACGGTGGTCGAGGAAACCGCGAAACTCGACATCGCGCTCCAGAGCAAGGAAGGCTTCATCCGCCAGGTCCTTGGTTGGCGCGAGTTCGTCTTCCAAGTGCATCGCGCGACCGACGGCTTCCGCGTTGGCAGGCCAGAGGGCGAACTCCCGCTTCCGACACCCGGAGACGGAGGCTACGCACGGTGGGCCGGCAAGAAGTGGACGCCGATCGCGCCACCGCCGGCAGTCGTCGACGGTGGCGCGCGACCCAACGCGCTGAAGGCCGATCTCGGCGTTCCCCCGGCATGGTGGGGCGTCGAGAGTGGCCTCGGATGCCTCGATTCCGTGGCGCAGGACGTGTGGGCGGAGGGCTGGAGCCACCACATCACCAGGCTCATGGTGCTCTCGAACATCGCGACGCTTCTCTCGGTGTCGCCGCGAGAGCTCTGCGATTGGTTCTGGATCGCCTACGTCGATGCATGGGACTGGGTCGTCGAGCCCAACGTCCTTGCGATGGGCACCTATGGCGAGACGTCGATGACGACCAAGCCGTACGTCAGTGGAAGCGCGTACCTCGAGAAGATGGGCGATTTCTGCCCACAGTGTCGGTTCACGCCGGGGAAGGATTGCCCGATTGGCGGGCTCTACTGGGCGTTCCTCGCCCGCAACGACGCAACTTTGCGCGACAATCCCCGCATGAAACTCCCGCTTGCCAGTTCGAGAGGCCGGTCCGACAGCGCACGCGCCGCCGAGAAGGGCGCGTTCGTCTCGCTGCGCGATCTCCTGATCCGAGGGCGGCCCTATGGAACGCCCCGACTTCTCGCGGACGGCGTCGCCCCGCGCGGCAGGAGCGCGCGATGACCGCACCAGCACGCGGCGCGATGCACTTTCATCGCGCGTCGCGCGTCGATGTGCCGGCCGATGCCCTCGGGGCCTGGCACTTCCGACCCGGCGCGATCCATCGCCTGATTCCACCGTGGGAGTCGATCAAGGTCGTCGAGGAGGCATCGCCGCTCGTCGATGGCGCACGTGCCGTCATCGAGATCCGGAAGGGTCCCGTGCGCATCACGCTTGTCGCCGTGCACTCGGACATCGAGCCCAACCGGCAGTTCGTCGACTCGCAGGAGCGGGGGCCGTTCGGGTCGTGGCGACATGTCCATCGCTTCCTTCCGGGAACGGAAGGCGGACACGTGCATGCGATGCTCGAAGACTCGATCCGCTTCGATCCGCCCCTCGGCGGGATCGGACGCGTGCTTCTCGGAGGGCAGCTCAACCGCGAGCTCGCGCGCCAGTTCGCTTTCCGCCATGCGCGGACGCGCGAGGATCTCCGTCGCCACGCAGAGTTCGAGCATCGCTTCGGCGCCCGTGCGCTGCGCGTCGGCGTAACCGGCGCCAGCGGACTCGTCGGCCGGCAACTGTGCGCGTTCCTCTCGACCGGTGGCCATGAAGTGGTGCGATTCGTGCGCGGCACGCCGAAGCGTGCCAACGAGCGCGCGTGGAACCCCGCAGACCCCGAGCGCGGACTCGATCCGAGCGCGGTGTCCGATCTCGATGTGGTCGTGCACCTCGCAGGCGAAGGCATTGCCGATGCGCGCTGGAGTCCCGCGCGCAAGCAGGCGATCCTCGAGAGCCGCACCCGCGGCACGGCGACCATCGCCCGCGCCATCGCGCGCGCCGACCGCAAGCCGGAGGCGTTCATCTCGGCAAGCGCGATCGGCTTCTACGGCCACCGCACCGGCGAATGGGTCGATGAGCGTTCGTCGCCTGGAACAGGCTTCCTCGCTGACGTCGTGCGCGCGTGGGAGGATTCGACCGTCGCGGCGCGCGAGGCCGGCGTTCGCACCGTCCACCTCAGGCTCGGCATCGTGCTTTCTGCCGCTGGCGGCGCGCTCGCGAAGATGCTGCCCGCGTTCCAGTTTGGCGCCGGGGGACCGATTGGCTCCGGCACGCAGGGATTCAGCTGGGTCTCGCTCGATGATGTGGTCGGCAGCGTCCTGTTCTGCGCGCGAAACACCGCCATGCAAGGCGCGGTGAATGTGGTGGCGCCCGCCGCGATGCCGCAACGGGAGTTCGCCCGCGTCCTCGGTCGCGTGCTTCGGCGCCCGAGTTTCGCGCCGCTTCCCGCGCCCATCGTGCGTCTCGTCTTCGGCGAACTCGGCCAGCGCGCGCTGCTCGAGGGTGCGTTGGTGAGGCCGTCGGCGCTTGCGCATCACGGATACCGCTTCTCACATCCGTCGCTCGAGGACGCGCTGCGCCTCGAGCTCGGAAGACTTCACTCCGACGGAATCGACTGATGGCCACGTGCAGAATCTGGTGGGTTCGCCGGGATCTCCGGCTTGACGACAACCCGGCGCTCGCGCGCGCCGCAAGCGGCTCCGACGCGATGATTCCCGTGTTCGTCGCAGGCGACGCCGACGAAGGCGCATGGCCGCTCGGCGGTGCGCAACGCTGGTGGCTCGCGCGCAGCGTCAAGGCGCACGGCGCAAAACTCGAAGCGCTCGGTTCCCGCCTTGTCGTCGTCGAGGGCGATGCGGCCAAGGTCCTGTCCGACCTCGCGCGAAAGATCGGCGCGACCGAAGTCGTCTGGTCGCGGCGATTCGACCCGGCGGGTCTCGCGGCCGAACGCCGTGTCGAGGAAGCCCTCGACAAGATCGGCGTCCGTTGGAGCGGCCAGCTCTCGAACCATCTCTTCGATCCAGAGGAGATCGCGACCAAGGAAGGGCGGCCTTATCAGGTCTACACGCCCTTCTCGCGGAACTGCCGGGCACGCCCCGCACCGTCGAAGCCGCGCGCGAGTCCCACCGAACTTCCTCCCGCGCACGGGGCGCCGAAGGGCGTCTCGGTCGACTCGCTCGGTCTCGAGCCGAAGATCGACTGGGCGGGCGGGCTTCGAGAGATGTGGACTCCAGGCGAGGAGACGGCGCGGGCTCGGCTCGCATTGTTCGCACCGGGCGCGTTGGCGCAATATCCGGTCGGGCGCGATGAACCCGCAGCCGATGGCACCAGTCTTCTCTCGCCGCATCTGGCCTTCGGCGAGGTCGGCATCCGCCGGGTCTGGCACACCGCCGCCAGCCGCCAGAGCGTCGAGGAGAGCGTGCAGAAGTTCCACTCCGAGCTTCTGTGGCGCGAGTTCGCCACGCACGTCATCTTTCACTTTCCGAAGACCGACCTTGCGCCGCTTCGGCCAGACTATGCCCGCTTTCCGTGGCGACAGGATGCCAAGGCGCTCGAGGCGTGGAAGCGCGGGAAGACCGGCTATCCGCTTGTCGACGCTGGAATGCGCCAGTTGTGGCACACCGGCTGGATGCACAACCGTGTCCGGATGGTCGTCGCCAGTTTCCTTGTGAAGCACCTGCTGCTTCCGTGGCAGGATGGCGCGCGCTGGTTCTGGGATACGCTCGTCGATGCGGATCTCGCGAACAACTCGCTTGGCTGGCAGTGGGCCGCCGGCAGCGGTGCAGATGCCGCGCCGTACTTCCGCATCTTCAACCCGACGTCGCAGGCTGAGAAGTTCGATCCGAAGTCTGAGTACATCCGACGCTGGGTGCCGGAACTGGCCGGTTGCGACGCCAAGTCGGCCCGAGAGCCTGGAGGGGGAGGTCTGCTGCCCGGGCTGGGCGGCCGCACCGGCGCGAATTCGACTGCGGAAGGGGGCTACCCTCAGCCGATCATCGACCATGCGGAGGCGCGGGCGCGCGCCCTCGCGGCGCTCTCGTCGGTCAGCCGGGGACGAACCCCCGCGACCTGAGATCGCCGGAGCTTTCCGGCCGGGCAGACGCCAATGTCCCGTTTGTGAAATGCATGTCCGCGCCGTGTGTGGTCAGGTCTCGAGGAGGCTGTCGTGCAGGGTTCAACGGATCGTTCGAGCGTTGCCGCCTGGTGGTGCGGCGTAGTTGCCGCGATGTGGGCAGGTGCTTCTGCACTCGGGTTCGGTCCGCCGCCCGACAGGGGCGACTTGGCCGCCGGATACCAGCGCATCGATCGCCTGATGATGAGGCTGCCCGACGAGCCGACCATCCGCGAGCGGGCGAACCGTTGCTTTGATGGACTGACAGGCGACTTCTTCGCCGGGCAGTTCGACTCCGCGCTCGCTGAACTCGCACGACTCCACGGCGAACTGCTCAGACTCAACGAAGACGGGCAGGAAGAGCAGCAGTTTCTCTTCGGTCACCGATACGTGCCCTCGGTCCGCGCGGTGGTGACCGACGTCGCGACCACGGTCTCCCTCGAATCGCTCGAGCTCGAGCGCATGCAGCTTGGCGTGCCGCCGGTCGAGATGGTCGCCGTGTTCGATGGCGGCCGGATCACGCTTCCCTACGACGAAATCGTGGACTTCGCGCTTCCCGCCATCGCGAAGCCGGGCACCGTCGAGTTTCGCGCGCGGTTCAAGCTGTCGGGCGAAGTCTCCGTGGCGCGGATCGCGGTTCTACCGAAGCCGCTCGACACGATGCGCAGGACCTTCGCGACACGGATCGCAGCGCTCTCCGACGCGGCGTCCGTCGATGCCGCCGACATCAAGTCGCTCGAGGCGCGCAACGCGCTTCTCGTGGAGGAGGTCGATCGTTCACGCTCGGTCTCCTTGCTCGCCGACTTCATCGAGATCGTCGCGGACCTCGAGGAGGAGCTCGCGCGCGCCGAACGCGGTGAACGTCCATTCAAGGGCGCTGGCGACGTCTGGCGCATCTACAAGGCGCTGGGCACAGAGCTTCCGGTGCGGCAGTTCGTGCCCGAGGGCACGGGTCCGTTTCCGCTGGTCATCGCCTTTCACGGTGCTGGCGGCGACGAGAACATGTTCTTCGATGGGTACGGCGATGGAGCGCTGAAGCGTGCCGCTTCCGGCGAGGGCATCGCGGTGGTGTGCCCGCCAACGGTCGCGTTTGGCCTGAGCCCCAACCTGCTCGATGCGCTCATCGACGAGGTCGCGAAAGACGTGCCAATCGATCGGACGCGGGTCGCCTTGCTGGGACACTCACTTGGCGCCGTGACGGCGTCGCGGCTTGCCGTCCTGAAGCCGCACCTTGTCACGGGCGCCGTCTGCATCGCGGGCTTCGCCGATCTCGCGCGAGATGGCATGCCGGCGCCGCGCAAGGTCTTCCTCGCTGAACTCGACCCGCTGTTTCCGAAGGAGTCGACCTCGGCGACGGTCGCGTCCGCGACGCGACGTGGCGAGGACATCCATCTCGAGATCGTCCGCCACGAGGGACACACCCTCGTCGTCGGCAATGTCATTCCTCAGGCGATGCGCTGGATCCTGACGCGCGAGCCGCGGATACAGGCGACTCCGAATCCGACCGCGAGCGCGCCGAGGACGAGGCCGATGAACACCGGTTCGCCAGCACCGAGCGACAGCGAGGCGAGTCCAAGCAGCGGGCCAAGAAAGTAGCCGCCACCAACGAGCGCTTCGTGCATGCCGCCGGCCTCGACCTTCGCGCCGCCGAGCGCAAGCCCGTAGTAGATGGCGTTGTAGTAGATGATGCCCTGGCCGGCGCCGAGTGCGACCAGACCGACGATCAGCAGCGGCTCGGTGGGGCTCCCGACGGCGAGCGCGAAACCACCCGCGAGAAGCAGACCCGCCAACACGAGCGTCTGGGCGCGTCCGTGCCAGAACGCCGTCCACCAAAGGACGAGCACCGCGAGGAAGCGCGCGACGTGCCAGGTCGAGCCGATCGGCGCCTGCAGCGCGTCCGGGGTCCCGAGGCTCGTGAAGAGATAGGGAAGGATCGGCGAGAGCGCGCCGATCACGAGATACCCAAGCGGGTGCAGCACGCGCGATGCCGCAAGAAGCGGGCCATACGACGCGGGAACGTGCCGCGATTGCTCGGCGCCGTCGTGGTGCGCCGGATGCGCGGGGAAGCCCGCGAGGAAGACGAGCGCGATCAGATTGATGGGCAGGAGCGCGGGAATGGCCCACTTCATCAGGCCGCCGGCCTCGAGCGGACCGATGAGCGCGAGGCTGATCGCCGTCGCGGCCATCCACGTCGCGTTGAACCAGCCGATCGCGTTGCGCATCGACGGACCATGCCGCCCCGAGACGAGGAAGTGCTGGACGATCGGCCACTGCAGTGCACCAAGCGACATCATCACGACCGTCGCGATCCACAGCGTCGCGACGCCGGGGAACATCAGTACAAGCGGCGCAAGCACCGCCTGCGCCACGATCACCAGCGCAAGCGCCCTGCGCGGAGACATCTGGCGCTCGAGCGCGCGCACGATCCTGCCGGCGTTGACCGCGAACACCGTGTAGAAGATGCCACTCACGAACGCAAGCAGCAGCGTGTCGGTGCGCGTGAACGCGTACTCGCTCTCGGCAATGAAGTAGATCGCGTTCCAGAGGACGCCCGTTCCCATGGAGCAGACGAAGGTCAGGCCCGCCATCGGCAACACGCGCACGGGCTGGGTCGACGCCTTACCAGCGCGGGTCGCGACGTGCGATGGGTCGGGAGCGGACATGCGGCGAGTGTACGGATTCCGCTGCTCCAGACGGGCCGGGCGCGTGATACACTCTCCTCGCTGTCCGCGTAGCTCAACTGGATAGAGCGTTGCCCTCCGAAGGCAAAGGTTGTGGGTTCGAATCCCGCCGTGGACGCTTTCGGCCCCGTCAGGACGGGGCCTTTTTCGTTCCGACGTGCCTGTCTTGTCCCGCTGAGTCGATCGCGCGGTCTGCCGCAAGGTTCCTACCACCGTTTCGCGGCAGGATTCGCCTCGAGGTCTTCGAGGCCTCCGCCAGCAAGCCACTTCCGCACGCGACTCTGATTTCCGACGGCCAATACCCACGAGAGGCTGCCATGCAGATTGCCGAGCTCCAGCAGTTGATCCGCGACCGCTACTACGCAACCGACAGCGCGCGCGGGGCGCCCGCGACGTACCTCTGGTTCGTCGAGGAGGTCGGTGAACTCGCGCACGCGATCGCCAACCGCGAACGCGGCAAGCTCGATCAGGCGAACCTCGAGGAAGAGTTCGCAGACGTCATCGCATGGCTCGCGACGCTGGCGAACATCTGCAACGTCGATCTCGAGAAGGCGATCCACGACAAGTACCTGAAAGACGGCGGTCCGGAGGGATTCAAGTCGTGAGCGGGGTGGCGCCGTGTCCGTTCTGCGCAGGGGCGCAGCGCGTGTATCTCGAGAGCCCGCGCTGGCTCGTGCTGCGTCATGCAGACCCGGTGCCGATCCCGGGCTGGATGATGCTCGCCGCGCGCGCCCACCGAAGCGGCGTCGATGCCCTGACCGACGAGGAGGCTGCCGAACTCGGGCCGATCCTTGCGACACTCGTCCGATCGGTGCGGGAGGAAACTGGATGTGCGCGCACCTACGCCATCACCTTCAACGAGGCGGTGCCGCATCTTCATCTCCATGTGATTCCCCGCCATGCCGACGACGCGTCGACCACCAGTTGGGCGCTCGCGGACCGCTACCGGGCGGTCGCCCGCGGCGAAATCGCCGCCGCACCCGCCTCCGTCGCCGAAGCCATGGCGAACGCGATCGCCGCGCGCGCCCGCCCGGCGCTGGAGCGCATGGGGTTCGTGGCCCCGGCGCTGTCGTAGCGCCGGAGTCTGCTTGCGGATCTGCGGCACTGCCGCAGACGATGCGATGCGCTTCGCCGATTGCCGTATCCTTTCGCCATGTCCAAGCCAGCGCATCCCGGCGTCCAGCGCATTGTCGAGGCGTTCGCACGCGCGAAGGCCCGGGGCTCCTGTGCGTTGATGCCGTTCATCACCGCCGGCTACCCGGATCTCGCCACCACCGAGCGGCTGCTGCGTGAACTCCCGGACGCGGGCGCCGATCTCATCGAGATCGGCATTCCATTCTCAGATCCGATCGCCGACGGACCCGTGATCGCAGAGTCGATGCACCGGGCGCTTCTCGCCGGGGCAACTCCGCACGCGGTCCTCGACTCGGTCGCGCGGGCCCGATGCACCGTCCCGGTGCTTGCCATGGTTTCCGTCTCCATCGTCGAGCGCATCGGTACCAGCGAGTTCCTCACTCTGTGCGAGCGTTCAGGCGTGGCAGGCGTGATCGTTCCCGACGCCGGACCTGAGTTCTGGCCGGAGGCTCGCGCCAACGCCGGCGACGTCGCCACGCGGCTCGGAGTCGTTGAGTTGGTTGCGCCATCGACGCCGACCGCACGGCTGGTACGGATCGTCCGCGACTCGCGCGCGTTCATCTATCTGCTTGCACGTGCGGGCGTGACCGGAGAGCGCGCGGACGCCCCGGAAGTCTCGGCCAGGATCTCAGAGATTCGAGCGCTTGGGGATGCACGCGTCGCAGTCGGCTTCGGCATCTCGACCGCGGAACACGTGGAGGCCGTCGGTCGGTCGGCCGATGGCGCCATCGTTGGCAGCGCGATCGTGCGCCAGATGACGGGAGCGATCGACGCCGGCACGGACGCGGCCGACGCGGCGCTCGATCTCGTGCGCTCACTGCGCCGGCCGTGAGGTCGTGCCAGTCGTCTTTCACCCAGTCGTCTTTCACCCAGTCTGACGGGTCCGCGGTGCTGCAATCCGCGCGGATCTCGGGCCTTCGGCGATCCGACCGACAGATCCCGTGTTCCGAGTCGGAGTGTTCCGAGTCGGAGTGTTCCGAGTCGGAGTGTTCCGAGTCGGAGTGTTCCGAGTCGGAGCCCCGCCGACCCAAGCCGCGACAACGGCGTCAATACCGGCGGAGGACGCCGATGACCACGCCTTGGATGCTGCAATCGTCGACGATGATCGGCTTGAAGTCTGGATTGGCCGGCTGCAGCCGGATGCGACCGTCCTTCTCGCGATAGAACGTCTTCAGCGTCGTCTCGCCGTTTGGAAGCAGGGCGACCACGCGCTCACCATTCCGGGCGGTGTTCCGCTTGTCGACCAACACGTAGTCGCCATCGAAGATGCCCTCGTCGCGCATCGACATTCCGTCGACCTGCAGCGCAAAGGTGTTGCCAGACCGACCCTTGCGTGGGCCAAACAGTTCCTCGAGCGCGATCGACTCCTGCTGCTCAAACTTCTCGATGGGGTGACCTGCGGCCACCTTGCCGACGAGTGGAAACTCAAGCGACGAGGCGACCGGGTCGCCGTGAAGCTGCCGCGCAGGCAACTCCTCATCATCTTCCGGCAGGAAGGCGTCAGGCGAGACCGTTAAAGAGCGTGCCTTGTTCGCATCGCGCTGCAGCGCACCCTTCTCGATGAGCGCCTCGACGTGCTCGAACACCGTGACCTTGCTGACGCGCAGCTCGTCTGCGATCTCCTGCATGGTCGGCGAGTAGCCCATCCTCTTGCGGGTATCGCGAACGATGCGTAGGACCTTCAACTGCTTCGGGGTGAGGTTCATCCATGGACTCCGGTGCTGGAATGGACTGGCGCGCAGGAACTGGCGAGGCGACTCGCACGGGCTTTGTCTCGACCATGGCCTGCGGACGCTCCGCGGGCTCGACCGTGACGCTGAAGACTTCGATAGCAATGGACTGGAATCGCTCGATGGCGAGTGCTGCAAGGGCGCGGAGCGCGTGCAGCGGGCCAGCGAGCGGCGGGGCGCCAGCGCTTGCGCTTGCGGCTGTCGATGCTGCTCCTCGCACGACGTCGCCGCGGTCGCGGACGAGCCGCGGGCCAACGGCGATGTAGCGTCGGGTGAAATCTCCGCCGGGACCAAGCTGCACCACGGGCCACTCGATCGCCGCGTCGCGCGGCGACTGCGCGTCAATGCACTGCCCAAACATCGCTTCGCCGTCGTGCAGGACGGTGTGAACCGCGATTGCGTGTGTTTCTGCCATGGACCGATCTCCTTCTCTCTGTGCATCGCCGACTTCATGCATGCGATGCGGCTTGGTCCACGACACGCGCTTCCCCCGCGGCGTTGGACGTTCGGTTCTCGCGTCTCCGCGCGAGCTGCTCCACTGCGAACGAGCCCCCTCAGACACCAACAACCCAGCGCCGCGCGCAGCGCGATCCGGCGATCCGGCTTCTCCGGCCTGCCCGGCTCGGCCAGTTCGTCCGGCTCGTCCCGTCGCGCGCGCGGCTGTCTTCGTGGTGTTTGGAGTTCGTTCGGTCATGCTCCACACTTCGGCCAACCTCTTCCCGTTCCTCCACAATCTGTTCGGTGTATGTTCTCCCAAACAGATTCCTTCCGCAAGGGGTTCGGGTGTTTGCGACCGGATTTTGCGATGACCCGCACGACGGAGAGACGCGTAAGCGCTGCACTCACCGTATCTTGCGTCGATGCAGTCGCCTGGGTCAGTCGCAGCCCCAAATCTGGATCGCCCCGATTCCGACCGCGAGCCGCCTCCAGTCGATCCGTTCGCAGGGCCGGGGGTTGATCTGGCGGCGCTCTTCGCCCTCGACCGCTCCTACACCTTCCTGAACCACGGAAGCTTTGGGTCGACCCCGCTTGAGATCCTGGCGCTCCAGGATCGACTGCGGCGCGAGATCGAGGCGCGGCCGATCGAGATGCTGGCGCGACGGCTTGGGCCCTTGCTTCGCACCGCAGCGCAGGATGTCGCACGCTTCGTCGGCACGGAAGGGCGGCGACTGGGTTTCGTCACGAACGCGACCGAGGGCATCAATGCGGTGCTTCGATCCATGCGGTGGGAGGCGGGCGACGAGGTCGTCGTGATCGACCACGTCTACAACGCGATGCGGCAGTCGATTCGCAGACTCGGCGATGAGTCGGGCGTGGTGCTGCGGGAAATTCCGGTGCCGGTGCCCGTCGATTCGCCGCGCAGATTCGTCGAGGCGGTCGAAGGCGCGCTCACGGCGCGCACGCGGCTGGTGCTGATCGACCACGTGACGAGCCCGACCGCGCTTGTTGTTCCGGTGGCGGAGATCGTGCGCATCGCGCGCGCGCGCGGGGTCGCCACGATTGTCGACGGGGCGCACGCACCAGGTTCGATCGACCTCGCGATCGATGCGATCGGTGCGGACGCCTACGCGGCGAACCTCCACAAGTGGTGCTGTGCGCCGAAGGGAAGCGGCATCCTCGTCACGTCGCCCGAGCTGTCGGCGCAGCATCATCCGCTCGCGACGAGCCACGACTACGGCAGGGGCTTCGCGACCGAGTTCGACTGGCAGGGCACGCGCGATCCTACGGCGTGGCTTGCCTCGCCCGGGGCAATCGCATTCTTCGAACGTTTCGGCTGGCCAGCGGTCCGGCGGCGCAACCACGCGATGGCGACCTGGGCGCAGCGCGAACTCTGTCGTGCATGGGATGTGGCGCCGCTCAGCCCGCTCGACGGATCGATGCTGGCAAGCATGGCGACCGTCCCGGTTCCCGCGAGCGTTCGCGCGCGCTTCGCGACGGTTCCCGAGTTCGAGGCGGCGCTTCACGCGCGGCGACTCGAGCTGCCGGTCATCGACTTCGCAGGCGCGTGGCACATCCGGGTCTCCTGCCATCTCCACACCAGCCCGGCGATGATCGACCGTCTCGGCGGCGAGATGCTCGCGCTCGCCGCGAAGTGATCGGCTGGTGGCCGTGCGGCGAGCGGACCACGCGTGCGGCTTGGGAGAGTTGCGCCGTCCGTTTGGGCAAGTCCGCATGTCAATCCGATCAAGCCCCCCCCCGATCGGACCGATCTCGAAAGCGATGCGGTTTTCCATTGCACGTACGCTTTCCTGCCTTCTCTGTGTCGCGGGAGCCCTCTCCGGATGCGACAGCGGCACGACCGGCGATGAGTTCGTCGCGCACCACGCGAGTTTCGGCAAGTGGGCCGACAAGCGGCCAAGTGGCTCCGTCATCATGCATGACATGCTCGTCCTCGACGAGCCCATGCCGATGGCCGAAAGGAACGCGGTCCTCGGCGCCTACGTCGTCACCACCAACGGTCCGATCAGCGGGAAGATCGAGGACATCGTCAACGACCGCATTCCGGTGAACAAGGGCTTCCAGTTGAACTTCGCCTTTCCCGAGCAGATGACAGTTCGCATCGAGGTCATCCGCGACGGAGGCGCGCGGGAACTCGTCGCCGAGAAGCGCGTGTCGTTCCTCGAGGTCATTCGCTGATCGCGCGCCGCGCCGTTCGAGCGCGGACCGCCGCCATTCACACGTCGTCGCGAGGCTCCGTGGTGCGGATCTTCGCTCGGATCGCAGCTTCCTCGAGCGCCTTGTCGTGACGTGCGATGAGCGCGGGATACTCGCGCTCCTGCCACGCAAGCCAACGGCTCCGGTCGTAGCCGAACGGCGGCGCGGGCGCACCGGTGGTCTCTTCGACGACAGCCACCAGCGCCTGATGCACCTCGGTGCGGAACACCGTCACCACGGACTCGCGGATCTCGAGGATGCTTCCCTCGAAGTAACTGCCGGGTACCAATTGAAACGACGACGAGCCGTTCCCATTCACCGGAATCGCATTTGCGACGTACCAATTGGTCTTGCCGAAGACGATCCACCCCTCGCTCTGCTCGGAGCGCCGGGTCTCGGTCGCCTGCGCCAAGATCAGGGAGGGGACGAGTTTCGCGGCAGCATGTGCGCTCGCGATCATTGCGGCGCGCGCAATGGTCGTCTCGTTCCGGCTCAGGAGCCCGCCGTGCAGCACCCACAGCGCCTCGTCGGAAAGCGACTGCGGAAGCGCCTCGCGCACGCGGACCGTGAAAGGGTCGTCACGGAGCAGCGCAGCCTTGACGAGCTCCGTCTGCCCGACCGCGTTGCCTGCGAGGAGCTTCAGCATGACGTCGCGAAGCTCGCCGTCGGACTCGATGCGCGCACCGCGACGGGAAAGTCCGCCAAGTGCTTCGAGCGCGGCGAGGATGTCGGAGGTCGACTCAAGCGCCGCGAGCGTTTCGAGCGCACGCGCCCGCGCGGCGCGGCCACCCTCCGACGCGATCGAAGCGTCTAAGCCGGTCCGGATCAGGTTGCGAAGGGCCTCGCGTCGGAGGTCAGCCTCGATCGCCATGCGCCGCCGTTCCGACTGCGCGTCCATCGCGCCCCCGGGGGGCCGCGTCCGCGACTCGAGGCGCGACAGTTGCTCGAGAAGCCGGGTGGCCTCTCCATCGGCACCGACGGCGTACCGCTCGATCAGGATCGATCGCCCGGGCAGGCGGTGCGCTCCGGCGGCGTGTCCAGATGGCGCTGCCCCCGACGTTGGCGGCGACGCGGCCGACGTGTACGGGGCGTGGAGCAGGCAGGAGATCACCGTCGACAGCATGAGCGCCGACAAGCCACCACCCACGGCAGATGTGCGCCGCGATCGAGAGGAGCTGGCCCATGGGACGCCGTAGAGATCCACGTCAAGATCAATATACGACCGACGTTCAGCGGGATGCGATCAGATCGCCCGGATTCCGACCGCTGAAGCCGCGCACGCATCGCGGCGCTACCCTCCGTCGCATGCACGACGACACGGAACCCCGAGGCGGGGGAAACGAGCCGCCAAAGACAGACGCGCCGGGCGCTGTTCCGGGCCCGCTGCACGCCCGCTTGGGGGACGATCCCTTTGCGACCCTCGCCGAGCGGCTCTACTCCCGGATCGACCGCGACCCCCGCATCCGGAGTCTCTTTCCCGAAGACCTGGGGCCGTCAAGCGAATCGGTCCGCGACATGCGGGAGTTTCTGGTGCAATTCTTCGGCGGCGCACCCGAGTACTCACGCCGGAAGGGGCATCCGCGGCTCCGGGCTCGCCACATGCGGTTCCCGATCGATCAAGCCGCGCGCGACGCGTGGCTCGAGAACGCGATCGGCGCGCTGCGCGACACAGCGTCGTTGCATGCGCTCGACGGGGCCGCCATCGCCGAGATCGAGGCGTATCTCGCCCGGACCTCGCAGTTCATGATGAACCGCGAGGAAGCCCATGGAGCGGGGGGCTGAGAATCGGCAGACAGAGCGCGTCAGTTGCGATCGGAAACGACGCAATGGCGCTCGACGGTGTAGCCACTCCGCGGGAACGCCATCAAGGCACGGCCAGCGACGGTGCGGTTCTCGAAGTCGCCGAACTGCACGACGTAGACCGTGCTGCCGTCTGTTCTCCGTTTCTCGCAGACGCGAGGCGCGCGCAGCCGCTCGACCGCGACGCGCGCACGCAGCTCCCCGGCGACGGACTCCGCCTTCGCACGATCACGGAACGCACCAGCCTGGATGGCGAAGCGCGTGGGCTCGATTTCCATGCCGTTGACGATGATGGCCGTCGGTGACGACGGCGCCGGCACTCTGTCCGGCGCTGCGTCGCGAGGCGATGGCGGCGCGTCCTCTGCGACGCGCAACGCGGGCGAGGGTCGAGCCTCCCGCTCGGGCGCGCCGTCGCGTTCTCGCACGCGCGCTCGGAGCGCCAGCTCGGTCTCAAGCGCGCGTTCGCGCTCGGCACCCTCGAGAAGCGTTCCGGCGCGCCGGTAGCTGTCCGCGGCCGAACCGAAATCACCCCGGGTTGCATAGGCTGTTCCGAGCGAGATCCGCGCATCGGCCGCGAGCGTCCGGTCGGCGGCTTCGGCAGCCTCCGCGAGCGGTGCGATCGCATCATCGGGTTTCCCGAGCGCGAGCGACGAGAGGCCCTCGAGATAGCGGGCGCGGTCCTGGTCGAGTCCCGTGCTGCGCGCGGACAGCGCGCGCGACATGGTCAGCGAACGCCCGAACTCGGCCGCGCGATAGGCGCTTGACGCGGCCGCGAGCGATGTGTCGCCAGACCCTTGGCACGCCGCGAACGCAAGCGCAGTGGCCGCCAGCAGGCCGATGCGGCGTGTCATCTGAAGCGCACCACGCCCCATGCGAGTCGACGCATGCACAACCCGCATCGATGAAGGAGCCGTTGGCATTTCGGTACTCTACGCGAGACACGGCGCCCGTGGCTCGTGCAAGCGAACCGAACAGAATGGAGTCCGCGATGGAACTGCTCTCGTCGATCAGGCGCAACCTGCTGCTCCGTCCATTCCGAGGCGTGATCGTCGACGACCAACGCACGTGGCGCGGCATCGACCTGATGGTGGTCGCATGGCATCTCGCACGCGAGATCGACCGGACGAGCTCGAGCGAGCGCATCGGCATCATGCTGCCGACCTCCGGCGCATTCCCGGCGGCCACGATCGCAGCGTGGACGCTCGGCCGCACCATCGTCCCGCTCAACTACCTGCTTTCTCGTTCGGACCTCGAGTACGTCGCGCGCGACGCCGGCCTCGACGCCGTCATCACCGTCGGCCCGATGCTCGACTTCATCGGCGGCCCGATCGCAGGTCTGCGCGAGATCCGGCCCGACCGCATGCGCTTCACTGGGATTCCGCCGATCCGCATGACGAATCCGCTGCGGCGCTCGGATCTTGCCGTTGTCCTCTACACGTCCGGCACAAGCGGCCGTCCGAAGGGCGTCATGCTCACCTGCGGGAACCTCTCCGCGAACGTGCGCCAGTGTCAGGAGTGGGTCGAATTCGGCCGGGAAGACTCGATTCTCGGCGTGCTGCCGCAGTTCCACTCCTTCGGTCTCACCGTGCTCACGATGCTGCCGCTCGCCACCGGCGCCCGCGCCGTCTACACGGCGCGGTTCGTGCCTCGGAAGATCGTGGATCTCGCACGTCAACACAGGCCCACGGCGCTTGTCGCGATCCCATCGATGTACAACGCGCTGCGGCTCCTGAAGGACGCGAGCCCGGACGACTTCAGCAGCCTGCGCTTCGCGGTCTCGGGCGGCGAGCCGCTGCCGGCGGCCGTCTACGACGGCTTCCACGAGAAGTTCGGCGTCGAGATCAACGAAGGGTATGGACTGACGGAGACCTCGCCGGTCACGAATTGGTGCCGACCGCACGAGCAGCGACGCAAGTGCGTTGGCAAGGCGCTCTCGGGAATCGACCAGAAGATCCTCGGACCGGACGGCACGGTGCTCGGCCCGAACCAAGATGGCGAGGTCCGCATGAAGGGCCCCAACATCATGAAGGGCTACCTGAACCTGCCAGACGAGACGGCGGCGGTGTTCGACGAGCACGGCTACTTCAAGACCGGCGACATGGGCCGGCTCGACGAGCAAGGGTTCCTCTCGATCACGGGGCGCATCAAGGAGATGCTGATCATCGGCGGCGAGAACGTGTTCCCGCGCGAGATCGAGGAAGTGCTCAACCGTCACGACAGCGTCAAGGAGTCGGCTGTGATCGGCATGCAGGACGGCATGCGCGGAGAGGTCGCACTTGCCTTCGTCGAATTGAAGGAAGGCGCGACGTTTGACGAGCCTGCGCTCAAGGCCTTCTGCCGCGAGAGCATCGCCGGATTCAAGGTACCTCGCGACATCCGCGTGCTGAAGGAGCTTCCGCGCAACCCGACCGGCAAGATCATGCGCCGGAAGCTCAGCGTCGACACGCCTTCGGCGGAGTGACCGCGCCGGCGCAGCGGGGGACCGGCATCCGCCAATCAAATCTCGATCGCCCGGGCGAAACCCGTGCGGCTCTGCCGAAGCCGCGAGCGTTCCAGCGAGACCAAAAGAGGGCGCTTCAGGAAATCGTGTGGGTGAACTGCGATGGAGGCGCCGATCGGGCTCCGGTTTTCTCACGGAGGCACGGAGGCACGGAGGAAGGACGAGAGCCCGAAGACTGCGAGCGATGCGAGGACGCGGAAAGACGCGAGAAGTCGCGAGAAGTCATCTCTCCTCTTCGCCGAGGCCGCCTCTGTGCCTCTGTGCCTCCGTGCCTCCGTGAGAGACCTCGAGACCGTCAGCCGCACGCCGCCCGCTGAGGGCCGACGGTGCCATAGCCCACACAAAA
>Ga0209985_10001862_pt1 | contig 19855 bp, 14 predicted proteins | sample NOAtaG_FD_187305 | JGI IMG/M metagenome (GOLD analysis project Ga0209985, IMG submission 187305) | Freshwater lake microbial communities from Lake Erie, under a cyanobacterial bloom - NOAA_Erie_Diel6S_1000h metaG (SPAdes) (version 2) | ecosystem: Environmental > Aquatic > Freshwater > Lake ...
GCGCTTCCAGGTGCGCGTGTCGGTCGAGTGCGGCGTGTACACGAGCCACTCGCCGGTCTTGTCGAGCGAGCCGTTCGCACCGTACGGAACCGGCAGCTGCGTGGGCAGGCCGCCCGCGGCGCCGACGGTGTAGAGCTTCGACGCGCGCGTGAGGCCGCCGATGTTGCCCATGAAGATCAGGCCCGTGCCGTCCGGGGTCCAGTCGCAGAGGCTTTCCGGCCCGGGGTGGTGCGTCACGCGCTGCGGGATTCCGCCCTCGACCGAGAGCGTGTAGAGGTCGAGGCCCTGGTCGTAGTTGGCGCGGAAGGCGATCGACTTCCCGTCCGGGGAGAAGCGGGGCGCGCCCTCGAAGCCGGGAGGATTCGCCACCGGGCGGGCGGTTCCGCCGGCCTTGGGCACGAGCCAGAGGTCGTTGCCGTAGATGAAGACGATCGAATCCTTCGAGATGTCGGGGTACCGGCAGAGGCCGCGGGTGGGCGACGGCTCCACGGCGTCGAGCGGCGCCGCGGGAGCGACGGTCGCGAAGAAGGCGGGTGCGATGAGGACAAGCACGCGGGTGAGCGTGGCGTTGAGCGTGTCGTAGTGCATGGGGGACTCGAGCCTCGGTTGCGGAGCGGCATCGTACGGATTCAACCAATCCGCGTTTCCGTCGACCGAGTTTGGCGTTTGCAAATCGCCAAAAAGCACAACGACCCCCCGCTCGGGGGGTCGTGTGATGTCTTGGAGAATCCTCAAGGCTTCGCGACCAAGGCGATGCGTCGATCGCTCACGACGACGCCGCCCGGCTTCTCGACCGTCACGGCGAACAGCACGGGCTTGTCGACGGGCAGCTTCGCCTCGATCGGCACCGCGGCCTGGCCGCAGGACGGCATGTCGAAGACGCCGCCGTCGACGGGATAGCGCTCGTCGCGCGAGGCATCGAAGATCCACAGCTGGTACTGCTCGAACGAAGGATCGTTCGGAGCAAGGCCCTCGATGACGAGGAGGCCCTTGGAGGTGCGGGGATCGAAGATCGCCTCGCCGCGCACGGCGCCGACGACATGCGAATCCTTGGTGCCTTCCCACGGCACGCGCACGGCGGTCGGGTACATCGACACGAACCGCGCGGGGTCGGTGGGCAGTTCTTCGGTGGTCTGCGTTCCGGCTCGGACAAGCACGAAGGTCGACGCGGCGCCGAAAGCGATGCACGCGGCAGCAACGAGCCACTCGCGCACCTTGGTGCGCGGGCGCGCCGGCGTACGGGGAGCCGTCGCGATCGGCAGGGGCTTGGGTGCGTCGAACGACTGCGCGAGGTCATGGAGCCGCGAGCGCAGCGCGGCCGGAACGACCTCGGCCTTCGACGGGTTGGCCCGATGGTGCTCGGCCTCGAGCTGGGCAGCGGTCAACTCGAACGACTCGATCTCCGCCGCGAGATCCACTCCGTTCGCACGCGCATCGAGCAGGTCGTCCGCCGACAGCGCATCGCCGAACAGCGCCGCATCGCATGCGCGTTCGAGCAGGCGAGTCGAGTCGCCCTGCTGGCCGTCGTCGAAGGAGTTGTTCGAGTGGTGGATCACGCCGAAGGTTCTCCTGAAGAGGAGAGGTTGGTGGCTTCGGGCGCGCGCTTTGCACGGATTCGCGAAGAGGCGTCCTCGTCAACATCGCGCTGCGGCTGCGGGAAATCGCGGGAGAGATCTTCGGGCGACAGGACGCCCTGGTCTGCGAGGATCTGCCGGATCTTGATGAGTCCGCGACGCGCGTGCGTCTTCACGGTGCCGAGCGGCATTCCTGTTGCGGTCGCGATCTGCTCGTGCGAGCAACCGTGGTGGATCGCAAGCTGGAGCACCTGCTGCTGCTCCGGACGGAGTTGCGCGAACGCACGCTGCGCGATGCCTTGCTGCTCGCTCTTCTCGGTGCGATCGATCCGCTCGGCGCTGTCGGCCAGCGTCTCGGCGATCTGCGGCACTTCCGGGCGTCGCATGCGCCGCCGGCCGCGGTCGATAAGACGGCGGCGGGCGATCATCGCCACGAAGGTGGTCTCGCTGGCGATCGCCGGGTCGAAGCGCGAGGCGCTCTTCCAGATGTCGATGAAGATCTCCTGCACCGCGTCCTCGGCGTCCGAGGCGCTGGCGCACAGGCGGCGCGCGAGGCTCCAGACGAGGCCGCTGAAGCGCTCGATGCAGAGTGCCGGCGCACCGGGTTCACCCTTGGCGACGCGTTCGAGGATGGAGAGGGGCTCAGGCACGCGGAGACGGATGCAGGTCGCAGAAGTGCGCCCGCAGGATTCTTAGTCTACGCGAAAAAGCACCAAGTTTGTGCAAATGCACGAACAAATATCGTCAGACGCCCGAAGAGATGGCCGTCTGGACATCCGCGAGCTGCTTCTTGAGCTCCTCGACGGCCTTGCCGAGGCGGCTGATGCCGTCGTCGATTCCCTTGCGCATGGGCGCGGCGTCCGCAACCCCGCGCGCCGACAGGTCGGCGCGGAGGAAGCTCCGGAGATCCGAGAAGTCCTTGCTGAGCTCGACCGCGGCCGAGTCGACCTGCGCCGCGTAGCCGTCGATCTCGGAGAGCTGCTGGGCGATGTTGGCGACGCGGCCGTCGGTCTTCGCCTTGAGGTCGGGGCTCGAGATGGCCTCGCTCGTCTTCTTGAGCGACTCGATGTACTTGTTGGTGTTCGTGCGGACATCGGCGAGCGAGCCGCGCAGGCGCTTGACGCTCGAGTCGAAGCCGTCGACCTCCTTCTCGAAACGCGCGAAGATCGACTTGAGCTCACCTTCCTGGAGCGAGGCGAAGTAGGTCTGGGCGTTCTGAGCGGAGGTGACCAGCGCCGCCGCCGACTGATCGGCGCCGCGCATCGTGTCCGCCGCGCTGTCGCCCTGCTTGTAGCCGGGCGTCGAGCAGCCGACGAGTGCGAGAGGAGCGAGCGAGATGGTGGCGGCGAGCAGGGCGGGGGCGAGGTTGCGCATGGGGGTCTCCGGTGCGGGGAGACTAGCGAAATCCTCGGTCGGCTACACTCGGCGCCGCGGGACTTGCCCGCAGTTTCTAGGGTGGGGTGGCAGAGCGGTTGAATGTACCGGTCTTGAAAACCGGCAGACCCGTCAGGGTCTCGAGGGTTCGAATCCCTCCCCCACCGTATTTGAGCGGCGGCTGCTGCGGCAGCCGCCTTTGGCGTGGTCGAAGCGTGTTTGAGCGGCGGCTGCTGGCGGCAGCCGCCTTTGGCGCGGTCGACGCGTGATTGAGCGGCAGCCGCCTCTGGCGCGCTTTGTGATGTTCGCGGTTGGTCCTCACGAGCGCGAAGCGCGAGCGCAGAACCAGCCGAAGCGACAGCCCAAATGGGTGCCACTACTTCCAGTAGTGGTTCCGTACCCGTGTCAGTACATCGTCTGAACCCAGTCACCTCGACGCCGCACTACTAGGCTCTGTCTGACGGATCCCCAGGACGTCGATCCACGCGGCATCCCGGCTGGCCGCGTCGGCTTCAACTCGCTGTATCGCTACGGATACAGCTTCGTTTCACCTCCTTGCCATCCGGGCGCCGCGCGGATCTTTGGTCCCGGGGATCCGTCAGACAGAGCCTAGAAGTAGTGGCACTCAATTGGGCTGTCGACTCCCGCCCCAACCCGCTCACGCCCTGCGCGGCGTCAGCAGCTTCGCGATCACCGCCGTCCAGCCCGTCTGGTGCGACGCGCCGCAGCCGCGGCCGGTGTCGCCGCAGAAGTACTCGTAGAAGTTGATCAGTTCGCGGAAGGTCGGGTCGCTTGCGTACTTCGCGTGCATCGCCATGCTCGGCCGCACGCCGCGTTCGTCGGGGAGGAACAGGGCCGCGTTGCGCCGAGTGATCTCGCCGGCCGCGTCGAGCAGGGTGCCCATGCGGCCGCTCCCCACGGGAAACTCGATCCTGAAGTCGTCGCCGTAGTAGTGGTGGAACCGCTGCAGGCTCTCGACGAGCAGCATGTTGATCGGCATCCAGATCGGACCGCGCCAGTTCGAGTTGCCGCCGAAGAGCCCGCTCGTGCTCTCGGCCGGCTCGTACCGCACCGCGTAGCTCTTGCCGTCGATCACGATCGAGTAGGGCCGCGCGCCGAGTTCGCGCGAGACGCTGCGGATTCCGTAGGGCGACAGGAAGTGCCGCTCGTCGAGCGCCTTCGCGAGCAGGCACTTCATGCGATGTCCGCGCAGGAGCGAGAGAAGCCGGCGCTCGCCGCGCCCCGGCTCGTTCCACCGCGAGACGAGCGCCGACATCTCGGGGCGCTCGCGCAGGAACCACTCGAGCCGCTCGCGGAAGACGGGCAGTCGCGCGAGAACCTCCGGCTCGATCGTCTCGACCGCGAACAGCGGGATCAGCCCGACGATCGACAGCACCTTGATCTGCTTGACGCTGCCGTCGGGCATCTGCATGAGGTCGTAGTAGAAGCCGTCCTCCTCGCTCCAGAGCCCGAGCCCCTTGCCGCCCATCTGGGTCATCGCCTCCGCGATCTGGAGGAAGTGCTCGAAGAACTTGGCCGCCATGTCCTGATAGAACGGGCGGTCGTGGGCGAGCTCGATCGCCATGCGCATCATCGTGAGCGCGAACATCGCCATCCAGCTCGTGCCGTCGGCCTGCTGCAGCTTTCCGCCGCCCGGCAGCGGCTGCGAGCGGTCGAAGACGCCGACATTGTCGAGCCCGAGGAATCCGCCCTCGAAGATGTTGCGGCCCGCCGAGTCCTTGCGGTTCACCCACCAGGTGAAGTTGAGGAGCAGGCGGTTGAACGCCGCGGCGAGGAAGTCGAGGTCGGCTTCGCCCGTACGCGCGCGCTCGATCTGGAACACGCGCCAGCACGCCCATGCGTGGATCGGCGGGTTCACATCGCTGAAGTTCCACTCGTAGGCGGGCAGTTCGCCCGAGGGATGCATGTAGTGGTCGGTGAGGATCTTCGCGAGCTGGCCCTTCGCGAAGTCGGCGTCGATGTTCGCGACCGCGACGCAGTGGAAGGCGAGATCCCACGCCGCGAACCACGGGTACTCCCAGGTGTCGGGCATCGAGAGGACGCTCGACGCCGCGAGATGGCGCCACTGCGCGTTGCGGCCGCTCTTGCGCTCCGCGGGTGGCGGCGGCTGCGTCGCGTCGCCGTCGAGCCAGCGGCGCACATCGAACTCGTAGTACTGCTTCGACCAGAGGATGCCGGCGTACGCCTGGCGCTGCACGGCGCGCGCGTCCGCGTCGCGCAGCCCCGCATGGACGGCCTCGTAGAACTCGTCGGCCTCGCGCTTGCGGAGCGCGAGGATCTCCTCGACCGCGCCGGCCTTCGATGGATCGAGGTCGCTCGAGGGCGGCACGAGCACAAGGTCGATCGCGCGGCGCTCGCCGGCGGCGAGACGCAGCCGATGCCACGCGCCAGCCTTCGTTCCGCGGGGATGCGCGTGGACGGCGTCCGGGCGGCCGAGCACGATGCGGTCGTGGAACGCATCCTTCGGCGCGTGATCGGGCGTGCGCGCCGGCGACGCGCCGAACACGCGCGCGAAGTTCGTCTCGTTCTCGCAGAAGAGGTAGTCCTCGACCGCGCTGTCGTCGGCGAGCCGGAGTTCCATCGGCTGCATTCCTTCCGCCGATGCGGCGACCGCGCGCCGGGAGCGGAATCCCTCGATCGACGGCTTCTCCGCGGCATCGCGCCACGACCAGGTGTTGCGGAAGAAGAGCTGCGGGATCACATGGATCTCGGCCTCCTCCGGTCCCCGGTTGACGACCTCGATGCGCAGCAGCGTCTCGTCGTGCGCGCGCTTCGCGTAGGTGAACCAGACCTCGAAGAAGCGGTCGTCGTCGAAGATGCCCGTGTCGAGGAGCTCGAACTCGCCCTCGAGCCGCGTGCGCGCCCGGTTCGCCGCGACGAGGGTGTCGTACGGATACGCGCGCTGCGGATACGCGTAGAGCATGCGGTTCCACGCATGCGATGGCAGCGCGTCCACATGCCACCACAGTTCCTTCGCGTCCTCGCCGTGGTTGCCCTCGTCGTTCGTCAGGCCGAAGAGCCGCTCCTTGAGGATCGGGTCGCGGCCGTTCCAGAGCGCGACCGCGAGGCAGAGCCGCTGGTCCTTGTCGCACCAGCCTGCAAGTCCGTCCTCGCCCCAGCGGTACGCGCGGCTTCGCGCATGGTCGTGCGGAAACGAACTCCATGCGGCGCCGTCGGGAGAGTAGTCCTCGCGCACGGTGCCCCACTGGCGGTTCGACACATACGGTCCCCAGAGCCGCCACGACGCGCGGCCGTCGCGCGCCTCGCGCAGCCGCGCGTGCTCGGCGGTCACGGTCGCGCCCCAGCGCCGCGCGGCGCGTCGAGGAGTGCGCCGAGGAGCGCGTCGAGGAGCGCGCCGACGCTCCACGCCTGCATCGGGCAGCCGCGCGACGCGTGCGGTGCGTCGCCATCCATGATCTCGGGCACCGAGCCGATGCCGCCTTCGGTGATGCGTGCCGCAAGGTCGCGCTCGAGCTCGAGCGTGACCGCCGCAAGCCGCGGCGAACCGGCCGCGCGCAGCGCCTCGATGTAGAGCCCGAAGAGGAACGGCCACGCCGTGCCGTTGTGATACGCGTGGTCGCGGCTGCGCTGGTCGCCCTCGTAGCGTCCGCGATAGCGGGGATCCGCGTGCGCGAGCGTGCGCACGCCGAGCGGCACGATGAGTTCGCGCGCGATCGTCCCGAGCGCGTCGTGGCGCCAGCCCTCGGGAATCGCGTCGGCGCACAGCGCGAGCGCGAAGAGCTGGTTCGGGCGGATCGACGCGTCGTCGCCCTCCGGTCCGTCGACGCAGTCGAGGAAGCACTGCGTTGCAGGATTCCAGAAGCGCGAAAGGCCCGCCTTGGCGCGCACCGACGCTCTCTCGAGCGCGGCCACGCGCGCGGCGTCGATGCCTGCGGCGCGCATGCATCGCGCCAGTGCGTCGAGCGCATGGATCCAGAGCGCGGTGAGCTCGATCGGCTTGCCGCGGCGCGGCGTCACCACCAGGTCGCCGATCTTGGCGTCCATCCAGGTGAGCTGCAGGCCGTCCTCGCCTGCGCGCACGAGGCCGTCGGCGTCGATGCGGATTCCGTGCCGGGTGCCGCCGAGGAACGCGTCGACGATCGAGAGGAATCGGGGGAGATTGCCAGCGAACCAGCGTTCGTCGCCGCTCGACCGGCGCACGCGCTCGGCGGCGGCGATCGCGAGGAGCGGGGCATCGGCCGCGTTGTACTCGGCGCCGTCGCGCTCGTCGGGGAACCGGTTGGGCAGGAGCCCCGCGTTGAGGTGATCGAGGAAGGTGTCGACGACGAGCTTCGCCTCGTCGTGCCGGTTGGTCGCAAGAAGGAGGCCCGGCAGCGCGATGAAGGCGTCGCGGCCCCAGTCCTCGAACCACGGGAAGCCCGCGATGATCGAGCGGCCGGGCGAGCCGTCGCGGCGCCGGCGCGACACGATGAAGTCGTCGGCCGCGAGGACGAGGGAACGGACCTCGCCCGACGCGTCCTCGCATCGCGCGCGCGCGACCAGCGCGCGCCGGCGCGCGCGCTCTTCCGCGAGCAGCGCCTCCGCGTCAAACGCGCCGCCGCGCAGGACGCCGTCGAGTTCGGCCGATGCGAGGCCCGCGACGAGCGCGCGCGTCGCACCAGGCGGGATCACGAGCGACGCCGTGAGGGCATGGCACGCCGAGCCGGTCGAGTCGTAGCCGCGCGCCCGTTCTTCGTCGAGCGAGTGCCGCCGCCACCACACGGCCGCGCGCGAAAGCGTCGCGCCGTTCGCGGCCGCGCGAAGCGCGACGGGCGTCGCGGCCAGCCGGTTGGCCGGCAGCACGATGGTCGCGTGCGCGCCTTCGCCGTCGTCGATCGACACCTCGGGCAGCCAGTCCGCGTCGGGGTCGAGCGCGTGGTGCCGGCGATGCTCGACGAAGAGCCGCGCGTCGAGCGCGATGGGCGCGGGCGCATCGACGAGCGTCCACGCGACGCACACGGCGCGCACCTCGCGCAGCATGAACACGCGGCGCTCGAGCCGGGCGGCGCCGATCTCGTAGGCGGTGGTGGGAATGCCGTCCTCGAGCCAGAATCCCGCGATCGCGCGGTGGCCGGCCGGGTCGACGGTGCCGTCGGCCCAGCGCCGCGTGGCGAGCGACAGGCGCGTCGCGCCCGCCGTCACCTCTTCATCGATGAACGGCACGAGCATGCGGCGCCCGATGGGCGGTTCGCAGGCCGCGACGAGAAGGCCGTGATATCGCCGCGTGGCGAGTCCGTTCGCGGTGCCGAGCGCGTAGTCGCCGCATCCCGTCGTGACGAGCCATTCGCGTCGCGCGCCCGCCAGGCGGTCGCACGCGACCGCGCGATCGACCTCGAGGTGCATCGGGTGTCGGTCGGCGGGATGGTGGTGGGGCGCGCTCGTCATCGGGTGATTCGCACGGACGATACATCCGCGCGTGCGTCAGTCGAGCCGAATGCCCGGAGTTGGTCCACCGAAGAGGTGAAGATCCTCGTGGCGCGCCGCGAGGCGCACGCGGGCGCCGCTCGGCAAATCCTGCGCGTCGGAAGCGGGAACGCGTGCGCGCACGCCTGCGCCGTCGTCGAGCCGAACGACGAGATCGATGAACGCGCCGGCCGGCTCCCTCGCGTCGATGGTGCCATCGATGCGCATCGCGGCGGCATCGAAGCCATCCGCGCGCGAGAGCCGCCATGGGCTGACGCCGATGCGCGCCTCGCGGAGCCCGCGCGCGGCCAGCCGCGAGGCGACCGACGCCGCGAACGCCGCGGAGAGTTCGCAGCCCGCCGGAGCGCGGCCATCGGCCAGCGCGATCGACTCCATGCCGAGGTCGTCGACGAGCTGCGCGACCTCGAGGTCGATCGGGCGCGAGGCGACCTCCAGCGCCGGCCCATGCGCGCGGACGCGGCCGCCGACGAGCACGAGCAGGTCGTCGGCGATGGCAAGCGCGTCGGTCGGATCGTGGGTGACGACGACGGTCGCTGCGCCCGACGAGCGCTGCAGCGCACGGATCAGGCCGCGCACGGCGAGGCGGTTCGCACGGTCGAGGTTCGCGAACGGCTCGTCGAGGAGCGCGAGCGTCGGGCGGCGCACAAAGGCGCGGCCGAGCGACACGCGGCGACGCTCGCCCGCGGAGAGCGACGACGGGCGTCGCGCGAGGAGCGCGCCGATGCCGAGCGCGCGCGCCATCTCCTCGACGCGTGCGCGCCGCGTCGCCGCGTCTACCTCGAGCGGACGCGCGGCGAGATCGAGGTTCTCGGCGACGGAAAGATGTTCGTGCAGCGCGGCGTCGTCGAAACTCACGCCCACTCCGCGAGCGACCGGATCGAGCGCGCGCCAGTCGCGGCCGTCGAAGCCGATCGCGCCAGCGCTCGGCCGGTCGAATCCCGCGATGAGCGACAAGAGCGTGCTCTTGCCCGCGCCCGACGGACCGAGCACGGCGACGACGCGCCCGCGCTCGACGCCGAACGACACGCGGTCGAGCACGCTGCGCGCGCCGCGCGCAAACGACACGCCATCCACGCGGAGTCCGCTGCCCGTGGCCGCGTCCGCGTGGGCGTGCATCAGCCGCGCTCCGCGCGCCGGCGCTTGAGTTCCGCGTCGATGAAGTCGGAGACGCGCCCATCGAGCACCGACTGCGGGTTGCCGACCTCGTGACCCGTGCGGTGATCCTTCACTCGGTTGTCGTAGAAGACATACGAGCGGATCTGGTTGCCCCAGTCGCGCGAGACCTTGCCGCCGGTCGCGGCGGTGAGCTCGGCGGCGCGGCGTTCTTCCTCGATCTGCTCGAGCTTCGCCTGCAGCACCGCGAGGGCCTGCGCCTTGTTCTGAGGCTGGTCGCGGTAGGTGCTCGCGACGACCTGGATGCCCGTCGGCAAGTGCGTGACGCGGATCGCCGACGCGACCTTGTTCACATTCTGGCCGCCGGGGCCGGACGCGCGCACGAACGCCACGATCTCGAGGTCCTTGTCGGGGATCACGAGGTCGCCATGCTCGAACTCGGGCGTGACATCGACCGTCGCGAAGCTCGTCTGTCGCTTGCCTTCGGCGTTGAAGGGCGAGACGCGCGCGAGGCGGTGCGTGCCGCGCTCGCAGTTCATGTACCCGTAGGCGTACGGCCCGACGACGCGGTACGACACTTCCGAGATGCCCGCTTCAGGCCCGAGCGATCGCGAGATCTCCTCGAGCTTCCAGCCCATCTCCTTGAAGTAGTAGAGGTACATGCGCTCGAGCATGCCCGCCCAGTCTTCGGCCTCGGTGCCGCCGGCGCCCGCCTGGATCGCGACGAAGCAGTTGCGGTGGTCGTGCTTGCCGGACAGGAGCGACTGCTGCTCGATCTTGTCCATTTTCGACTGGAGGCCGAAGAGGGTCTCGTCGACTTCCGCCAGCATGTCGCGGTCGCCGGCTTCCTTGGCGAGCTCGTAGCCCACCTTCGAGTCCTCGAGCAGGCGGATCGCCTCCTCAAGCGGCTCGACCTGTGCGCGCACCACCTTGCTCTCCTCGATGACCTTCTGCGCCGCCTTCGGGTTCTCCCAGAAGTCGGTCGCGTTCATGCGGTCGTCGAATGCGGCCCGTTCCTGCAGCTTCTGATCGTAGTTAAAGAGAGTCGCGGAGCGTCACGATCCGCGCCTCCAACTCGTCGATCACCGGTTGATGAGCGTCGTAGTGCATGGGGCGGAGAGTGTATCCGCCACGGGCCTTCCGCGCGGCGCACGAAACATTACATTCCCCGCATGTTCGTCTCGAGCCGAATCGCGTCGATGTCCGAGTCCGCCACCCTCGCCGTGGGCGCGAAGGTCGCCGCGGCGCGCGCGAAAGGCCGCGATGTCGTCGCCTTCGCGATGGGAGAGCCCGACTTCGACACGCCCGACAACATCAAGCGGGTGGCGATCGCCGCGCTCGAGAAGGGGATGACGAAGTACGCGCCCACGCCCGGCGACAAGGCCGCGCGCGAGGCGATCGCCGCGAAGCTCTCGAAGGAGAACGGCGTCGCGACGACCTTCGACCAGGTGACCGTCACCGTCGGCGCGAAGCACGCGATCTACATGGCGCTGCAGGCGATCGTCGAGCCGGGCCGCGGCGACGAAGTGCTGCTGCCGACGCCCGCGTGGGTGTCGTACAAGCCGCTCATCGAGCTCGCGGGCGCGCGCTGCGTCGAGGTCGCCGGCTCGGTCGAGCGCGGGTTCCGCGTCACGCCCGCCGATCTCGCGGCCGCGATCACGCCGCGCACCGTCGGCATCGTGTGGAACTCGCCGTCGAACCCGTGCGGCATCGCGTATCCGGCCGAGGAAGTGCGCGCGCTCTGCGACGAGCTCGCGAAGCACGAGAAGATCGCCGTGATCTCCGACGAGATCTACGAGAAGCTGATCTACCCCGAGATCGCGCCGGGGCTGGTGCACTTCTCGCCCGGCTCGCACCCAGCGCTCGCGGCGCGCGCGATCACCGTGAACGGCATGAGCAAGAGCTACGCCATGACCGGCTGGCGCATCGGCTACATGGCCGCGCCCAAGCCGATGGCGGCCGAGCTCATCAAGCTGCAGGGGCAGATGACGAACTCGATCCCGAGCTTCTTCTATCCCGCGATCGTCGAGGCGCTCACGAACAGCGCTGCAGGCGTCGAGGCGATGCGCGTCAAGTTCGCCTCGCGCGCGAAGCTGATCTACGACGAACTCGCGAAGATCCCCGGCTTCCGCACGCCGATGCCGAACGCCGCGTTCTACGCGTTTCCCGACATCTCGGCACACTTCGGCAAGACTTCGCCGGGCGGCGCGCGCATCGACGGCGCGCAGGCGTTCGCCGACGCGCTGCTCGCCGAGGCCGATGTCGCCGTGGTGCCCGGCGAGGACTTCGGCGCGTGCGCGCGCGGCCACATCCGGTTCTCGTTCGCGTGCAGCGACGAAGCGATCGTGAAGGGCGTCGGCCGCGTGCGCGATTGGGTGGCGAAGCTGGGATGACCGCGCGCAGGCGTGCGGCGCTCCGCGGGCCGGCGACGGCGGCGGTTGCGACGGCGCTGCTCGCGGCGCCAGGCTGTGCACCGAAGGAAACGCAGCTTGCGCGTGCGCCCGTCGTTTCGTTCCGCGTCAAGCTCGGGGAAGCCCCGCTGGCCGCACCGGGCGGGCCAGAGCGCCACGGACGCGTCGGCATGGCCGATGGTCGGAATCTTCGTCGCGTCGAGCGGCCCGGGCACGGTGCGCGATCTTGGGCCGATCCGGCTTCCGTTCAAGCCGCTGCGTGTCGCGACTTGCATGACGCGAGAGATGCGCGAGGCGATCGGGGGAGAACTCGAGCGCGAGGGAGAACTCGAGCGCGAACGCGGGCAAGATGACGGTGCGCCGCGTCAGGATTGATGCGCCGCCTCACGGCACGTTCGGCGCGGAGGGGGCCGGCACGGGAGGCTGGGGCACCGCGATCGATCCGTCTTGCCGCCGCTTCCCCAACATCCAGTCGAGCGCGCCGTCGGCTCCGAAGCGGTAGGCGGGGGTCCAGCAGTCATGTCCGACGCCGTCGTACTCGCGATAGGCGGGGTTGCGCACGCGGGGCGGAACCGGCTGGGGCGGCTTGGCGGTCGCGGCGCGCGCACTCGCCTCCTGCCATGCCCGCTGCGTCGCGGCGCCGATCTCGCGCGACATCTTGCGCGAGAGATCGTTCGGCACCACGGGGTCGTAGTTGGAGTGGATGATGTAGTGGGGGGTCTTCGACAGGAGGGGCGCCGTCGACGGGTCTCCGCCGCCGCAGATCGGCACCACCGCCGCGAAGAACTCGGGCCGCCGCGCCGCGAGATCGAACGCCCCGAAGCCGCCCATCGAGAGCCCGGTGAGGTAGACGCGCTCGCGGTCGACCGGCTTGGTCGCGATCACCTCGTCCATCGCCTGCATCACGGCCTTCATGGCGCGCGACGGCTCCTTCGCCATCTTCGGGAACTCGCCGCGCTCGGTGAACGCCTTGAGATCGAACGGCGCCCACGATTCGTCGGACGGGCATTGCACCGCGAGCACGAACGACGGCGCCTTCGACTGGAACTCCTCGGTCGCCGTCCAGCCGACGAAGTGCTTCAGCTGTGCGGTGTTGTCGCTGCCGCGCTCGCCCGAGCCGTGGAGGAACACGATCAGCGGCAGCTTGCCGCCCGCCTTCGCGATCGACTCGCCGCTCGGTTCCACGAGTCGATAGCGGTACACCGCGTCGACCGAGCCATCGGCCTTTCTCACGGTGGTCTCGCCCGGTGGAATCTCGCCGGTCGCCGGCGCGGCAGCCGCGGGTTGCGCCGCTTCCTGGGTGGCGAGGCCGGTCCAACGGTCGGCGGAAAGGGCAGGTGCAAGCGACAGCGCGATCGCGCAGGCGACGAGTCCGATGGCTCTCATGTTCGGAATCGTATCGCAGCGAGCCCGAGGGCTCCGTCGATCACGGCACGATGATGCGGTTGCTCGGCATGCCGAGCGGCACCGGCTGCGGACGAACTTCGTAGTTCGGCGTCAGCGCGATGTTGAGCGGGAGGCGCTTGCCGGTCGGATCGCGCGGGATGTTGTCCTCGTCGATGATCCGCTGGATCGCCATGATGCCTTCGATGAGCATCTCGGGCCGCGGCGGGCAGCCGGGCACATAGACATCGACGGGAACATACTGGTCGACGCCCTGCACGACCGCGTAGGTGTCGAAGACGCCGCCGGTCGAGGCGCAGGCGCCCATCGAGATGACCCACTTGGGCTCCGCCATCTGCATGTAGATGCGCTGCAGGACGGGCAGCGTCTTGACGCTGACCCGGCCGGCGACGATGAGGAGGTCGGCCTGGCGCGGCGAGAAGCGCATGACCTCTGCACCGAAGCGCGCGAGATCGAAGCGCGAGCACGCGGTCGCCATCAGTTCGATGCCGCAGCAGGCGGTCGCGAACGGGAGCGGCCACACGCTCGAGCGCCGCGCCCAGTTGATGACGCGGTTCAGTTGCGTGGTGACGACGCTGTCGGTGGGGAGTGCTGCTTCGAGGCCCATGGAGCGGACATGGTAGCGCACCGCGCGCGCCGAGGAAACTCGGATTTCGCCGCGGTTTGGCGCTCAGCCGAGAAGCTTGGCGATCGTGTCGTTGCCGTGCACGATGGTGTAGAGCTTGTCGACCTTCATGAGGCGGAGGAGGTCGAGCACCGTCCGGTTGGTTCCGAACAGGTGCGGCTTCAACTTCGCGCTCGCAACACGGTTGCGTACATCGATGCACATCCCGAGACCCATGCTCGTGATCTGGTTCACGCCCGTGAGATCGAGGACGAAGTTGCCCTTCAGGCCTTGGGTCTGGTCGATCGCCTCGATGATCTCGCCCGTGATGATGGGCGCCTCGCGCTGGCCGATGCTCGGGCAGACGATGCGGGCGTAGAGCCCGAGCCGATGCCGCTCGACCACGACATACTGCGAGAGGGCTTGACCTGGCGTGGTCGTCGGGAGCGTGTACGGCTTCATACAGGCGGCATCGGCGTGTTGTCCGATGTGCTTGCGCGAAACTTGCCGAATGCGGGGATTCGAAGCCCGCTCGCAGGGTGGGCCGCACGCGATCTCGCAGCGCCTGGGCGCGCCGCCGATTTCAGGACTCGGTGGTGCAGCCTGCGCAGGTCAGGCGACCATGGCGATCGGAGCAGATGGAACAAGATGGGCGCGAGGGCGGGCCGAGGCTGGGGGAGCGGAGGTTTGCGGATCCAAGGTCTGCGGATCCACGACTAGAACATCCACGACCAGAACATCCACGACCAGAACATCCACGGCCAGAACATCCACGGCCGAAGCATCCACGGCCGAAGAACTCAGGCTTCGAGATCGAGCGGCTTGTTCGCGGAAAGGGTCGGCGGACGCGCGGCGATCGTTTCGCCGGCGACCGCGGGAGCGATGAGGCTCTCCGTACTCGAACTGAAGGTCGAGATCGGTCCGAGCTGCGAGAGTTCCCGCTCGAAGGATCGCGCGAGGTCGCGGGCTGCGCTGGCCGAAGTCAACGAAGCATCGTGCGCGCCGGATGGGCGAAGCAGATCGGTCTCGATCGAGACGGACCTGAACGCGCCGTCGGCCCGCGATGCGAGTTGCCGCAGCGCCGATGCGAATCCGTGCATGTCGGAGGTGAGCTCCTCGCGGACCGAGTCGGTGATCGCGTTGGTGATCGGGCGCACGCGGTCGGCGGAGGGATCCTGGAGGAGCGGCCCCCACAGCGACAGGTCGGCGAGCACCGGGCGCGCCGCGTCGGTGATCGCGCGGACCGACTCGCTCGTGGACGACGCAAAGTCGGCGCGCTCGATGAGTTCGCCCGTCAGCCGTTCGCTCTTGTCGACGAGCCACGCGAGTTCGTCGCGCATGCGGCGCATGTCGCCCTGCACGACTTCCCTCGCCGCGGCGAGTTCGTGGATCAGCTTGCCAAGAACCTCGCGGAGCGCGGTTGCATCGCCCACGCGCGCGGCGAGGGTCTCGATCAGCCGCAGGCTCTCGCCCGAAAGCCCCGCAAGCGCAGCGGTCGCGCGCTCGGAGCGCTCGATCATGGCGCCGGCTTCGGTCATTCGCGCAAGCGCCTCGTCGGTGCGCACGGTGGTCGCGTCGGCGCGCTGCACAAGGGCATCGATCTGCGAGAGGCGGGCACCAAGTTCGGCGTCGACCGCGGCAAGCGCCGCGTTCGCCGCGTGCTCGATGCGAGCCTCGACCTCGCGGACCCGGTCGATGCGCCAGTTGAGTTCCGTCTCGAGCCGAGCGACGGCGTCGTCGGCCATGCGCGCAGTGCGCGCCTCGGCCTCCGTCGCCGCGCGTTCGAGGCGCGTCTCGGCTTCCTGCACGGCCTGCATGCGGCGGGTGACTTCGAACTCGAGCTTCGCGATCGACTCGTCGGTGAAGCGCGCGGCCCGCGTCTCGGCGGCGGCCGCAGCTTCCTCGGCGCGCGCGACGATGGCGCCAAGCCGCGCGGAGAGCTCCGCCTCGAACTTCTCGATGCGCTCCGCCTCGTGGGTGTCGACTTCACGCTGCGCCGCAGCGAGCCGAGCGATGTGGCTTTCGGTCTCGCCGAAGACGCGCTGGCCTGCCGCGGTGGTTTCGGCGACGGCATCGGCGCTCGCGCGCGAGAGGCGATCGACCTGCGCGTCGCAGAGCGAGCGAATCGCGGCGACGCGGTCGTCCGAGAGTGCTGCGGCGTCGAGGTCGGCGCGCTTGAGGCGGGCGAGCTGGGCGTCGAGTTCGGCCTGGATCCGGTCGAGTTTTTCCTTCGCGAGCAGCTCGGCGCTCGACTCGAACTGGCGGAAGCGCTCGCGCTGCGCGTCGAGGTCGCGCGCGATCTCCTCGAGCTTGGCGGCGGCGAGCCGTTCTGCATCGGCCTGCAGCGCGGCGCGCGATGTCGCCTCAGCCTCGGCGAGCACGCGTTCGACTTCCTCGATCGCCTGCACGGCTCTGCTTGCGATCGATTCGCCGCGCGTCGTCTGCACATCGAACGCCTGGAGCATCCGGACGCCGAGCTTGAGCCGCTCCTCGATGTCGGCCGTGATCCGTGCGGCGCGGTCGGTCGCAGCGTGCTCTTCGGCAAGCCGCGCCTCGAGCCGGGGCAGCGCGCGGTCGGCGCGGCCGACGAGGTCGGAGAGCTTGGATGCGGTCGCTTGCGATGGCGAGGCGGGGAGCGGCACGGCGGTGGCGCTCCGTGGTGCGGCCACCGAGATCGGCGATGCCGGGGACTGCAGCTGTGCAGTCCGCACGGGAATGAACTTGGGCGCGCCATCGAGGGAACGCGACATGTCGAACGGGGTCACGCCCGCCGGGTTCGCGTGCTGGGTCGAAACATCTGCGCCTGGTGCTTGGTTTGGCTGTGGGCTGTTCTGTTCGAGCATGATCCTGCGCTCGCGAGGGGCGTCCTGCCCTGAGAGAACCTGTGAAGAGAGGCTGCGCACGGGGACAAGCCCGCACGAGCGTCAACCAACTCCGACGCGGCGCAGTTTCGCAGGAAATCTGATTTGTTGGACCGAGAAGCAGCGTTCTCGGAGAAGTTTTTTCGATCTCCGCGCAGGCTTAGGGTCTGTCACAGAGCCTAGCGCGGTCGGCGGCCGCGTTGGTCGCGAGCGGTCGGACCGCGACCACGGGCGTCGGGTCTTCCGGACTTTCCGGTTCGGCCCGCAAACGGCCCAGACTTGCCGGACGACTTGCCGGACGACTTGCCGGACGACGTGCCGGACGACTTGCCCTTCGAGGGCCCGAAGGGCTTGGCGGCGGGCTTGCCTGAGAGCTTTCCCGCGGGCTTTCCCGCGGGCTTCCCGCCGGGCTTGCCGACGGGCTTGCCATGCGGTCTTCCAAGCGGTCTTCCAAGCGGCCTTCCCGCGGGCTTTGCCGGAGCGGCGGGGGCCTCGCCGCCTTCCGCGGCCAGCCGCTGCGCGCGCTCCTCGCGCGCCACCGCCAGTTCGACCATCGAGCGCTTCGGGGCTCGGGGCGCGCGCCGCGCCGAGGTGTCCTCCGCCTTCGAGGCGCGCATCAACTGGTCGACCTCGCGCGGGGTGAGTTCGCGCCACTCGCCGACCGCGAGGCCCTTCAGGCGGAGCGGGCCGAACGAGGTCCGCCGCAGCTTGTTCACGGGGTGCCCGAGTTCGAGCATCAGCGGTCGGATCTGCAGGTTGCGGTGCTCGCAGAGGGTCAGGTGCATGACCGTCTTGTCCCGGTCCCGGCTGATCAGCCGCAGCGAACTGCGCGTCGGTGCCGAATTCCTGCCCTTTTCGGCTGCAAAGATGTTCCGCTCGAGATCGTTGATCGCGCGCTCGTCGAGACTGCCGTCGACCGTGATGTCGTAGCCCTTGTCAACCAGATACCGCGGGTGCGTGAGCCGGTTGGCGAACTCGCCGTCGTTGGTCAGGATCAGCAGGCCCGAGCTGTCGAGGTCGAGACGGCCCACGCAGTAGAGCCGCGGCCGGGAGGGGTGCTGGACGAGATCGATGGCGCGCGGCCGGCCTTCGGGGTCGCTGTTGGTGCAGACGGTGCCGCGCGGCTTGAAGAGCATGATGTAGACATGCTTCTCAGCCTTGCGGATGGGACGGCCGTAGACCTCGATCCTGTCGACCGCGGGATCGACCCACGCGGGCAGGCGGTCCACGATCTTGCCGTTCACCGTGACGGCTCCGGCGAGCACCAGTTCCTCGCATTCGCGTCGGGCCGCGACGCCCGCGTCTGCCATGACCCGTTGCAGGCGCTCCCCGCGAGACTTGTCTGCGAACTCACCGACGGGCTTTGCGGACTTTCGGGGCTTGCGGGGCGAACTCATCGGGGCAGTGTACGAGCGGCGCGATTGGCGCGCGGGTGTCGGCTATCCTCTCCCCATGCCTCTCTACGAGTACGAGTCGGTCGAGGACGGTGAGGTCATCGAACTCCTCCGTCCCATGAAGGATGCTGATCTCCCGGTCGAGGACCCCACGGGCCGCGGCCGCACCTTCCGTCGGCGGATGTCGGTGTTCGGGGTCTCCGGCGCAGCGGACATGGCCTCCGCCCCGGCCGCGGGCGGCCATGTGCACTCGGCAGGCTGTGGTTGCGGCAAGCCGCGCGGAAGCTGCGGGCTCGGATGAAGTCAGCAGCACCCCGGGTTGCAGGAAACGGGACGCGCACGGTCGTCCACGGCGTCGACTTCTCCGGCGCCGATGGCGGTGGTGCCGCCAAGATCAGGATCGCCGAGCGCGAACTGGCGTCTCGCAGCGCGGTGGCGATCCGCCCGCGCGTCGACCGCAACGGCCTCAAGAGGGCGATTCTCGAGAGCGCGCACGACGGGCGCGCCCACCTCTGGCGCATCGACGCCCCGTTCGGGCTGCCCGTCGAGTGCTTCGCCGAGCAGCGTCCCGAGGGCTTTGGCGACGGGCCCGTCACCTGGATGGCGATCGCAGAGTGGATGGCCGGTTTCCAGACCGCGCGCGAGTGGCGCTCGGCGATGCGGGAACTGTCGCGACGCGAGCCGAAGCGGGCGTGCGATCGCGCGCTTGCGACGCCGCTTGCCCCGATGAACCTGCGCGTCTTCAAGCAGACCTTCACGGTCATCACCGAGATCCTTCTGCCGCTTGCGCGGGAGGGCATCGCGATCGAGCCGGTGTCGATGCCTGCGGATCCAGAATCGCTCCGCGTGCGGGTGGTCGAGAGTTGCCCCGCGAGCGTCCTGCGACACCGCGGCTGGCCGTACAAGGGCTACAAGGGTGGCGGCGAGCCGCCGCGCGTCGTGCGCGAGGAGCTCGTGCGGCTTCTGCGGCAGGAAGGCCTGGAGATCGCGTCTCAGACCGCCGTCGAGGCGATCCACGATGTCGAGGGCGACCTGCTCGACGCGCTGATCCTCACGACCGAGCCGATCGCCCCTCCGGCGGAAGGTCTTCCGGCCGAGGCGCTCGTCGAGGCATGGGTGTACTGAGCGGGGACGCGCGATGGTGACCGCGACGGCCGACATCCTCTCGCAGACCCTGCGGTTGAACGAGACCTTCTTCTCGATCCAGGGCGAGTCGACCTGGGCCGGCTGCCCGTGCTTCTTCGTGCGCCTGACCGGGTGCCCGCTGCGCTGCCACTACTGCGACACGGAGTATGCGTTCCGCGAGGGGGCGCCGCGCACGATCCAGTCGATCCTCGAGGAGATCCGCGCGTCGGGGGCCACGCTCGTCGAGCTGACGGGCGGCGAGCCTCTGGCGCAGAAGCGTGCGTTCGACCTGATCGCGCTCCTCTGCGAGGAGGGATTCACGGTGCTGATCGAGACTTCCGGCGCGATCGACATCCGGCCGTGCCATCCGAAGGCGATCCGCATCCTCGACATCAAGACGCCGGGCTCGGGCGAAGCCGCGCGCAACCTCTGGTCGAACCTCGAGGACCTTCGCCCGCACGACGAGGTGAAGTTCGTGATCGTCGACCGCGCGGACTACGAGTGGGCGCGCGAGAAGATCCGTGAGCATCGTCTTGCGGAGCGCTGCCGC
>Ga0209985_10001863_pt1 | contig 19837 bp, 15 predicted proteins | sample NOAtaG_FD_187305 | JGI IMG/M metagenome (GOLD analysis project Ga0209985, IMG submission 187305) | Freshwater lake microbial communities from Lake Erie, under a cyanobacterial bloom - NOAA_Erie_Diel6S_1000h metaG (SPAdes) (version 2) | ecosystem: Environmental > Aquatic > Freshwater > Lake ...
CGAGATCATGCTGTCCGGCCTCAAGCTCGTGGCCGACGGCGCAGACATGGGTCAGCTCAAGCTCGTCCGCAGCGCGCTGAAGGAGATGCGGCATGCGTACCGGATCTTCAGTCCGTACCGCGGCACCCGCAAGATCTCGATCTTCGGCAGCGCACGCACCCCGGAGAGCGACCCCGACTACGCGCTGGCACGCGTGTTCAGCCAAATGATCGCCGAGGCGGGCATGATGGTGATCACAGGCGCTGGCGACGGCATCATGAAGGCAGGACACGAAGGCCCCGATGTCGAGAAGTGCTTCGGCCTGCGCATCAGGCTGCCGTTCGAGGTGAGCGCGAACTCGGTGATCGAAGGCGACCCGAAGCTCGTCAACTTCCGTTACTTCTTCACGCGCAAGCTGATGTTCATGTCGCACTCGGACGCGGTCGCCGTCTTCCCCGGCGGCTTCGGCACGCAGGACGAGCTCTTCGAGGCGCTCACGCTGATCCAGACCGGCAAGAGCCACCTCATTCCCATCGTGCTTCTCGAGCACAAGGGCGGCGACTACTGGAAGAGCTGGGAGGATGGCTGCGTGCTTCCGCTGGCGCGCCGGAAGCTCATCTCGCCCGAGGACCGCAGCCTCTACACGATCCACACAGACCCGGCCGCGGCCGTGGCCGAGGTGGCCGCGTTCTACAAGCGCTTCCACTCGATGCGTTTCGTCGGCAAGGAACTCGTGATCCGGCTCCATTCCGCGCCTGACGCCGCCGAACTCGGCGTGCTCGAGCGCGACTTCCGTCAGGATCTCTGCGAACAGGGCACGTTCCGCGTGGTCGAGGCGTTCGAGGAAGAGGAAGAGCACCGCGACCTCCCCCGCCTCGCCTTCCGCTTCAATCGCCGCGCGTGGAGCCGGCTGCGCGCCATGCTCGATCGAATCAACGGCGCGCCTCCGAGGTCGACGGCGTGACGACTTCAGCCGGCCTTGTGGACCCCGCGCGATTCTGGACCCGCGGGATGCTGGGGCTCGCCCTGATCGTCGCGGCTCTGGCGGTGCTTCCGGCTGGATGCGCGCCGGGCTCGCGCGCGCAGAAGTCGACGAACCGCGATCTTGCGCGCGCGCTCGACGGGTCTTCCGGCCGCGAGATGTCGGGCTTCAGCCTCGTCAAACTTCTCGTGCCCGCGAAGGCGGGCGCGCGAAAGGAGGCGCTTGAGGGAGTCCTCGCGCGCGGACTTGCGACGCGCGCGGACAGCACCCTTTCGGCCAACGGGTTCACGCTGCTCCGATGCAAGGCCGATCAACTGCCCCAGATCGTGGAGGCCTTCGGCGGCACATGGACGATCGAGCGCATCTGGCTCGGAACGCCGTACGCGTGGACCGAGCTCTCGACCGTGCCTGTTGCCCGGGGGATGCCCATCTTCGTCGCCGGCAAGATCGCCCGCACCGAAGAGGCGCTCATCGACCTCGACATGCGGGCGTGGTGCTTCCCCACCATCGACTCCGCGATGGCGCGCGTCGAGCTGCGTCTCATCGAGAACCTCAACTCGCTTGACGGGATCGCCATCGATCCGTCCGCTGTCCGCGCCAAGTCGAGAAGCGTGCGCGACGGCGAGGCTACCATCGAGCTCGCAACGGACGAGATGCTTCTCATCCTCGAGACGCCTCCGGCCGAGTCCGCAGGCGAGGACGGCGATGGTCCGCTTGTGCCGATTCCTCCGACGCTGGCGACGCTCCTCCTCGACGCCGCCCCCCTGAACGACCGCGTAACCCTCCTCGTGATCGCGCCTTCGTTCGGGGATATGCTGCCTCCTGCGAACGGCACGCCCGGCGCGCAGAACGCCACGCCCGGCGCGCAGAACGCCGCCTCGGGAGCATCGGAGCCATGATGGATCCAGTCACCTTCGACCGAGATCAAGACCGAGAGCGCGGCATGGACCGCACGAACGTGCCCCTCACCCGCGTCCGGCGCCGACGCCGCGCCGCGAGCGCCCTGCCCACGCTTCTCACCCTTGGCAACGCCATCTGCGGCTTCGCGGCCATCCATTACGCGGCCAAGCCGATTGCCGACACCTCCTTCGGCTGGTCGACGCTCACGGTGGCGGGCGTCCTTGTGTTCCTCGGGATGTTCTTCGACGCGATCGACGGCTCCGTCGCACGCCTCACGCGCTCGACCTCGAACATCGGCGCCCAACTCGACAGCCTCGCCGACGTCATCACCTTCGGCGTTGCGCCGGCGTTCATGACTCTTCGCCTCGTCAGCCACTACTACGGCCCCGCCGGCGAACTGGCGATCCTCGGTCCGGCCGACAACGCCTACGCGAAGGTGCTTTGGGCGATCGCGGCGTTCTACATGTGCTGTACGGCGCTGCGGCTCGCGCGCTTCAATGCAGAGGTCCGCAGCGCGAAGGAGGAAGATCACCTCTACTTCAAGGGCCTTCCATCGCCTGGCGCGGGTGGCACCGTGGCCAGTCTCATCGTGCTCCACCAGCACCTGCTGCACGAGACGCCCGGCATCGAGGAAGGCCTCGCCTTCGCGCGGGCGGCGGCGCTTGGCATCCCGTTCGTCACCGTGATCGTCGCGATCGCGATGATCTCGAACATTCGCTATCACCACTTCGCGAACCGCGTCCTGCGGGCCCGGCGCGGCTTCCAGAGCCTGCTGAAGATCGTGCTTCCGGTGATCGTCGCCCTCTGGTGGCCCGTGCAGGCGCTCGCGGCGGCATTCGTGATCTACGCACTTTCCGGTCCCGTGATGACGCTCTTCCGCCGCAACGCCGATGCGTCGGCACGCCGAACCTGAGGCCCCGATATTAGGTCCCCGATACTGGGTCTCCGATACTGGGTCTCCGATACTGGGTCTCCATTGCTAGGACTCCAATGACAACCGCCTCCTCCGCCTCCGGCCTTTCGCAGCACGCGCGCGTTCCCGACGAACGCGGTCGCTTCGGCATCTTCGGGGGCCGCTATGTGCCCGAGACGCTGCTCCATGCGCTCGAGGAACTCGACGCCGCCTACCGCGATGCGCGCGCCGACGCTGCGTTCCTCATCGAACTCGACCAGCTGCTCCGTGAGTTCGTTGGCCGCCCCACGCAGCTGACGCCCGCGCCGCGGCTCTCGCAGCACGCGGGAGGCGCCGCGATCTGGCTCAAGCGCGAGGATCTCGCGCACACCGGCGCGCACAAGATCAACAACGCGCTTGGCCAGGCGCTTCTCGCGAAGCGCATGGGGAAGACGCGCATCATCGCGGAGACGGGCGCGGGCCAGCACGGCGTTGCCACCGCAACCGCGTGCGCGCGCTTCGGGCTCGAGTGCTGCGTCTACATGGGGAGCGAGGATGTTCGGCGGCAGAAGCTGAATGTCTTCCGCATGCGCCTGATGGGCGCGAAGGTGATCGAGGTCGACTCCGGGTCGAAGACGCTGAAGGACGCGACCAACGAGGCGATGCGCGACTGGATGGGCTCCGTCGGCGCAACCCACTACATCATCGGCTCGGTCGTTGGCCCACACCCGTTCCCGATGATGGTGCGCGACTTCCAGAGCGTGATCGGCCGCGAATGCCGCGCGCAGTGCCTCGAGAAGCTCGGGCGTCTGCCCGATGCGGTCGTCGCATGCGTGGGCGGCGGGTCGAACGCGGCGGGCATCTTCCATCCGTTCGTCGGCGACGCCTCCGTGCGCTTGATCGGCGTCGAGGCGGGCGGTCGCGGCGCGAAGCCTGGCGACCATGCGGCCCCGCTCACCTACGGAACGCCGGGCGTCCTGCACGGCTCAATGAGCTACGTGCTGCAGGACACCTCCGGGCAGACCGCCGACGTCCACTCATGCAGCGCCGGCCTCGACTACCCGGGCGTCGGCCCGGAACACTCGTGGTGGAAGGACACGAAGCGCGTCGAGTACGTCGCGGCGACCGATGCCGAGGCGCTCGACGCATTCCAGCTCTTCGCGCGGATGGAGGGCATCATCCCGGCGCTCGAGACCTCGCACGCGATCCATGGCGCGATCGTCGCAGCGCGCGCGATGCGCCCCGACCAGACGCTCGTCATCAACGTCTCAGGCCGCGGCGACAAGGATGTGACCGAGGTGATGCGGCTGCTTGGTCAGGAGTGAGCGGCAGGACCGGCCACGTGGTCCCGCCAGCAGCACGCCCGGGACTCGCGCTCACTTCTTCTCAGCACCTTCCGCAGAGCAGAGCCATTCGACCCAGCCCACGGGACCAGGCGAGCCGCCGTCGCGCCACTTCGGCTTCTCCTTGCCGTCGCCCGCGAATCCGGGCTTCGTCGGCTGCTGTGCGCTGGTGGCGTTCGTCTTCTCGTTCTTCCAGTGGCCCGGCCACCATGTGGTGCGCGGGTCGGTGTTGCCCCAACGCGCGGCCTTGCTCTTCGGCTCAGGCAGGACGTAGATCCAGCCGGCGGCACGGAGCTCGACGGCGAGCGCGCGGTCGGCGGCTGGCGCGTCGCCCACAGGCCGCGGACCGCTCGCGTCGGCGTTGGTCGCGGCCGGCTTCTCGGCCGGCTTCTCGCGCGCAGCATCGGAAGCGGGCGCCCCTTCGCGAGCACCGCCCTGCTCGTCGCGCGCCACATCGCCGCGCTTGAAGGCGCTCGCGGGCTTGTCGGTCGCGGTCATGATCTCGATCGCCACGGGATAGTGGTCGGCCGCGTAGCCGTTCGGCGGCGGATTCTCGTCGGCCTTGCGCCAATCCCAGTCGGATCCGGCATGCGGCGTGCCGAGCACGAAGTACGACCCGTCGACGGCGTCGGCGGCAAGCCCAGGGCTCATCACGATGAAGTCGATCGCGCGGCCGCTCGCATGCGTGGTGTACCTCTCGCGCGGGGCCTTCTTGTCGAAGCGCCAGTCGAACGCGCTCACGAGGCCGTCGTCCGAGATGCGAAGCACCTTGGCGCTCATCGCGTTCGGCTGCGCGTTGTAGTCGCCAAGCACCGCGACGTTCGCATCCGGGTTCTCCTTCAGCATGGCCTCGACGAACTGCTCGGTCTGGAGCGCCTCGAGTTCGCGCTGATGATCGAACGCGCCCGCCTTGAAGTGGACGACGAACACGGTGAAGGCGTAACCATCCTTCGTCTTGAGATCGACCTTGAGCGGCGACCGCTGAAAGATGTCGGGCAACTTGCCGCCGGGCTTCGCCCACTCGCCGCCAAGCCGCTTCGCCTCGTCCGGGGTGCGGCGCGACTCCATGTCGCTGATGACGAGGTCTTCGCCGTTGTAGACCTGCGCCCGCACGATCGGCACGCGAGAGAGCACCGACTGTTCGACGCCGCGGTAGTACGAGACGTCTTCACTCGCGACGTAGTCGTACCCCATGCCCTTCAGGTACGTGTCGCGGAACCACTCGAGGCATCGCTTCGACTCGATCTCCTGCAGGCAGAGGACATCGGCGTCGAGCTCGCGGATCGCCTTGGCGACGGCCTTGAGACGGGCCTCGCTGGTCGATTCCTTGATGTCGTCATACTCGCCCGAGAGCGCGGGGTCGTCGAATCCGTCGAACAGGTTCTCGGCGTTGTAGGTCGCGAGTCGCAGCGCACCCTTCGTCCTCGGACGCGCCTTCTGGATGCCGTACGCGACCTCGAGCGGCTTGATCTGCGGACGGGAGTCGCCGCGCGTCGACTGGGCCGACGCATCGGAGGCGACAAACATGAGCGCGAGGAGCGCAGAAACAGCGGTCTGGCGGAGCATCTCCACAGTCTATCCGACGCCCTCGGTCAACGGCGCTTGCGCTCCTCGACAGCCTGCTCGAGGAGCAGCGCATAGCTCATCGCGAACTCACCACCGGACTTCGGGAAGAGCGGCATCACGAGCGCTTCAACGCCCTCCTTCGCAAGCTGCGCTCGGATCTCAGGGCCCGGCTCGCCCTCCCAGAGCATCCACGCGGTCGGCTTCGGGAACGCGGCGCGGGTGAGCCGGAATTTCGTCCACTCTCGGTCGGACGGCATCTCGCCTGGTTCCCAATGCTTGCTCTCGATCTCGATGCCCGACGCCTGACTGAGATACTGATAGACGGGGTGCGACGCGAGCCATTTCGGCTCGAGCGACTTGAGTTCGGCAAGCGCCTTCTCGGCGCGGGTGAAGGTGGCGAACAGCGTCGTCTTGCGCGCGGCGAACTCGCTCTTCGCCTCTGAACCCGCGAAGAAGGGTTCAAGCGCCGTCGCGATCGCATCGGCCTGCGCACGCGCGATCGCGGGCGAGAGCCACGTGGTCGATGCGGTCGTCGAGTGCGTGTGCTCGCCTTCGGGCCCGTGCGAGTGCGTCTCGCCCTCGACCTTGATCAGTTGCGCCTTCACGGCGGAGGTCGTGTCGATCGTGCGCGCCCGCGGCAGCGCGGCCTGCGCGGCCCACGGCTCGTAGGCGGCCCCGTTGAGGATGATGAGATCGCAGGACTGGATGTCGCGAATCGCGTCGGCCGAGGGCTTCCAGTAGGCGGGGTCCGGTTCGCCGATCCAGGGCTCGACCAGCTCCACCTTGCCACCCGCCAATTCACGCACCATCGACGAGAGCGCCGGATGGGCCGCGAACACGCGCGGCTTCGCCCCAGCTGCGCGCGTGGCCGGCGGCTGCGACTGGCCTCCGCAGCCAACCATGTGCGATACGAGCGTGGCAACCACCACGAGGATCAGTGCGAGGCGTCCCATGCCCGCAGGATAGCCCCGCTCCGCTACGCTGACCATGTGAAGACCCCGGTGCAGACCACGGTGAAGACCCCGGTGCAGACCACGGTGCAGACCCCGGTGCAGACCACGCTCGACGCGCTGCTCGTCGAGACGACCAACATCGTCTTCCGACGCGCGGCGGAGGGATCCTCCGACTTCGAGTTGCGGGTGCCGGCGTTTGCACTTTCGGCGGGCGCGTCGCTTGCGGTGCGCGGGCCGTCCGGGTCTGGAAAGAGCACGCTCCTCGCGCTTCTTTCAGGCGAGCTGCTCCCTCTTGAAGGCGAGGTGCGCGCACAAGGACGCTCGCTTTCGGAGATGAGCGACGCAGCGCGCCGCGCCTACCGCGCGACCTCCGTGGGACAGGTGTTCCAGACCTTCGAACTCGTGGCGTCGCTTGACGTGCTCGAGAACGTGCTGCTGCCGTTCCGGCTGCACGGCGCGCTTGTGCTTGATGACGCAGCCCGTGCGCGCGCCCTCGAACTCCTCGGCCGCGTCGGCCTCGCCGACAAATCGCGACGCCCGATCGACCGACTCTCGCATGGCGAGCGACAGCGCGTGGCGATCGCGCGGGCGCTCGTCACGCGGCCGTCGCTCGTGCTGGCCGACGAACCCACGGGAAATCTCGACCCCGCGCTCAAGCGGGTGATCGCCGAGCTGCTGGTGCTCGAGGCGCGCGCCGCGAATGCGGCGCTGGTCGTGGCCACGCACGACGAGTCGATCCTCGGATCTTTCGGAGCCGTGCTTGCGATCGGCGACGCGCACGGGGGAACGCGATGACCGCCCTTCCGCGCCACGCCGTCTTCCTCGCGGTTCGGTCGCTGCGCCACTCGTGGCGCCGTAGCTTGCTCTTGGCGCTCGTCCTCGGGCTTTCGCTCGGCGTGCCGCTGGCGCTCACGTCGCTCCTCGAGCGCGCCTCGACCGACATGCGGGCGCGTGCTGCGGTGTCGCCGCTTGTACTTGGGGCGAAAGGGAGCGAGTCGGACCTCATGTTCGGCGCGCTCTTCTTCGCCGCAACGCCGCCGCGCGGGCTTTCCATGCAGGATCTCGCCCGCATCGAGGGCGACGGCCTCGGCCAAGCCGTCCCGATCGCGCTCGGTGCGACGGCGCAGAAGACACCGGTGGTCGGCACGACCATCGACAGTTTCGACCGCCGCGGCGTGCGACCGACATCGGGCACGATGTTCGCCACGATCGGCGAGTGCGTCGCAGGCGCGGATGCGGCGCGTGCGCTCGGGCTCGCGCCAGGTTCGCGCCTCTACACCGACCCAGCGTCGCTCTCAGACCTCGCGGGCGTGTACCCGCTCGAACTCACGGTGACGGGCGTCCTCCCGCCGACCGGCACCCCCGACGACGGCGTCCTCTTCGTCGATCTCCGCACCATGTGGTCAATCCGCGGACTTGGGCACCGTCACGACGAGCCGGCCGAAAGCGAGACGCCGGGCGCCCTCATCGGACAGGACGGCGAGCGCACGATCGCGGGAGAGGCGCTTGCGATCGAACGGAAGTCCGCCGGCGGCATCGCGGACGACTTCCATTTCCACGGCGACCCGGCGACCTTTCCGATCGACGCTGCGCTCGTCTATCCGGGCGATGCGAAGGCGCAGGCGATCCTGCTCGGCCGCTTCACGGGCAAGGACGAAACGCTGCAGCTCGCGCGCCCCGACCAGTTCATCGAGCGCGTGCTGGAGCGGATCTTTGGCGTGGGCCGCATCCTCGGAGCGGTGGCTGTGGCGACGGCGGTGCTCGTGATGCTTGTCGCTGCGCTCGCCTTCGCGCTCTCGATCCGACTGCGCGCCGACGAACTCGCGCTCATGCGCCGCCTCGGCGCGAGCCGCGGCCGCGTGGCCATGTTCCTGACCACTGAGGCTGCGCTCCTCCTTGCGGGTGCGCTGGCGATCACGGCGACGTGTGCCGTCGCCGCCCCGCTTCTTGCGCCGCTCGTGATGCGCATGGCCGCAGGCTGAGAGGCCGAGGCGTCGGAGTTCGCACCCACGCCACGCACTTAAGCCACGCACTTAAGCCACGCACTTAAGCCACGCACTTACACCACGCACTTACACCACCAGCGTCTCGGGCTCCTCGATGAACTCCTTCAGGCTCGCGAGGTACTGCGCGGCCATCGCGCCGTCGATCACACGGTGGTCAAGCGACAGCGTCGCCTGCATCTGCGTGCCGACGACAAGAGCGCCGTCGCGCACCACGGGCTGCTGCACCGCGGCGCCGCAGGCGAGGATCGCAGAGTTCGGCGGGTTGATGATCGCCGTGAAGTGCTCGACGCCGAACATCCCGAGGTTCGAGATGGTGAAGGTCGCGTCGGACATGTCCTGGACGGACAAGCCCTTCGTGCGCGCCTTCTCGGCGAGCGCCTTCGCCTCGAGCGAGATCTGGCGCAGGCTCTTGTGGTCGGCATCCTTGATGACGCCGACGACAAGACCGCCGCCCTTCTCCTCGGGCAGCGAGATCGCCACGCCGATGTTCACGACCTCGTGGATGCGCACATGGTCGCCGGCGAAACTCGCGTTGAAGTACGGGTGCTCGGCCATCGCCAGGGCGCACGCGCGCACGAGGAAGTCGTTCACGCTGAGCTTGACGCCCGATGCCTTGAGCTTCTCGTTGTAGCTCTGGCGAAGGTCGATCAGCCGATCCATGTCGAACTTCATCGTCACCTGGTAGTGCGGGATCGTCGTCTTCGACTCGACGAGACGACGTGCGATCGTCTGGCGCATGCCCGAGAGCGCGACATCGCGCCCGGGGAGCGACAGCGCGAGCGGTGCGCTCGGGGTCTGGACGCCACCGGTCGACACGGCAAGCGCCTGCGCCGGAGCGATCGAAGCCGCGCTGCGTGCGGACTTGTTCTCGATCGCGAGTTCGACGTCGCGCTTGATGATGCGGCCTCCCGGGCCTGTGCCCGCGACGTTGCGGATGTCGACGCCGTGTTCTTCGGCCATGCGACGGGCGACGGGGCTCACGCGCATGCGCGGGCCGCCCTCGGAGAACTCCTCCATGCCATGACGGGTCTCGGTCTGCGAGACAGGCGTGGGTGCGGGCGCTGCCACATGCGCGGGCTTCGCAGCGGGCGCGGGCTTCGCGGCAGGCGCAGCAGCAGCAGCGCCCCCGCTCTTCGCGCCACCTGCCTTCACGGCGGCGACATCCTCGCCCTCAAGCGCGAGCAGCGCGATCGTCGTACCGACCTTGACCTGCTTGCCCGGCTCGACGAGCAGCGCCGCAATGCGGCCGTCGTCGAAGCACGGCATCTCCATCGTCGCCTTGTCGGTCTCGATGTCGGCGACGACGGCGCCCGACTTCACGGAATCGCCTTCCTTGACGTTCCACTTGATGACGGTGCCCGCCTCCATCGTGTCGGACAGACGGGGCATGGTGAGTTCGATTGGCATTCTCTGGTTACCTCAAGGCGATCGTTCGCGCGTCTGATTCCATCACGCCCTGTACGTGGCGCTGCGGACGGCCTCGCAGATCTTCCGCACATTCGGCAGGTACTCCTGCTCGAGCTTCGCCGAGTACGGCGTCGGCACGTCGTCCGAGTGGACGCGATGCACGAAGTTGTCGAGGTCGTCGAAGCAGTGCTTGTGGATCAGCGCAGCAAGCTCGCCGCCAGGCGACGCGAAGCTCCACGACTGGTCGACCACGACGGCGCAATTCGTCTTCTTGACGCTCTTGACGACGGTCGGCAGGTCGAGCGGACGGATCGTGCGAAGGTCGATGACCTCGCAGTCGATGCCTTCCTTCGCCAGGATCTCCGCCGCCTCGAGGCAGAAGTTGACTGGACGCCCCCACGACGCGAGCGTGCAGTGCGCGCCCGCGCGCCGCACGGCTGCGTGGCCGAACGGAATGAGATACTCGCCCTCGGGCACATGGCCCTTGCTGCCGAGCATGCGCTCGCTCTCGAGGAAGAAGACGGGGTCGTCGTCGCGGATCGCGGTCTTCATCAGGCCCTTCGCGTCGGCGGGGCACGACGGGATCACGATCTTGACACCGGGCACGTTCGAGTAGAGCCCTTCGACGCACCAGCTGTGGGTCGAGCCGAGCTGACCGCCGGCGCCGTCGTTGCCGCGGAAGACGATCGGACAACCAAGCTGTCCGCCCGACATGTAGAGCATCTTCGGCGCGTTGTTGAGGATCGGGTCGGCCGCGACGAGCGAGAACGACCACGACATGAACTCGACGATCGGACGGAGGCCCATCGCGGCGGCACCGATCGCCATGCCAGCGAAGCCCGACTCCGAGATCGGCGTATCGATGATGCGACGCGGGCCGAACTCGGCGAGCATGCCCTTCGACACCTTGTAGGCGCCGTCGTACTGCGCGACTTCCTCGCCGAGCAGGAACACGCGCTTGTCGCGGCGCATTTCCTCGCTCATCGCCTCGCGAATCGCGTCGCGGAACTCGATCTCGCGCACGGGGCCGCCGAGCAACGACGGCTCGCGGAAGACTGGGTTCGAGAGCACTGCGGTCATACGAGGCCTTCCTTTCCGTCGGTCGCGCGGAAGCCGCAGACGTTGTCGGCGCCTCCCATGAATTCCGGCAGCGACGAGCCCGTGTAGCGGCCCCACGGCTCGACGAACACATCGGTGTAGAGGTCGGACATCGGCGGCTCCGGCGACTCGCTCGAGAACTGGATCGAGTCGCGCACTTCCTCGCGCACGCCCTTCAGCATCTCCTTGACCGACTCCTCGGTGACGACGCCGTGGTCGATGAGCGCCTTCTCGAACTTCGCGATGGCATCGTTCGACTCGTAGCGCTCCTCTTCCTCGCGCGTGCGGTACTTGCGCGGATCCGACATCGAGTGGCCCTTGTAGCGGTAGCACTTCATGTCGACGAACGCGGGGCGCGAGTTCGCTCGGCACCACTCCGCGAGCTCGTGCATGTCGTGGTAAACCGCAAGCAGGTCCATGCCGTCGATCGTGGCTTCCTTCAGGCCATGCGCGCGGCCCTTGATCGTGAGTTCGTGGCTCATCGTGGTGCCGCGATCGATCGCGGTGCCCATCGAGTAGCCGTTGTTCTCGACGATGAAGATGACAGGGATGTCGAAGAGTCCCGCGAGGTTCATCGCCTCGTAGAACGCGCCCTGGTTCACCGCGCCGTCGCCGAGGAAGCAGAGCGTCACGCGGCTGTTCTTGCCGCCATTGATGACCTCGTCCTCGTACTTCGTCGCGAACGCGAGGCCAGCGCCGAGCGGAGTCTGGGCGCCGACGATGCCGTGGCCGCCGTAGAGGTTGTTCGGCCGATCGAACATGTGCATCGACCCGCCCTTCCCCTTCGCACAGCCGCCGACCTTGCCATACATCTCGGCCATGCAGGCGCGCGCAGTCATGCCGCGGGCAAGCGCGTGGCCGTGATCGCGGTAGGCGGTGATGATGGGATCCTCAGGCTTCACGGCCTGGGTGCAGCCGACTGCGACGGCTTCCTGCCCGATGTAGACATGGCAGAAGCCGCCGATCTTCTTGTCCTGGTAGCTCTGCGTGCAGCGCACCTCGAACTCGCGGATGAGGTGCATGTCGCGCAGCCACTTGATGAGGGTCGCGGGCGGCAGGGACGGCAGTTTCCGCGGAGTTGCGGGCAGCGCCGATGAAGGCGTGCCTGCAGATCCGCTTGGCGTAGTTGTGGCCATCTGGGTTTCGCTCGGCTTTCGAGTCGAGGCGGGCGATCGGCCCCCGGATGGGGCTTGGTTCAGCGTCGCCGGCACTGGTCCGGACCTGCGCTGCGATCCACCCGACCCAACGGGTCGGACGCGCCACCAATACGGACGGTGGCAAGTCCCGTATTCATATCCGAAATCAGGGTGATTCCGCAAGGAGAGCGTCGGCCACTCCAGCAGGAGTTGCGGACGCCAAACGCCGTCGCCGCCGAGACATACGAGCGCGGCGCCGCGAAACCGGCCCGGCGGCGATCCAACGAAGTTCGACAGCGCCCCCGAGGGCGGCGGGGCTGGCCGAGCGTCGGCAGAGTTCAGAATCTGCCGGGTTCAGCGCCGGTGAAGTTCAGCGCGGCGCATGGCCGCAGGGATCAACCACCGCCAGTGCCCGACTTCTCCACGTCGAGACCGTTCGCCTGCGCGATCGTGTCGAACTCCTTCAGGGTCTTCGCCTTCAGGATGAGAACCGCAAGCTCGAGCTGCGGGTCGATTCCCGAGACGAGGAGTTCCTGCACGTTCGGGCGCTCCTTCTGGTCTGCGACATCCTTCCACTCCTCGATCACGTCTGCGTTCTGACGGAGCGTGAGCGACTTCTCAATCTGCGCCGGCATCATCTTCATGACGAGATCGGGATTGACGCCCCAGTCGGTCGAGCCGGGGCGCTTGTGCACGAGGCGCGCCTCGGTCTCGCCCACGCCCGGCGGAATGACGTAGTACTGCGTCGTCAACTTCAGCTGCGCATCGGCGCGCTGATCGCCGCACGGGTGCACGGTCTGCACAGAGCCCTTGCCGAAGGTTCGATCGCCGATGACCACGGCCGCGTCGTGCGCCTTGAGCGCGCCCGAGACGATCTCGCTGGCGCTTGCGGAGCCCTGGTTCACGAGGACGACGAGCGGGAGGTCCTTGAGCGTCGCGCGGCTCGGATCGGCCGCCATCTGCCAGACCTGCCGTCCGTTGCGGTCCTGTCCTGCCACGAGCCGACCCCGCTCGATGAACGCGTTCGAGAAGTCGACCGCGCCCTTCAGGAGTCCGCCCGGGTTGTGCCGGAGGTCGAGGACCAGCCCGCGCAGATCACGCTCGGCGCGCATCTGACGGATGGCGGTCACGAAGTCGTCGAAGCTGTCGTCGTTGAAGCTGCTCAGGCGCACGTAGCCGATGCCGAACTCAGGCGCGACGTACCAATCCCACATCGGGATGCCCTTGTCGGTGAGGCCCTTCTTCCACCAGCCGTTCACCGAGCGGATCTTGATCTGCTCGCGGACGAGCGTGAGTTCGATCGGCTCGGGCACGCCTTCGCGGCGAACGGTCAGCCGTACGTTCTCGCCAGCTGGGCCGGTGATCGCGTCGACGGCCTTGTTGAGCGTCCATCCAACGGTGGACTTGCCGTCGACCGCGAGGATGCGGTCGTCGCTCTTCACGCCGAAGCGCGAGGCCGGGCTGCCCTCGAGGGGGTTGATGACCTGGATGTCGCGCTTGTCGTCGTGGCGGATCATGATTCCGACTCCGACGAAGTTGCCCTTGATGGTCTGCTCGAAGCGACGCAGCTGGTCAGGCCAGATGATCTGCGTGAACTCGTCCTCGAAGCGCGTGGCGAGCTCTCCGACGGCGCCGTCGCCGAACTCACGGTAGATCACGGTCTCGGGAAGCTTCGGCCCCTGCGCGTTGGCGCTGAGGACGTCGCGGAGCGCGGCGTTGTACTGCGGCCGCCCCACCTGATCGCGGTTCATGCGCGCGATGTTCTCCTCGGCCTTCGCGACCGCGTCGACGAGCATCTTCGTCTTCTCTGCGTCGGCGAGCCCGGGGAAGTTCTCCTTGAGCGCGCCCGTGGTCGCCATCACCCGGATCGACTCAAGGCCGCCGGAGACGAGCGGCTCCCACCCGCCGGAACTGATGTGATCATTCGCCGCCGTGTTCAGCGCGCTCGTCAGCATGCCCTTCGACACGCCGTCGAGGACTTCCTTCCAGTCGTCCGCGAACGCCTCGTTGAAGTCGGGGAACTCGCGCTCGGGCTCGATGCGCTTCGCGTACGCCTTTCGGAGCCTCCAGAGCTCGCGTGGCGCGTACTGGGCAAGCAGCTCGATGCGCTTGTTCACGATGTCGAGCATCCCGTCGTAGCGACGGAACGCTGCCGCGTCGCCCGACTCCTCGAACAGCGTGCGCAGCCGGAAGAGAATCTCTTGCGCCGTGAGCCAATCGCCCTCGGCGGCGGCCTTCTCCTCTGCCTTCTCGGCCGCGGCCACCAGCTCCACGATTTCAGGGAGCTTCAGCGCCTCGGCCCAGTTGTCGGAGAGCGTCTGCAGGCGCACCGAGTCGGTGAGCGCCTTGGTGATCTCCCCCTTGGCGAAGTTCGCCTTGAGGTCGCCGAGCGCCTTCTGACGGTCTGCGTCGCGGGTCTTGGTGCCTTCATCGACGTGCTGGGCACGCACGGCGATGAGATGCCGCAGCTGCTTCGCCTGTGCGGACGCTCGCGAGTCGGGGACGACCTTCAGCGCGTTCTCGACCGCGGGCAGATCGCCGGACTTCGCCGCAGACCAGACCGCATCCGACCAGCGGCCGACGTCATTGGCTTCCTCCGCTGCAATTGCGGCGGGAACCGAAGCCGGCGCGTACATCCCAGCAACGGCGGTCGACGGGAACTCGACGGACGCAGCGCCCATTACCGCCGCTGCCAGCGACACAGCCACGAGACGCCGCCCCCAGTCGATCCCTGTCGATCGGCCTCCCAGGAGTCCTGTGCTTCGGGTGGCGTTCAAGGTCGGGCGATCGTGGCGCATGGTTGTGCTCCGCCGGAGTATGTCCGGAACTGCGCGCCCGCCCCTGTTCGGCGCGTCGGCGCCTTGGGGCGGGCAAAGGGTCTTTCGAAGGTTTCGGCGTAAACTCGCCGCCGGTTCAGAGTGTCTCAGAATTGCCCCTTGTGGGGGATGCGTTCTGTACCGTTTCTATCGGCCCGGGGTTCAGATGCCGACAGAAGTGCTGAGATTTTGGTGAGGTCGCGGCCCGATGGAACACGAGACGCCTCAACCACACCCTGAACAGCCGATCAAGCCGGCGTGGCCCCCGGCCGCGCCGAGCCGCGAGCCTGCTGCCGAAGGGGGAGTTCGGCTTGGCGGCCGACCAAAGCCCGACCCCGAAGATGAAGTCGTTCGACTGCTCGAGGAGGCACCCGCGCGTCGGGAGCCGCTGCACGTGCAAGCGACTCCTGTTTCGCCGCCTCGAATCGATCGCCCGGCGGCGCACGAGCCCCCCGCTCCCGCACAAGGCGCGGCGATCCCGGTGATCGATGATCGACCGACTGGCGCCCGGTCGCCCGACATCGAGACACCGGACGACGTGCCCTTCCCTTGCCCGACCTGCAAGTACGACCTCCGCGGAAGGCCCGGCGGCGCGCGCTGCCCGGAGTGCGGATCGAAGATCCCCATCCGGAAGCGGGCCGACTTGCCTCCGGCGGGAAGCCTCGTCAACACCGGCGCCGATGAGTCGAATCCGAGGCTCAATCTCTTCAACAGCTGGCACGGCCTGTCGACCTGGTGCGCCCCGAGTCCCGTCCTGATCTCGCCGCTTCCGTATCTCCTCCCGATCGGGGTCGGCATCGCCGCGTGCCTGGCGTTCTGCCCCGCCTTCCGGCTCTCGCTCCTGCGCGCGCACGCCGCCATGCCGGACAGCGTCGTCCGCATCTATCGAAGCGAGTACGAGCGGCTCGTCCGGCTTGAGCGCCTACAGCTGGTGATCGCCGGCGCGACCGTCTTGATCTCGGTGCTCGCGACCACGGGCGCGCTGTTCGGTCACTTCGGCCCCATCTACCAGGCGGCGCTCGTCGCGTGGTGGTTCGTCGCGCTCGCCGGTCTCGCTGCGCAGGTGCGGCTCGGCGACGCACTCTCGCGCGGCGTGGTCGATCAGGAGGTACTGCCGCTCGAGATCCCCCGCCGCATCATCTCGGGCATCGTGATCACCGCCGCGGTCGGCGGCGTGGGCGCGCTGACGCTTCTCGCGCTGTCGGTCCTCGGTCGCTACACGAACCTCGTCGATGGCGGAGGCGTCGACGTGATCTGGGCGCTCGCCGGCTGCTGCACCCTCGTCGCGCTGATCGGCCACGGACTCTGCGTGTGGGCGTCGCTGACCCACGCGACGATGGTCGCGAACTGCGTGTACGAGAGCAAACTGCTGCGGAAGCTGACCCCAACGAAGGGCCGCGAATCCGGCGCTGCCGCGACGACGCCGGACTTCGTGACGCGCGCGCCCGCCGGCCCGAGGACAGCGCCGCCGGACGCTGCGGGGTCGCACGCACCGGATCACGGCCCGGACGACGGCGAACTCTCGCCTGAGCCAACGACGAAGCTCCATGCGTTCACGCCGCGCGACGATTCGCCCATCATCCTTCTCGACGAGGCTCCGACCTCCGACACTCCGGTCAATCCACCGATGGATCGCGGCGGCTCGACGGGGCAGCGCTGAACGCGTGCTCCGCGAGGTCGATTGCCCGTCCGAGCGCGGACGCCTTGTTCACGGTCTCCTGCCACTCGGCCGCAGGTTCGCTGTCGAGCACGACGCCGGCGCCGGCCTGCAGGTGCACCGTCCACGGAGCCTTCGCGTCGCTTGGCATGGGAATGACCATGGTCCGCAGCGCAAGCGCGATGTCCATGTCGCCCGTGTAGCCGATGGCGCCGAGCCCGCCCGAGTAGGGCCCGCGGCGCGTCGGCTCGAGCTCGTCGATGATCTGGATCGCGCGGACCTTCGGAGCGCCCGACACGGTGCCCACGGGAAGGGTCGCCCGCAGCGCGTCGAAGGAATCGCAATCGTCGCGAAGCCTCCCGGTCACGGTCGAACTGATGTGCATCACATGGCTGTAGCGCTCGATCTCCATGCAGCGCTCGATCGCGATGGTGCCGCGCTCGCAGACGCGCCCGAGGTCGTTTCGCCCGAGATCGACGAGCATCACATGCTCGGCTCGCTCCTTCGCGTCGGCGAGCAGTTCGCGCTCGAGCGCAATGTCCTCCTCGAGCGTGCGGCCGCGCGGTCGCGTTCCCGCGAGCGGGCGGTTGACGACGACGCCATCGTGGACGCGACAGAGGATCTCCGGACTCGAGGCGACCAGAATCGCGCCTTCACCCTGCAGATAGGCCTGGTACGGGCTTGGATTCACCACGCGGAGCGCACGGTAGAGATCGAACGGATCGACGGAGGTCGTCCGCTCGAGCCGCTGCGAGAGCACCACTTGGAACGCGTCGCCCGCTGCGATGTACTCCTGCGCGCGGCGCACCATCGCCTCGAAGTGCTCGCGCGAGACATTCGATGCGGGCACGCCGGGCCGTCGCGAGAGATCGATGTCGATGGCGCCGGGAACAAGCCGCGGTCCATCCGCCGCGAGTTGCGCCTCGAGCGCGTCGAGTCGGTCGACGAGCGAGGCGAACGCGCGCTCGGGCGAGGGGAACTCGTCCACGCGACCGCTGACGATCGCGTGCATGATCTTCGAGACGTGGTCGAAGACGACGACATCGCAGTAGAGGCCGAAGTGGAGGTCGGGAATGCCGCGGTCGTCGCGCGGTGCGGACGCGAAGGGTAGTTTCGCGGGCTCGAGGTAGCGCACGCTGTCGAAACTGGCGAACCCGACGAAGCCGCCGAGGAACGCGCCGGGAAGCCGGAGCGATGCGAGCGCCGCCGGCGAGGCCGGGCGATACGGCGCCGCGAGTTCGCGGAGAACCGCGAGCGGGTCGGCCGACTCCATCGTCCGTCGCGTCTGCCGTCTGTGGTCGACCACGGTCACATGCTGCGCGCGCGCGGTGAGTTCGAGGCGCGGACGCGCAGCGAGGATCGAGTGGCGTCCGACCGCCGTTCCGTTCTCGACCGACTCGAAGAGGAAGCTCGGCGCCGAACGCTCGTCCGGCAGCACCAGCTTGCGGTACGCGAGCACGGGCGAGAGTTGGTCGCTCATAAGGCGTCGCGAGAGGATGACAAGCGGCCCCTCGCGCACCTGACGGTCGAATGATTCCTTCAGTTCCTGCACGCGCGGAAGGGTAGCCGATCCCCGCGCTCGGATACCATCCGCGAAGATGACCGCAGTGCCTGAGACAAAGCCCCCCGCGCTCGCAACCGCTCCCGCGGCGGCGCGGCTCACCGGAATCCGGAAGACCTACCTCAAGCCGGATGGATCCGTACTTGTCGAGGCGCTCCGTGGCTTCGATCTCGTGATTCCGCGCGGCGAATACGTCGCGATCATGGGCGCGTCGGGCTCGGGCAAGTCGACGCTCATGAACATCCTCGGCTGCCTCGACCGCCCGTCCGGCGGGGTGTACGAGCTCGACGGCGCCGCCGTCGAGAGTCTCGACGACGACGAGCTCTCCCGCGTGCGCGGCCAGAAGATCGGCTTCGTCTTCCAGGCGTTCAACCTGATCTCGGAGCTGTCGATCGCGGAGAACGTGGAGATCCCGCTTCTCTACCGCGGCATTCCCGCAGCCGAGCGTCGCGAGCGCGCGATCGAGAGCCTTCGCATCGTGGGACTTGAGAACCGCGTGAACCACAGGCCGAGCGAACTCTCCGGCGGACAGCAGCAGCGCGCCGCGATCGCGCGCGCGCTGGTCGGCAAGCCCGCGATCCTGATGGCGGACGAGCCGACGGGAAACCTCGACTCGCAGACGGGCAAGTCGATCCTCGAGACGTTCGAGGCGCTGCATGCGAACGGCCTCACGCTCATCATGGTGACGCACGATGACCGCATCGCAGCCCGCTGCGAGCGCGTGGTTCGGCTTGCCGACGGCCTCCTCGAGAGCGACCGCGACGGCGGTGGCCGGACGCGTCGACGCGCGGCCGACCACGGCTCGCCGGGAGGGGCGCATCCGTGAAGTCGAACCAGGCCGGAGGCGGCTGGACGACGTCGACGCGCTCGGCGCGGGTCCTGGGGATCGACCCGGGAACGCGCATCGCCGGTTACGCGGTGCTTGATTTCGAGGGAGTCTCGGCGCGCATCGTCGACGCCGGCATCTTTCGTCTGTCCGCCGAGGCGCCGCTCGCCGTACGGCTGCAGCAGGTGTTCGACGATGTCGCGGCGCTCCTCCGAGAGCATCGGCCCACACACGTCGCGCTCGAGGCGATCTTCGTCCATCCCGAGCATGCGCGGACAGCGGTCCAGATGGCGCACGGCCGCGGCGTCGTCATGCTTGCCGCGCAGCAGGCTGGCGTGCCGATCGCGGAACTTCCGCCGGCCGAAATCAAGAAAGCCCTCACCGGAAGCGGCCGCGCATCGAAGGAGCAGATGCAGCGCGCTGTGATGGCGCAGTGCGGATTGACCTCGATGCCGGAGCCTGCGGATGTCGCCGACGCCATCGCGATCTCGCTGACCGGCGGCCGACGACTGAACTGCATTCCCGACGGAGTGCTGCGATGAGGTGCGCGATCTCGCGCGCGCTCGGCGCCGCGTGCGCCGCCGTTCCGCTGTTCCTCGCTGCGTGTCGCAGCGCAGAACAGCAGAGTACGCCGACGAGCGAGGCTGCCCCGCGCGCCGAAGACGTGCCAGCAAGTCCACGTGCGCGCGCTGACACGACCACCACGACCGCCGCG
>Ga0209985_10001866_pt1 | contig 19805 bp, 12 predicted proteins | sample NOAtaG_FD_187305 | JGI IMG/M metagenome (GOLD analysis project Ga0209985, IMG submission 187305) | Freshwater lake microbial communities from Lake Erie, under a cyanobacterial bloom - NOAA_Erie_Diel6S_1000h metaG (SPAdes) (version 2) | ecosystem: Environmental > Aquatic > Freshwater > Lake ...
GGAAGTACCCCTGCGCGTTGTTGGTGCGCATGCCCCGGAGATCGAAATAGGCGCGTGGCATCGGACAGCTGTCCACGCGGGCGAGCGCCTTGGGGCTGGCGAAGAGGATCCCGAGGCCGCCCGGGAGCATGAAGCCCTTCTGCGACCCAGTGATGGCACAGTCCACACGCCACGTATCGAACTGGAAGTCGAGGCTGGCAATGGAGCTCACGCCATCGACGTAGAGCAGCGCGGGATGGCTCGCGCGATCCATCGCGGCGCGTACCGCACCGACGTCGCTCGTGACCCCAGTGGCCGTCTCGTTGTGCACCAGCAGGACGCCCTGGATCTCGTGCGCTGTATCGGCGCGGAGCGCGGCCTCGATCTTTGCCGGGTCAGCCGCCTCGCCCCACGGCTCCTCGATCACGTCGACCGTGTAGCCGAGCGCCCGTGCCGTCTGGATGAAGAGGTGCGAGAACTGGCCGAAGCGCACCGCCAACAGCCGGGCGCCGGGGGCCTGCGTATTGACCAGCGCGGCCTCCCACATGGCCGTCCCGGAGGCCGGAAAGACGAACGCCTCCCCCTGCGTCTGATGCACGACCTGCGGCAGGCGCGACAGGATGGAGCGGGTGAGCGCCGGGAAGGCGGAGGAGCGGTGGTCCTCCATCTGCCGGTGCATGGCGCGCTGCAGGCGGTCGGGGACGGGGGTGGGCCCGGGGATTTGCAGGAAGTGACGGCCGGCCATGACGAAAAGGATGGGGGGAGTTCGAATCAGCCTGCAGAACACGAGGCGCAGGCATAGCGACAGTTACGCGCCGGTGACGCCTCGATGGCGCGACACCATGCGCTCGGAGAGGACGGTGGAAACGGCCATGATCGTCTCCTGGGGGTTCACGCCCAGCGCGGTCGGCAGGACGGAGCCATCGGAAATGTACAGGCCGCGGACGCCGTGCCGCTCCCCGTCGGGGGTGGCGCCCGAGCGGTCGGGGTCGGTGCCCAGCCGGCAGGTCCCGTTCACGTGCGCGGAGAAGAGCGCCATGCGGTTGGGGGCCACGGACAGGGTGGCCAGCTGATCGGCTTCCTCCGGCCGGCGTATGGTCCGTGGCGTCCCGTGCATCGTCTCCACCGCCCGGGCGCCGTTGGCGAAGTGCAGGCGGGCCATGGCCGCGAGCGAGGCCTGGACGCGCCGCTCATCCTCCACGGTGAGGCGGTAGCGGATGGAGACGGCGCCATTCCGGGAGACCCGCACCCGGCCGCTCGAGCGGTCGCGCTCCGCACCGTCCCGCGTGAGACCGACGAGCACGCCCAGCTGGTTGAACCGCGCCATCTGCCGCGCATGTGCGGCGCCGAAGCCGGGCATGGCGGCCGCGGTGAACGAGGGGAGCATGGGGGGCGTCTCGATCCAGAACCCGTAGTCGGTGTCCTGCCACCGGATGAACTCGTTGCACATGGTGGTGAGCGGGATCCCGGTGCTGCTCACGATCTCGCGCTCGTAGAAGCCCATCACCCCGGTCGTCGGGTGCAGACGCAGCCACGATCCCACACCCCCGCCACCAAGTCCCGAGCGCTGGAGCAGCACCGGGGTGCCGATGGCGCCGCCTGCCACCACCACGAGGGGCGCATCGATGGTGACCGCCTGCCCATTCACGGTGGCATGGACGCGCTTGAGTGGCGGCGTCCCCTGCCGAGCCGACCCCTGATCGCGCTCACGCCGCTCGATGCGCTCCACGCGGGCGCTGCTGTAGAGGCGCGCGCCGGCAGCGAGCGCCCGCGGGAGAAAGGTCAGCGTTGTGGACTGCTTGGCCTCGTGGCGGCACCCGATGCCGCACTCGCCGCAGCGCAGGCAGTGCCGCGCATTGATGCGGGCCCCCTGCACACGCCACCCCAGCGCCCGCGCCCCATCGAGCACGATCCGGTTGTTGGCCGAATGGGCCTCCTCCGGCACGATCCCGGCGTGCACCTCCCGCTCGATCCGGTCGAAAACCGGCGCCATCTCCGCGGGCAACATCCCCTCCACGCCGGACTCCATGGCCCACTGCTCGAGCACCCAGGGCGGCGTGCGGAGCATGATCATCCAGTTCACGAGGGTGGAGCCACCCACGGCGTCCCCCTGGATCAGCGCCACGGACCCGTCGTCAGTGGTGCGGAGCGCCCCGTCGGCGTACAACCGGTCCATGAGCGCGGGTTCGTCGCCGGTGAACTCCGCCGGCGCGAACCACGCCCCTGACTCGAGAATCACCACCTCCAAGCCGGCCTCGGCGAGACGTGCGGCCGCCACGGCGCCGCCGGCCCCGGAGCCAATCACGACCGCATCGGCGCGACGGGCCACCGGGGCCGTGACCGCCGTCGGCACGATCACGCCATCGGGAGCTCCGACGTCGGGGAGCACGCGGAGCGGACGGGAACTCCCGCGTGCGACCGCCTGCCGTCCGTCATCCCCAGCGGATTCCGCATCGGACGCCGGATCGGTGGCACGCTCGGGGAGCGGCCCCTCCCACGCCACACCGGGGCTCCGCGTGTGGAGCGGGCCAGCGAAGCCGGTCCCCTGCACCGCCTCCGGGTGGGCATAGTGCACCGACAGCACCAGCTTGCGGATGGTCTGGATGGCCGCGCGCACCAGCGGGATGGGGCTGTCGATCCACCCCTGCACGCATGCGGCCTGCTGCGCGGGGGAGAGCGCGGCAAAGCGGCTGGGGGTGCCGAGGGCCAGCAGCACGCCCACCCGGCTGCCGCACAGGCCGATGGCCTGGGAGAGCGCGCGCCGGCGATCGAGCGGGAGCCGAGTCAGCCGCGCATCGCATCGCTGGGCCAGCGCCTCACGCGACTCCCCCGTGTCGGGCGCGCCCGCGAGCAGGGGGCTCGCCAGAATGGCGAGCGTGGCCCGGTCGGCGTCGCTGAGCTGACGGGGCTGGGGAGAGGACGTGGCCATCCCCTAACGTGCGGGTCGGGTCCGGGCGTCCACAAGGCTCACGAGGGCCACCCCGCCCACGATGATCAGCATGGCCGTCCACGCCAGCGCCGGGAGCCGCTCACCGCCCAGTAGCACGCCCAGGAGCACGGCCACCACCGGATTCACATAGGCATAGGTCCCCACCGCCGCCGGGCTCGCCACGGTGAGCAGCCACATGTAGGTGCTGAAGCCGATCAGCGACCCGAAGATGATGAGATAGACCAGCGAGGCCACCGACTGCGCGCTGATGAGCGACGGATGGATCAGGCGCCATTCGCCAAGGGCCAGCGACAACAGCACGAACAGGCCGCCCCCGGTGAGCATCTGCATGCCGATGGCGAGCGGGGCCGGTTTCGCCTGTGGCGCACTGCGGGAATAGAGGGACCCCGCCGTCCACGAGAGGGAGCCGAGGGTGAGCACGAGCGCCCCGGGGAGATCGACGGTGGTGCCGCCACCGGCGCGCGGCAGCACCAGCAGCGCCACCCCCACGAGGCCGATCCCCACGCCGATCAACTGGAGCGGCCGGGGCCGTTTCCCCATCCACGCCTCGCAGAGCACCAGCCAAAGCGGGACGGTGGCCACCAGAACCGAGGTGAGCCCGGAGCTCACGCGGCGACTGGCCCACGATACGGCGCCGTTGCCCACGAAGAGCAGCAGCGTCCCGATCACGGCGGAGGCGCGCCAGTTGGTTGCGGTGGGGCGTGCGGCCCCCCGCCAGCGCGCGAAGGCATACAGCACCGAACCAGCCACGAGAAAGCGCGCGGCGGCCATGGAAAACGGCGGGATGGTGGCCACGCCCCACTTGATGGCGAGGTAGGTGGACCCCCAGACCACGTAGATGATCAGGAAGCCACCAATGAGCTGCCAGCGCGGGACCGCCGAGGCCGGGTGATTGGTCATGCGACGGCCACCACCGGCGACGGCATGGGCCCGCGGAGCGCGCGACGCGCCGCATCTCCGGCGGCAAGCGCGCCGACCAGCAGATACAGGTAGTACGTGTAGAAGCGCCACCAGAGCAGCGCGGCCGCAAAGAGTCCGCCCGGAATGGCCCCCGAGAGCGTGGCGGCAAAGGCCCCCTCGATGAAGCCACCACCACCCGGTGCGGGCACCGCCACGCCGCCATAGAACAGGGCCAACGGCCAGAGCACGAGGGGCGCCATGGTGTCGAGCGTAATCGGATGTGCCGGTGCCGCGAGGATCACGAGCAGCGGGAGCATCGCCACCTTGGCGAGCACATGCAGCACCGAACAGGCGAAGGCCTGCAACATGGGACGCCACCGGGCGCGGCGCAGGGCGGTCACCCCGGTGCGCACCCCGCGCAGCGTCCGCTGGACGGAGCGCCAGTGCCCGGCGTGAAGGCGGACTGTTGGGCGGATCCGGTTGGCCGCGGCGCGAAACCAGGGCGGTGGTGGCCCCTTGGCATGGTGCCTGGCCAGGAGCCACGCCACGGCGCCGGCCCCCAGGACGAAGGTGCTGTAGCCACCCACCACGGCAAGCAGCCCCGCCGTGGTCACGCCGCGCCCCCGAAACAGCAGGGCCAGCCCGCCGCACACCAGCACGAGCGACCACATCTCGAGGAAGAGTTCCAGAAAGAGCACCAGCACCCGAGCGGGCGGTGCGATCCCCGCCTCGGCCAGTACAAGAAATCGGGCTGGCTCGGCACCGGACCGCGCCGGAGTGACGCCGGCGGCGAAGTCCCCCGCCAGACAGACGCGGCAGGCGGTGCCGAAGCGGAGCGGAATGCCGCAGGCGCTCGCGGAGGCCTGCATCTTGGCGGCCCGGGTCACGATCTCGAACGCCACCAGCGCCAGCAGGGCGGCATGGACCGTGCCGCCGAGCCACGGCATACCACCGGGGGGCGCATGATCTGCCACGACCCATGCCGAGACCCCGACCATCAGGGCAAAGGACAGGAACGTGAGCAGGCGGCGCCGTGATGACATCGGGGCAAGATACTCGGGTCGGCTGGCGCTCCCCATGCTTTCGCAGTCGATTATCCCGAATCGTGACCCGGTGCCCGCTGGCCCAGATGCCACGTCGGTGCCGCCCTGACCCGTGTGACCCTCGCGAGGCTTCCCGATGTCGACCGTCTCCCGTCGTGATTGGCTGCGGACCACTGGCCTTGGCCTGGGTGCCGGCGTGGCGCTCCCCGGCCTGCTCCCCGCCATGGAGGCCTCCCGGGCGTTGGGCGGTGCCTCGTACGGGCAGATTCTGGCCCAGCTCGAGCGCGACGCCACCACGGCACGACGGTTGGCCGGCCCGGTGCGGCTGGCCACCAACGAAAATCCGTACGGCATGTCGCCCAAGGCCAAGGAGGCCATCATGGGCGCGTGGGCCGAGCACGCCATGTACCAGCTCCCCATCCGCGACAAGCTGCGCGAGGTGTTTGCCAAGTCGGTCGGTGTGCCGGCCGATCATGTGCTGGTGACGCAGGGGTCGAGCGAGGTGCTCGCGATCTGTTCCCTGGCCTTCGCGCGGGAAGGGGGCGATGTGGTCGTCCCGTACCCCACCTTCGAGGACGTGCCCCGCATCAGCACGCACGTGAAGGCCAACGTGGTCCGCGTACCGCTGGATGACCGGTTCGACCACGACCTCTACCAGATGGACCAGAAGATCGGCAGCAACACGCGGCTGGTCTTCGTCTGCAATCCCAACAATCCCACGGGTACGCTGGGCGACGATACCGCCCTGCGCGAGTTCGTGAGCAATGCGGCGCGGCGCGCACCGGTCCTGGTGGACGAGGCGTACTTCGAGTTCGTGGAGCTCCCCGGCCACAAGTCCATGGTGGACAAGGTGCTGGCCGGCGAGAACATCATCATCTCCCGCACGGCCTCCAAGATCCACGGGCTGGCCGGGCTGCGCATCGGCTTTGCCATCGCCCGCCCGGATCTCATCAAGCAGATCAGCGGCTATGCCACCGGAGCACCGAACGCCTTCGGCATGGAAGCGGCTGCCGTGGCCATCGGGGACGTGGAGTACCAGCAGTTTACCCGGGTGAAGAACACCGAGGGCCGGGCCATCATGCACGCGGCGTTCACGAAGCTCGGCCGGAAGTTCATGGCGACGCAGACGAATTTCGTGTTCTTCCACGCCGGTCGCCCGGTGGCCGAAATGCAGAAGTACTACCTGGACCGGGGCTTCATGATCGGCCGGGCCTTTCCGCCGTTCACCGACTGGTGCCGCATCTCCATCGGCACGCCGGACGAAATGCGCCGCGTGGCCGCACTGCTTCCGGGCGCCTTCGCCTAATCGCCGTCGCCACCGGCCGATCGTTCGGTCTTACGTCCCACGTGGCTTGGCGCGCCGCGTGGGGGTAGCCGTGAGGGGATCCTCCGGCCACGGGTGCCGCGGATAGCGGCCACGCAGCTCCTTGCGCACCTCGAAGTAGCCCGTGGCCCAGAAGCCGGCGAGATCGCGCGTGACCTGCACGGGACGCTGCGCCGGTGACAGGAGGTGCAGCGTGACCGGGACGCGCCCATCGAGCACGCAGGGCGTGGTGGTCCAGCCGAACACCTCCTGCAGCTTGACCGCCAGCACCGGCTGCTCGGGGTCGCTGTAGTCGAGCGCGATCCGGGACCCGCTTGGTACCTCGAGGTGCGTGGGCAGGAGGCGATCAAGCGCGCTGCGCTGTGCCCAGGGGAGCATCGAGGCCAGCGCCTCCGCCCAGTCCACCGCCTCGAGCTGGCCCTGCGTGCGGACGCCGTCGAGAAAGGGGCCGAGCCACTCGGTCACCGAGGCGTGCAGGGCGGTATCCGCCACGTCGGGCCAGGGATCGCCGCCTGTGCCAAGGTGCCGATGCGCGCACGCCAACCGCTCACGAAGCCGAAGAGCCGCGGACGACCACGGCCACGCCGCCACCGGCGTGTCGACCAGATGGCGCAGCACGGCGTCGCGCACCTGCGCCGGATCCAGGTCCCGAAGCGGCCGCTCCTCGAGCACGAGTGCGCCGAGCGTTACGCGCTCGACGGCCTGCACGCGTCCCATCCGATGGTCCCAGACCACCGACGCCGTGCGCACGAGCTGATGCGCGAAGGCGTCCTCGATGGCCGCTCGCGTGAGCGCCGCCGCCCGGACGATCCGGAAGTCCGGCGGTGAGCCGTCGAGCTCGGCCACGGCGAGATACGGCGCGTCCTGCAGCGGATCATGGCGCGGCAGCACGCCACCGGCGCCATTGCGCAACAGAAACCGCGCCTCCGGACCGGGACGACGCTGCGCCACCCGATCCGGGAAGGCCAGCGCCAGGAAATGCCCCGCATCGCTCGTATCCGCGAGCGACACATCCCGCGGTGTCGGATGGCTGCGCTCCTCGCGACGCCGCAGCAGCTCCTGCCATTGGTGACGCACGCGACGCAGGCCGTCGCGGTCGGCCCAGGCGCCGTGGAGCCGCGCCTCCTCTGCACCGGCCGTGTCCCGACGCAGGAGATCGAGCCGCAGGTCGAGATCGCTGGGCACGTCACGGCCTTCCCCGCGCAGGAGGTCACGCTCCTCCAGCAGCGCCGCGATGGCCGCGCCAAGCGCCACCTGCCCCCGGGATTCCGCCACGAGCACGAGGTGCGCGAGCCGTGGTGCCAGTGGAAGTGCCGCCATGCGACGCCCATGCGGGGTGATGCGCCCGGTGGAGTCGAGTGCCTCCAGCTGGGTCAGCAGCTCGCGTGCCGCCGCAAACGGGCCAGCGCGTGGACGGTCGAGCCAGCGCAACGCGGCGGGATCGGCGATGCCGGCATCGGCCAACTCGAGAGCAAGGGCCGACAGGTCCGCGTCGATGATCTCAGGACGGGTCTGCGCGAGGAAGCCATGTTCCTCGTGCGGATCCCAGAGGCGATAGCAGACCCCGGGTCCGAGCCGGCCGGCACGCCCGCGACGCTGATCGGCCGAGGCGCGACTGACCCGCATGGTCTGCAGTCGCGTGAGGCCGGCACTCGCGTCATGGCGTGGCACGCGCGACCAGCCGGCATCGACCACGACGCGCACGCCTTCCACCGTCAGGCTCGTCTCGGCCACGTTGGTGGAGAGCACCACCTTGCGTCGCCCCGCGGGGGCCGGCGCCAGTGCGGCATCCTGATCCGCGAGTGGCATGGTGCCATGGAGCACATGCAGCTGAACCTCATCCGGAAGCGGGCCACTCGCCAACCGCTCGGCCACGCGGCGCTGTTCCCCCAGCCCGGGGAGAAAGACCAGCAGATCGCCCGATTCGGCTGCCAGTGCCTCGCGGACCACCCGGGCCGTGACCGCCTCGAGGCGTTCGTCGGGGCGTGGTGGTCGGTAGTGCGTGGTGATCGGAAAGATCCGTCCGTTGCTCCGCACGATCGGCGCCGGCCCACTGGCATCGGCGATCAGCTGCGCCACCGCCTCCCCATCAAGCGTGGCCGACATCACCAGCACGCGAAGCGATTCGCGCAGCTGCTGCTGCGTCTCCAGGACCAGAGCGAGTCCCAGATCGGCATGGAGCGATCGCTCGTGGAACTCATCAAACAGCACCGCCCCGATGCCGTCGAGGGTGGGATCCTGGCTCAGCATGCGGGTGAGGATCCCTTCCGTGACCACTTCAATGCGGGTCCGTGCGGAGATTCGGGTATCGCCCCGCACGCGGTAGCCCACGGTACCACCCACGGACTCCCCGATCGTTCGCGCCATGTAGGTAGCGGCGGCGCGTGCGGCGAGGCGACGCGGTTCGAGCATGACGATCCGCTGTGTCCCAAGCCAGGGGGCGTCACGCAGCGCCAACGGCACGCGCGTGGTCTTTCCGGCTCCCGGCGGGGCCTCGAGTACCGCCACGGCGCGCTCGGTGAGCACGGCGTGGAGCGCAGGGAGCACCTCGTCGATGGGCAGCGGAGCAACGGCCCGCGGAGCCGACATGCGCGTGGGTCGCGTGTTCAGCGGCGCCGACGGGGAGACCCGTCGAGCTGCTGTTGCAGCCAAGTCGTGGCCCGGTCGATCACTTCGTCACCGCCGGTGCGCACCGAGCGCATGGCGCGCCGGGCCTCCACCAGCGGCGTGAGCCCCACGCGCTGCCACTGCCCGCCGTCCGCGCGACGCAGTTCATGCATGGGCAGATGCAGCGTGAGCGCACCGGGAAGCGGAATCGCGACCGTTTCGGCCGGAGAGCCGGCCGTCGGGGTGCCAATCAGCATGGCGTCCGCCACAGCCTCGAGCGATGCCGCCAGCCGTTCGGCGGCCCCGACCGTCCGCTCGTCAACGAGCACGACCACGCGCCCGCGATACTGTCCGGTCGTATCGCCGACGGCGAGACGCCGCCGAGTGGCCCGCTCATCGTCGCAGGCGCTGGTGGCATCCCGCGGCGTGGGTGCGAGACAGGGCGTGGTTCGATAGCGATGGACCTCGAGCGCCACGGTCACCCGGGGATTGCGCCGCACGGCCTCGAGGAGCGCATCGGCAACCATGCCGCTGTCGAGCAGCCGCCCGCGCAGGTCAATGATCCACGCCCGGGCGTCACGTTGCGCCGCCAGCGTATCGCGTACCCACGGGCCGGCCAGGCGCTGCGCATCAAGGTAGCGGATGCCATCGGCGAGACGCCGAACGACCGGGCCAGTCCGCTCGGCGATCGGGAGGAGCGCTCGGAAGGCTTCGCGGCGAGGGACATCCACCTGCAGCTCGCGTGCGCCCTCGCGTGTTCCCTCACGTGCGGCTGGATCGCGCACACGGAGCAGCACACGCCCAAGCCCACCGCGTACAAGCCGAGCCATGAGTTGATTGGCACGCGACCAGTCGTTCGGCGCCGAGACCGCCCGACGATTCACCTGCAGCCAGGCACCGATCGGATACCCTTCCGCGGCGATTACTTCGAGCCCGGAGGTAATGCCAAGGGCCCGTGTCACGGAGTCCGGAAGGACATCGGTGATGAGCGCACGGCCATCGATCCACTGGACGCGGAAGGGCAGACTGGCGATTCCGACCGCCCGATCGACCGCGTCGCCCGTGAGCGTCACCTGGGCATCCGCGAACACGCTGGTGAGCTCGAGCAGCGCCGCGGCGTATTCCTCCGCCGAACGGGCGGATTCGATACGCGGCAACAGGCGGAGGAACTCGGTGTCGACTTCGTCGTCGTAGAGGTCCCGGTGGGCATGCCGCGCCTGCGCATGGCTCCAGAGGGTGGCAGCGGCGAGGATCCGGTCACCATAGGTCGGATAGGCACTCGTGTCACGCAGCGGCTGCGGAACACCGGGCGGGATGACCGGGGGAAGCGGGGAGGTACCACGCAACAGATCCAGCGCCGCCTGGAGGGCGGGGGTGCCGTCCGGTGCCGCACCGGTGCCATTCACGAGGAGATCGGGGTAACGAGCCGATTGGCCATCGGCCTGCACCAGCTCGCCGGTGCGAATCCGGAGCACGAGGTCGTCACCAACCGGGACCCGGACGCTCGGCGCGGCATGGATGTCGTGCAGGACCGGAAGACTCGTTGTCTGTTCGGTCATGAGCGTTGTCCGTGACGTGCTCCCCGCCACCCGCAAGGCCAGCAACTCCGGTGGCAGGACACTGTTGGCGTTGGCCAGCAAAACCACCCGACGCACCGGTGGGCGCACTCCCGTGCCACGTGACGGCGTGAGCGTCGCCGGCTCACGGACCAGCCACCCGTCGTCGGCCATCCATTGGCCATTGCGCCAGATGGCGCCGCCGGGGCGACGGGTGCGCCAACTCCCCACCGCCACCGGCTGATCCGCCAGCTGCTGCGCCAGGGCGGTGCGCGTCATGAACGCCGCCACGGAATCGGGATCGGCATCGGGCGCCGACGTGCGCAGATCGAGGATCACGCGCGCGGGAGCCTGCGCGAGCGCGTCACGGAGCAGCACCGCGTGCGCATCGGTATAGCGGCTGCCGCTGGTGAGACGCACCACCAGGATGCTGTCGAGGGTCCGCTCCACAGCCACGGTAGCCGGCAGCGTGGGATCCGGTGCACTCGTAGTCGGCTCCACCCGCGTGGTGGGATCGTCAAAGACATCGGCCAGCCGGGCATACACCGCCCGCAGCGTGGCGGGGTCGCCATGCCGGTGCACCACCGGCGCCAGTGTGGAGAAGGTGGCGTCGAGGAGCGCCTGCCGTTCCCGGATGGCGGGATGATGCAGCGACAACAGATGCCACGCCCGGATGAAGATCAGCAGGCGGCTGGCCGCCGCGGAATCGGAGGTGACCGGGCCGGGATCTGCCGTATCGGGGAGCAGCGCCGCCGGAGGGCGTGACCATGTCGTGGCGGGAGCCATGGGTGGGACGGGTCGAGCCCCCCGAACCCACGGCGCCGGGATCGCGGTGCAGGCCGCCGCGGTACACCCGGCAGCCGTCATCCCCAGCCGCACCATCCACCACCGCATGCGCCGCCTCGGCCCAAGAGCTGTCATATTGCGGAAAGATATGACCCCTCCAGCCACCACGCGCCTCTACTACGACAACGCCGCGCTGCTCGAGTTCGAGGCCACCGTGACCGGACTGCGCGAAGCCGGCCGGATCGTGCTCCTCGACCGCACAGCCTTCTACCCCACGTCCGGCGGACAGCCATTCGATCGGGGCGAGCTGCACGGGATCCCGGTGGTGGACGTGGTCGACGAGGAGGAGGTCATCGCACATCATCTGGCGGCGCCGCTGGAGCTCCCGATCGGTTCGGCGGTCCGCGGGCAGGTGGATGCCGCCCGCCGCATGGATCACATGCAGCAGCATACGGGGCAGCATCTCCTCTCCGCCTGGCTCGCCGATCGCTACGGCTGGCCCACGGTCAGCGTCCACTTCGGCGACGAGAGCGCCACCGTGGATGTGACCGCCGATCTGCCGGCGGAGGAGCTCCCCGATCAGTTGATGCGCATCGAGCAGGAGGTCAACGCGTTGGCGGCGGCGAACCATCCGGTGATGGTGTCGTACGAGGATGCCGCAAGCGCGTCCGGCCTCCGCAAGGCCAGTGACCGCGAGGGCCTGCTCCGGATCATCACCATCGAGGGGATCGATCGCAGTGCCTGCGGGGGAACGCACGTTTCCCGCACGGGAGCCATTGGCGCCCTCCTGCTGCGTCGGGCCGAGCGGACGCGCGGGCAGCTGCGGATCGAGTTCCTGTGCGGTCAGCGGGCGGTGATGCGGGCGCGGCGTGATGCCGACCTCCTGGCTCGGACGGCGAGACCCCTGTCCGCATCGCCTGCAGACCTTCCGGTCCTGGTGGAAACGCAGCAGCAGCGACTCGCGGCCCTCGATCGGGAGCAGCGCCAGCTGCAGGAGGTGCTCGCCGGGTACCGCGCCGCCGAGCTGTGGGCGGCCACGCCAGCCAGCGCCTCCGGAGTTCGCCACGTCGAACGGGAAGTGGAGGGTGCGGTGCGGGATCATGAGGCGCTCGTGCAGGCGCTTGTCGCCCATGGACCCTGCACCGTGCTTTTCACCACCGCGGCCGGCGGCATCCTGCTGGCTGCCAGTCCGGAGAGTGGCGTCGATGCTGGCAAGCAGTTGAAAGCCGTCCTCCTGGCTCACGGCGGTCGCGGGGGTGGCTCACCTCGCCTGGCCCAGGGTACGCTTCCACCGGAACGCCTCGAGCCTGCCCGTCACGCGCTCCGCGACGCCATTCAACAATCCCCCCAATGACCCTGTTCTCGGACCGCCCAACCCCAGCTGAACACGCCCCCTTTGCGTCCACCTACATCGACGCGACCGCCACGGCGCTGGCCGCTGGGGGACATGCAGACGTCCTGGCCTTGCTCGAAAGCCAGCGGCGCGCCTGGGAGGCCCTGCTGGCCCCCCTCGAACCCACGATGGCCTCGCACCGGTACGCGCCGGGCAAGTGGACCCTCGCCGAGTCCATCCTCCACGTGACGGATACGGAGCGGGTCTTCAGCTACCGCCTGCTGCGGGTGGCTCGGGGCGACAGCACCCCGCTCCCCGGCTTCGATCAGGATGCGTGGGTCCCCGAGAGTCGGGCCGATCGGCGCTCACTGATTGACCTCGCGGCGGAGCTGTCGATGGTGCGGGGCGCCACGTTGGCCCTGGTGCGGTCGCTGGATGAAACGGCACTTGGTCAAATGGGGACCGCCAGCAACCATCCCGTGTCAGCCCGTGCGCTGGTGTGGATGATCGCCGGGCATTCCGCACATCATCTCCTGCTCACGCGCGAGCGGTACCTCGCGACCGAGGCGCCCCGGATCGGTTAGATTGTCAGGCTGTGGGTGACGCGGCCCGGCGTCTCGGGCTGGTCCCCTGCCGCCCCCTCCCGTTGGTCCCCTCCGGAGCCTTTCGTGTCAGTTGCCGCTGCCGCCGAGACGACCCGTCTCGCCATCGACACCGTTCGTACCCTGGCCATGGACGCGGTGCAGGCCGCCGAGTCCGGTCATCCCGGCACCCCGATGGCGCTGGCGCCACTCGCCTACGCGCTCTACACGCGGCACCTGCGGCACGACCCGTCCGCCCCAGACTGGGCGGATCGCGACCGGTTCGTGCTCTCCGTCGGGCATGCCTCCATGCTGCTCTACGGGACGCTGCATCTGGCCGGCTACGGCGTGTCGCTCGATGACCTCAAGCAGTTTCGGCAGTGGGGGAGCCTCACGCCCGGGCACCCCGAGGTGCATCACACCCCCGGCGTCGAAACCACCACCGGGCCGCTCGGTCAGGGCGTGGCCAACGCAGTCGGCTTTGCCCTCGCCGAAGCGCATCTCGCGGCCACGTTCAACCGGCCGGGACACACCGTCGTCGATCACTACACGTACTTCGTGGCCGGTGACGGCTGCCTCATGGAAGGGATCTCCCACGAGGCGGCGAGCTACGCGGGGCACCTCAAGCTTGGCAAGCTCATCGGCTTCTTCGACGACAACGGCATCACGATCGACGGCAGCACGGCGCTCACCTGCAGCGATGATGTCGCGCAGCGCTTCGCGTCGTACGGGTGGCAGGTGCTGCACGTGGCCGACGTGAATGACCTCGCCGCGATCGATGCCGCCATCGCTGAGGCCAAGGCCGACGCGGCCCGCCCCACGCTGATCATCACGAAGACGCACATCGGCTTCGGCTCCCCGAACCGGCAGGATACCGCCAAGGCGCACGGGGAACCCCTGGGGAAGGATGAGATCGCGCTCACCAAGCAGGCGTACGGGTGGCCGTCTGCGGAGCCCTTTTTCATTCCCGACGGCGTGCGGGCCCATTGGGCGGACGCGGTGGCGCAGCGGGCGGCCGTTCACACGACATGGCAGCAGACGTGGGCTGCCTATGGGGCCGCACACCCTGAGCTGGCCGCCGAGTTCACGCGACGCATGCGCGGTGAGTTGCCGGCCGCACTCGAAACGGCGTTCCCCGTCTTTGATGCCAAGAGTGGCGCGGTGGCCAGTCGGGCCGCGAGCGGCGTGGTGATCAACGCCATTGCCCCGGTGCTGCCGGAATTGCTGGGGGGCAGCGCCGATCTCACCGGCTCGAACCTCACGAATGTGAAGGGTGCTACGTCGCTGTCAGCGGGCGCGCGCGACGGTCGCAATCTCCACTACGGCATTCGCGAGCATGCCATGGGGGCGATCATGAACGGGATCGGGCTGCATGGCGGGTTCATCCCGTACGGCGGCACCTTCCTGGTCTTCAGCGATTACATGCGCCCGGCCATCCGGCTCGCGGCACTCATGCACATCCCGGCGATCTACGTCTTCACGCACGATTCCATCGGCCTCGGCGAAGACGGCCCCACACACCAGCCGGTGGAGCATCTGGCCGCACTGCGCTGCATCCCGAACCTGCAGGTCCTCCGGCCGGCGGATGCGGATGAGGTCACCGAGGCGTGGCGGCTGGCGCTGCACCATCGCAGCGGCCCCACGGCGATCATCTTGACGCGGCAGAAGCTCTCGTATTTCGGTGAGCCGGCGCGGGCGCGGGCCGGCATGGCGCAGGGCGCGTACGTCGTGGCCGATGCCGAGGCGGGCGCGCCGCAGGTGGTGCTGCTCGCGAGCGGCTCGGAGGTGGAGATTGCCCTGGCGGCGCGCACGCAGCTCGCGGCCGGTGGCATCGCGGCACGCGTGGTGAGCATGGCATCCATGGAGCGGTTCGCCGCCCAGTCCGCTGCGTATCGAACGGCGCTGCTGCCGGCCGGCGTGCCGCGGGTAGCCGTTGAAGCGGCACATCCGATGTCCTGGCACCGCTGGGTTGGAGAAGCGGGAGCGATCGTGGGCATCGAGGGCTTCGGCGCGAGTGCGCCGGCGCCGGTGCTCTATGCGAAATACGGGATCACGGCCGAAGCGGTGGCCGCGGCGGCGCGGGGGCTGCTGACCTGACGGGGAGCATCCTCGGCGGTCACACCTCCCCGCTCACCGCGCCCGTAGCGCCCGACCAGCTAGTGTACCGGTGACCTGTCCCTCCGCTACGGCCGCCTGCCCATTCACGAACACCCAGCGCATGCCGGTCGCGAGCTTCGTTGGCTCGATGTAGGTGGCTTCATCCCGGATCGTGCGCGGGTCGAATACGATCACGTCGGCATGGGCCCCGACCTGCAGCACGCCGCGGTCGGCAAGGCGGTAGACCTGCGCCACCTGACTCGATGACGACGCGATCATCCGAGCCATGCTGATCACGGGCTTGTCCAGCACGTAGCGGCGGATCTTGCGCGGATAGGTACCGTAGAGCCGCGGGTGCCCATCGGATCCGTCGGAGCTCGTCATCACCCACGGATCCTTCATGAAGGTCTCGATATCGGCCTCGGTCATGTTGAACGAGGCGACGCTCATGTCGAGGCCGTCGCTGATCATGGCCAGCGCCGTCTCCACCGCCGGCAGGCCCCGCTGCGTGGCCACCTCCTTGAGCGTCTTCCCGAGGTAGGGACGCGCGGCCGCGCTGCCACCGGTGAGCAGCAAGGTGCTGTCCCCCCCGCGGCGCCGGAGGTTGTCCCGCATCTCGGCCAGCATACGGTCGCGGGTCGGGGTATCGGCGATGCGCGCCAGCAGCGAGTCGCGGCCTCCGGCCTGCGCCCACCGCGGCAACAGCGCGGCGCTCAGCCCCGTTCCACTCGCCGTCCACGGATACTGATCCGCCGTGACCGTGCATCCGGTCTTCCGTGCCTCGGCCATGATGGCCAGCACGCTGTCGGCCTTCCCCCACACGTCCACACCCAGTGTCTTGATGTGCCCCACATTGGCGGTGAGCCCCGACTCGCAGCCAATGCGGATGGTTTCCCGCACCGACTGCAGCAGGCCGATGGAATAGCTGCTCTCATCCCTCTGGTGCGTGTCGTACACGCCGCCGAACGGCTTCGCGGCCGAGACCACGGCGATCACCTCGTCGGTCGTTGCGTAGCTCTGGGGCGCATAGAAAAGCCCCGACCCCACGCCGTGGGCGCCTTCCCGCATGGCCTTGGTGATGAGCGCGCGCATGGAATCGATCTGCGCACGGGTGGCCGGTGCACTCGAGGCCCCGAGCACATGGCTTCGCACGGTGCCGAATCCCACGGTGGCGTAGGCGTTGGTCCCGAGTCCTGCCCGTTCCCCCTCGGCCAGCACGCGGGCCACATCCCACGGGCCGCGCCCGTCGGGGCCGATGGTGACCGTCGTGATCCCCTGCATCAGCGACGAGGCATTCTGCCGACGCGCAGACGACAGCCGTGGCATCCCCTCGTAGGCGTGCGTATGCGGATCGATGAAGCCGGGAGCGACGATCAGCCCCGAGGCATTGATCGTTCGCCGGGCGACCGTCCCCGCCGGCACATCCCCCACCAGCACGATTCGGTCGCCACGGAGACCGACTGCAACGCCCCGTGGACCGGCCGATCGTCCGTCGTAGACCTGGCCGCCCGTGATGAGCACGTCGAGCGTATCGGCGCGATCTGCGGCGACCGGCCACGACGAGGGCAGACTCACGACCGAGAGGAACGCGACCAAGGGCAGCAGGGGGAATGGCATCAGGCGATTCCGATGGGATCGGGGGTGAGTGACGACAGGGCGAGGGTGGCGGCCGCCAGATCCTCCAGCGCATGCCCGACGGATTTGAAGAGCGTGATGTCGGAGGCGTGGGTCCGGACGCGGCTCGTACCGTGGAGCAGATCGGTGAGGGTGGCGCGGATGTGATCGCGATCGATCACCCCGGCCGCCAGCGGCTGGAGCAGATCACCGGCTTCGGCCAAGGCACCGGCCCGGTCATCCACGACCACGGCGGCCCGCATGACGGCCACATCGTCCACCTCGCGCATGGCGGGAGTGAAGGCCCCCACCAGATCCACGTGCGTTCCCTCGCGAAGCCACGCGCCACGCACGATCGGTTCCGTGGACGTGGTCGCGCAGGAGATCACATCGGCGCTGTGGATGGCATCGGCCAGCTCCCCAACCGGTTCGGCCGGAATGTCCTCGTCACGCAGGGCAGCGGCCATCGCGACCGCTGCCGACGGGCGTCGCCCCCAGACGAGCACTCGCGTGATGGCGGGCAGGAGCGCGACATGCGCCCGGACCATCCAGGGGGCGAGGCGGCCCGTTCCCACCATGAGCAGGGTATGCGCATCCGGGCGGGCGAGCAGGCGCGCCGCCAACGCGGAGGTGGCGGCCGTCCGGCGCACGGTGAGCGCTTCCCCATCCATCACGGCACGCGGCGCTCCGGTCAGTCGGTCGAGCAGCAGATACGTAGCCTCCACGGTTCGACCTCCATGGCGTACCGCCTCGGGGAGCACGGTTACCACCTTGGTCCCGATGACCTCGGCGTTCCATGCGGGCATCATCAGGAGGTGCTCGGCATCGCCCAGTGCGTGGGTGTGGCGCACCGGGACCACTGGGGGACGCCGAAATGCCTGTGCCAGGGCGGCGGCGAGCGATTCCCAGGGCAGCAGCTCATGGAGCTGCGCAGCCGAGAGCTGCGGAATCATGGTGGCGGGGAGGGTGGTCATGCGCCCATTCTACCCCCGGGGACATCACCTCGCCGATCGGAGTCGAGCACATGCAGGTTGTCATCGTGGGGGGTGGCGTCATGGGCGCGGCCACCGCCTGGTTCCTCGCCAAACGGCACGGGATCCGTGCGCTCGTGCTGGAGCGCGACCTCGGGTACCACTTGGCCTCGAGCGCCCGCTCGGTGTGCGCCATCCGGCAGCAGTTCTCGACCGCGATCAACATCCGGGTCTCGCAGGCCAGTCTCCACTTCTACCGCGACTTCGCCGCGCAGCTGGAACTCGGAGCCGACGCCCCGGCCCTCGGCCTCACCGAACCGGGGTACCTCTATCTTTCCGCGACCGCCGAGGGAGCATCCCGGCTTCGGGCGCATCAGGCGCTGCAGCAGGCCCATGAGGTGCCCACCCGGCTGCTCGAGCCGGAGGCCATGGCGGCGCGCTATCCGTGGATGCAGGTCGGGGATCTCACGCTCGGCTCACTTGGCATATCCACGGCCACCAGTGGGGAGGGGTGGTTCGACGGGTATGCGGCCCTGCAGGGATTCCGGCAGGCGGCCGTCCGGCTCGGCGTCGAGTTTCGAGAGGCCACGGTCCGCGACTTCGTGGTTCGGGAGGACCGGGTGACCGCCGTGTGTACCGGTGCAGGCGACCAGGTATCCGCCGACGTTGTGGTGCTGACCGCCGGAGCGTGGAGCGGGGCGCTGGCCGGTGCGGTGGGGGTGAATCTGCCGGTGCGCGCCCGCAAGCGGGACGTCTTCGCGGTGGTATCGTCGCTTCACGCCCCCGATGCACCGCTCGTGATCGATCCCAGCGGCGTCTGGTTCCGCCCGGAGCGCGAGCCCGGGGTGTTCTTCTGCGGGGCCCCGCCACGCGGTGAAGACGCGGATGACCTCCCGCTCGACACGGTGGACCATGGCCTCTTCGACGAGGTGATCTGGCCAGTGCTGGCCGCGCGCGTGCCGGCCTTCGATGCGCTCAAGGTGCGCACGTCGTGGGCCGGGTACTACGAGATGAACACCGTGGACCACAACGGCCTCGTGGGGGCGGTGGCGCCCTATGCCAACCTGTTCACCGCGTGCGGATTTTCCGGTCACGGGCTGCAGCAGGCCCCGGCCGTGGGGCGTGGGTTGGCGGAGCTCATCGCGGCCGGTGGCTACCAGTCGCTCGATCTCTCGCCGTTCCGGGTCTCGCGACTGGCCGAAGGCGCGCCGCTGCTGGAGCAGAACGTGATCTGAACGCGCGAGATGGGGTTACCGACTGGGGCGCGGCGCCACACGGGCCGTGACCAGCGCCCCCAGCACGGCGAGCGTGGCGAGCGTGAGGAGGGCCCCGGTGCTGCCGCCCGTGGCCTCCCGCACGCGCCCGATGAGATCGGGACCGAACTGCCCCCCGAGATTGCCGATGCTGTTGATCCACGCAATACCGGCAGCCGCCGCCGACTGCTGCAGGAAGGCGGTGGGGATCGACCAGAACGACGACACGAACACCAGCACCCCGGTGGCGGTGAGCGTGAGTGCCAGCAGCGACGGCAGCACCGTGTGTCCAACCGCGGCCAGCAGCACCAACCCGGCGGCTATCAGCAGCAACGCCCCGATGACGAACGGCGCGCGATGCAGCGCCCGGTCGGCCCGCTGCCCCACGAGGACCATGGCCACCCCACCGATGCCCCATGGAATGGCCGTAAGCAGCCCGATTTGCAGGAAGGCATCCTTGGCCAGCCCGAGCTCCTGGATCAGTGTGGGCATCCAGAAGTTCACGCCGTACAGCGACACGGTGGACGTGAAATACACGAAGGCCAGCGCCCACACACGTCCATCGCGCATGGCGGCACCGGCCGTGGTGGCCGTGCGCGTCTCCGTGCGGGCGCGCGCCGTCTGGTCCTCCGTAATGGCCGTGGCGAGCTGCTCCTGCTCGATCGGGGTGAGCCAGCGCGCCGAGCGCGGACCGTCCGGGAGCCACCACCAGACCACGAGCCCCATGAGCACGGACGGAATCCCCTCGAGGACGAACAGCCACTGCCATCCCATCCAGCCACGGCTGCCGTCGAAGGCCTGCATGATCCAC
>Ga0209985_10001868_pt1 | contig 19780 bp, 17 predicted proteins | sample NOAtaG_FD_187305 | JGI IMG/M metagenome (GOLD analysis project Ga0209985, IMG submission 187305) | Freshwater lake microbial communities from Lake Erie, under a cyanobacterial bloom - NOAA_Erie_Diel6S_1000h metaG (SPAdes) (version 2) | ecosystem: Environmental > Aquatic > Freshwater > Lake ...
ATATCGTGCAGTCAGAGTTGATCGAGTTACGCGGTGCGGGAGCTTATCAGCACGTTCAGGAGTTGGTCGAGCAGGGATTTGTAAGAAAGAAAAGGCAAGCAGATGGAGGGCGATCGTCGGTTTTGCAGGTAACCACCAAGTTTCATCAATATTTTGAAATCGATGATTTAACTAAATTGATTTAGTCGCATTTGATATTCACCTCGTCATTCTCATGTAATCTTGCCATAACTTAATTTATTGTGAGAAAAATCAATGGACAGAAAATGTTGCGCTGGAATGATGGAGTTTGGAGTTGGTGTGTGGATGATGCTGTGACTTCCTTTTATACATCTGTTAGGGTTTTGGATATCGTCAATGCTAAAAACTTCATTCCTAATCGATATTCTATTCCCAGAGATAATATTACCATGCATCACAAAAAGCAAGATCAAAAGGCTTTTGAAGACAAAGTGGAAATTGATATTAATAGTTTGTACGATTTTTATGGGGGTAAAGATTGTTACTATATTCAGATTGGCGGCTATGGATTTTATCATCTTAAACGAGATGTTCTCTCATTAGGTACACCGCAATTGGATTGTAAAATGAATTTGAGACTGAGTGCTAAAACTATCCATAGCAGTCCAGTTTATAAATATGGATTCTATGTAGTTTTAAAAGTAGATAAAAGGGAAAAGACCAAAAAGTCTTGTTATGATCTTGAACAAAAAGATGGGCGTGAATTTCTAGCAATTATCTAATTTTTAATTATGCTAAAGCAATTAAGGTAGGGGCAATTCATGAATTGCCCCTACGGAGAAACAAGGGTTTTAAGATGGTTTTGTTTAAGTCATAATTTTGATATGTTATCCAACTTAAAATAACGCAAGCTGATTAGATTGTTCCATTTGATAGTCTTTCTTGGCAGATCTGTTAAAAGCATTTTCTCTATAGGAAAAGGCTTTGGCTCTAATTGATTGAATGTCTTCAATAGAGTTATTTATTTCCATATCTTTTTTCATTGAATCCAACATAAGAATGGACTCACCAAGAGCCTTGGCAAGAAGCGGTGGAACGGCATTACCAATTTGTCGCCATTGTTGAGTTAGACTGCCACAGAAAAAATAATTAGCTGGAAAAGATTGAATTGCGGCTGCTTCTCTGGCTGTTAAATAGCGATTTTCAACTGGATGATAGTATGTGGTGCGACTGGTGTTAATCGTATTTGCACAATCGTAACGATCTAAACGATTTAATTTAGCTTCTCTAAATCGCTCTTCATGAATACTTGACCAATCAACATCAAACCACAAGCTTTCAGGCAAATATGCTAACTGATCTTTTTCATATCTGACACTTTTTCCCTCAGGTATATGACTAATTCTTTCTCTTTCTAAATCATTGGCTATTTGCGATCGCTTGATATCATGATTGAGGATTTCAGCATTTAATTCTAGTAAATTATCAAAAGCCCATCCAACAGTTCGAGGTAAAGGCAAATCTTGATGATCCTGCGCTGAATCCTTGAATATTTTATCTGGATAAATATTTTTGACACCAAATCGGTTGCCCAGAAAAATAGTCCGTCTTCTTTTTTCTGGGCAACCATAATGATGTGCTGATAAAACTTTAACATCGATTGTATAGCCTAAATCTGTAAAGATTTTGATGATTGCTTTTAAGACATTTTCATTCTTTTTTGATAATAGTCCTGTCACATTTTCAACAATGATGTAATCAGGTTCTAACGCTTCTACTATTCGGAGAAACTCAAGAAATAGAAAGTTACGTTCGTCTAGATGATCGTTTTGTCCAATTGTCGAAAAGCCTTGACAAGGTGGCCCGCCACAGATTAAGTCAACTTTTTGATGGTCGATTATTGCTTGAATTTGTTGGTTAGATATCTCCCGAATATCACCAGCGATCGCCTGAGCTTGCGGATGATTATGCTGAAAAGTTTCAATAGCGGCGCGATCGTGGTCAATTCCTAGCAGGCAAGCCCAACCAGCCATTTCCAACCCGCAAGACATTCCACCTGCACCAGAAAATAAATCTATAAATGTTTTTTTCATATTAGAAAGCGAGACTTAATCGATTGGAATTCTGAGCTTTTATAATATTCTCTGATTGAGTAAGTTGTAACTTGATTGCTTTAGCTAAAGCGTAGCCGAGATTTACAGGAACAGCGTTACCAATCATCTTGTATCCCTGTGCTAAGTTCTTATAATAAAAAGTAAAATCATCAGGAAAAGTTTGAACTCTGGCGCATTCTCTAACCGACAATCTTCTATAAGGATTAAGCGAATTAGGATCAAACATCCATTCATCTTTACCAACCCAAATCATTTTATTAGCTTGAGGATGAATCGGTGCATGACGACCTCCTGCTTGAATTGTGAATGATGGATCATCCCAACTATGCACTCGGTTGCGAGACATATATATACTTGAAAAGCCTCCAGTCATATATTCATGATTACTAACTAAGCAATTTTCACCATTTGTCTTGCAAGTTGGCAAAGCAGGAATTGCTGATTCTCGTAAATCCCAAATTGCATCTTTTAAAGTAGGAATATGCAGCGACTTCTGGACTAAATTAAAATCAAAACGTTTATTTAAGTCAACATGGTAGCCAATGAAAATTACACGTTTTCTTTCTTGGGGAACATTATAATTTTTAGCATTTAGTAAAGCAAAAGAAACTACATATCCAGCCTCTTCAAGGGATGCAATGATATTTCCAAAAGCTTGCTGATGTTTTTTATGCATCATCCCTGATACATTTTCAGCTAAAAAGAATCGAGGCTGTTTATCTCTGAGAATCCGAATATAGTCTAGGAATAACTGACCACGAGCATCTTCAATCCCTCTTTGTGTACCCCCTTCACTCCAACTTTGACATGGTGGCCCGCCAATAATTCCGAGACAATCGGGAATCTCTTCTGAAGCAATTTTGCGGATATCGCGACGATCTAGCACGGTATCTACATGATTTCTCTCGTAAGTCTCCCAAATATCTTTGTCATACTCATTAGCCCATGTGACGTTAAAACCAGCTTGGCGAAAGCCTAAATCTAGACCTCCACAACCTGAGAATAGAGCTATAACTGATTTGCTCATTGAATTTCAGATACCTTAATGAGAGATTTTTACTCTTAAGAACTTATTAAATAATTAAAGCAGCTAATTAGCCAATTGTCAAATTATACACTTAGCTGTGTTAGGATAGGGGCAATCCATTTATTGCTAAGTTAAAAATGGCGCAAACACAGAGAAAGCCTGTATATGTTCTGCCAGAACATCACGATATTCTAAGACGCATTGCCTATGAGCAGCGTTGTAATCTATCGGATGTCTTGGATGCTGTGCTAGAGAATGCTGATTGGGAAGTAATTGAAAGCAATGCTAGGAATAAGCCTTTGCAAAGAGCTAATGAAAGAGGTAGTTCCTACACTATTGTCAAAAGATAAATTATGAAAAGACTAGAAGTTGAAACAAGAACAATTTTACTAGCTTTGACAGGATCTAGGCTATATAGGGTTCACAATGAGAATAGCGACTATGACTACAAAGGAATCTGCATTCCCGCGCTGCCTTATCGGGAAATAACAGGTGATTCTCAATTTATCCGTCAAATCCGCAACGGCGAAGTCCCCTATGACACCCTCATCGCAGAGGTCGCTAAGTTAGAACAGGAAATGGAATCAGCGATGAAAAATACCAAACTCCCTAAATATCCCGACCAAAAGCTGATCGAAGAAAAGCAAATTGAGATTATTAAGGAGTATCTTAATTTTTAACTACTCCGTTTGGTGGCGCGGCGAAGCCGCGCCACCAAACATCGTTTCCTTGCTTTACGGCGCAGCCCTAAGTTGTTGGAATTAAACGTAGGATGGGTTAGTGATCGCGTAACCCATCATTGTTGACTAATTGCTAGCTATTAATTAATGCGTTACGTTGCACTAACGCATTCTACAAGAAACAATTAAAGGAATTTTATAAGGAATTTTATTTTGAGCATATTAATTCGACAAAGCACGATTATTCTGCCCGATCGCCAAACCTTAGTAGGCGATGTCTATATTCAACATGGCAAGATTGCAGCGATCGCACCTTCCCTCGATCCCACTGAGCTAAGTGCTGATGACCAGCCTTTAGAAATCATCGAAGCACAGGGTTTGACTTTGCTAGCGGGAGTCATCGATCCGCAAGTGCATTTTCGCGAACCAGGGTTAGAGCATAAAGAGGATTTGCGATCGGCTAGTCATGCTTGCGCGAAGGGTGGTGTAACTAGCTTTTTAGAAATGCCGAATACGCGACCATTGACGATTACACAGGCGGCGTTGGATGACAAACTTAGTCGAGCTGCTAACAAATGCGTAGTTAATTACGGCTTTTTTATTGGGGCGACAGGCGAAGTATTACCAGACTTGCTTACGGCTAATCCTACCTGTGGCATCAAAATATTTATGGGATCGATGCATGGGGATTTGTTGATCGATCAAGAGGATCTGTTAGATAAGATTTTCTCGCAGGGCGATCGCCTAATCGCGGTTCATGCTGAGGATCAAGCCAGAATTGCTCAACGCCGCATTGAATTTGCTGATAGCAAAGATCCAGCTAAGCATTCACTAATTCAGGACAATCAAGCGGCGCTCAATGCGACGAAACTAGCCGTAAAGCTTTCTAAAAAATATCAGCGACGTTTGCATATCTTGCATATGTCCACAGGTGAAGAGGCAGAATTTTTGCGTCAAGAAAAACCTGCATGGGTCACAGCCGAAGTGACACCGCAGCATTTGCTAATGAATATTGGGGCTTACGAGAAAATTGGCTCTCTAGCGCAAATGAATCCACCGTTGAGATCGCCCCGCGATCAAGAAATATTGTGGCAAGCCCTGTTAGATGGTGTAATCGACTTTATTGCGACTGATCATGCGCCGCACACCTTAGCTGAGAAAGGACTAGCGGCAAGTGAAGATATTCAAGCTAACCAATCCGAAAAATCTTCTAAGGAGACGGTATTGCTAGAGCCAGCTAATGTGCCATCGGGAATGCCAGGGGTGGAGACTTCTCTAGCGCTGATGTTGACGGAAGCAATGAAAGGACGTTGTACTGTGCATCAGGTCAGTGAATGGATGAGCAGAAATGTGGCTATAGGGTACAAAATCGCCAACAAAGGCGAGATTCGGATTGGTTGGGATGCTGATTTAGTATTAGTAGATCTTCTTAACTATAAACCTGTAAAAAATGAAGATTTGTTGACTAAATGTGGCTGGAGTTCCTTCGCTGGATGGGAACTCACAGGCTGGGCAGTGACTACAATTGTCGGTGGTCAGGTCGTGTATGCTAATGGCAAAGTTCATCCTGATGCGCGTGGTCAAGCGTTGCAGTTTGGTTAGATTAGCGACACAATGGTTAACCATGAATGAGCGAATTTAAAAGCTTTGCAAAGCAAGGCTTTTAAATTGTCTGGGTTTGATTAGAACGCAACATCACGAAACATTATGTTCCTCTCTCGAAGGCTCTCGATTTTATTACTAACTGTGATCGCGACAGGCTTATTTACAGCCTGTGGTAATTCTGATACTGGCAATAATAATTTTTCTATGCCAGCAAACGATACTACGAAAGTTTCCCCTACGCCTACAACCACTGCGACTGCAACTATAAGCCCATCACCAACTAGTTCACCTAGTCCAAAACCTGAGATTGCTCCTATTAATTTACCTGAACTAAAAATAAAAGACCTTGAACTATACAAACATCGTTCGGGACTTATGCAAATGGATGTACCGAAAGGATGGAAATTAATTGATAAGAGCCAAACGGGTGAATTACTGGTGACTTGGAATGAGCAGGCGGGAAGAGCGACAATTTCCGTAAATATTTTTATACCTCCGAGCGAAATCCCTGAAAATCGACTAAATGATGTTTTTGCTGTAATTATTAAAGAGATGTACAGCAATCAACCAGATTTTGAGATGAAAGCGCCTGTAACTGAGGCAACAGGAAATATTGTGATTGAATGGACATCAACCATAACCGTGGGAAACAAGAAAATTAAATTTCAAGCTAATAGTAAATTACAACGCAGTAATAACAAGTTTGTGATTTTGACGTATGGAGCGATCGAGCCTAAGTTTGCTGAACTAAAAGATTACTTCTTGAAAATATCTAACAGCCAAGTTATAAATGCTGATTTGGCTATTCCTTAGGGTGTTTTCTCATTTGAAATTTACCCCACCCTAACCCTCCCCTTGCAAAGGGGAGGGAACAAGATTTCTAGTTTTTCTCCTTTGCAAGGGGGAATTAAAACCATTTAGGATGGCTATATATGCAACTTGAGATCGCTATTATTGATGCCTTCACCAATCAAACATTTCGAGGTAATCCTGCGGCAACAATATTAGTTGACGAATTTCCCGAAGAGGCGAAAATGCAGCAAATTGCCGCTGAAATGAATCTCTCAGAAACTGCTTTTGCTAAACATTTAGATAAAAATTCTTTTCAAAATCATTTCCAATTGCGATGGTTTACGCCGAAACAGGAAGTCCCTCTCTGTGGCCATGCTACCCTCGCGATCGCACATTATTTGCGCGAATTATCGGTGCTTGACACCAATTTACCAATTGTTTTTTCTACCCTAAGTGGCGATTTAACCATTAGCTTTGAAGAGCAGCTAATCGTGATGGATTTTCCTGCTACTTTTTATAAAACTTGCTCAGAGCGATCGCAACAATTATTAGCAGCGATATTTGGCGATCGCCATTATGAAATTTTGGGTCAGACTGAAGATTATTTGACAGTTTTATTAGGATCTGAGTCCGCAGTCCAAAATTTTCAGCCACAATATGAACTCATTGCCGAACTAGATGGTTTTGGCTTTATCATTACTGCGATCGCAGATCCCGATCGTTCATATGACTTTGTGTCGCGTTTTTTTGCACCGAAAGCTGGAATACAGGAAGATCCTGTGACTGGCTCCGCCCATTGTAGTTTGGCTCCCTATTGGGCAAAGCGTCTTAGTAAGAGTGATCTCAAGGCAAAACAGTTATCAGCGCGAACGGGCGAACTTATAGTTAGCGATCGCGAAGCTAGGGTTTTACTGAAAGGTGAAGCTATGACCTTCTTGCGCGGCACAATATCAATTTAAAACCCACAAGATAAGTGACGGCGCTTCGCGCCGTCACTTATCTTGTGGGTTTTATGTCCTAATTTGGCTAAGTAGGGCTTACTGAAAAAGGGCACTGGTTACTAAAGAAGTGATAAATGGCCGTAAGGCTTATCCAGAAAGGATTTATGGTAATTGGCTGCAAAACCGTGAAAAGCTTGACCAGAAATACTTTGAGCGACTCATCCTTCTTTAACAGACCAGTGTCGTTTGTGTAAGATCGCCTTTTTCAATGAATAATTAGTGATGTGCGGCTTTGCCGCACATCACTAATTATTCATTGGGGAATGACTATATGCGCTTATCTATAATTCTGCCCTGTCTCAATGAAATTCGGCATGGATATTTAGAACGAATTCTTACGAATCTAATAGCCCAATTAGTTCCTCAAAATTGTAAAAAAGAAATTATTGCTGTAGTCAGTGCTAGTGAAGATGGGACAGATCTAATTTTGGATGAATATGCAGCGCACTCGCCTGAAATTCAAGTTGTACGATCACTTGCCAAAAATCGGGCTCAGAGACTAAATGAAGGTATTGCCATCAGCACAGGCGACATAATTTTGTTACACCATCCTGCAACGCTCTTGCCAGAGCAAATTGCTCTCCAACTAATTGAGCAAGCTTTACAATCGGGCGGAAATTGGGGTGCGTTTCGCCATGGTTTTGACTTTTCACATTGGTTATTGCATTTTACGTCTTGGTACTCTGACAATGTGCGCGTCAAGCAAAAAGGCATTGTTTATTTAGATCACTGTCCGTTTATTAAGCGTGAAGTATTAGCTGAAATTGGGAATATCCCCGATCTCGATATTTTTGAAGATACGGTGTTAAGTGATCGCTTATGTCAATTCTCAAAGCCATTGTTGGCTCAAGGCAAGGTTATTACCTCTGCAAGGCGTTTTCGTCAGAGAGGAATATATCGCCATGCTATGCTCAACCAGTGGTTAAAGATCTGCTATCACTTCAACATTGACCCACAATCACTGAATCGTTTGTACGAACAAAAAGCTAGTATTAACGTCAAGTATGGTGATTAAATATCAGATTTTGGGCTTAGTCCGTAATCTAATATTCTGACTAGATTATTTAGTGAGGAGTTTTTAAGGGTGATTGGTTCCCAGAAGTTCGGTAAAAGTAAATACGATCTGTTCGTTAACAAAAAGAGATTTTCAGAACAAAAATCTTGGGCATCGACCTTATATCGTGGTGGAGATATCTTATTTGCAACTTGGGTAGGGTTAATTTGTGCTGTACCACCTTGCTATATGCAAACTGATTTTCAAAGACCAGCCGAAGCTGCGGAACTTAAACTTGCTCAAGCCATAGCCCCAATATCTCCGCGTGCAGTTAATCCTCTCACCCTTGATCTTACCGATGATCTATTAGATAGCGATCGCCAAAATCTTTTGCAAGCGATCGATCATAGTATTCAATACATCCGTACCCCATCTGCTGCTAAGCGTTATCCGATCGCAGGAATTAGTCAAGATCTTATGGAGCGCAGTTTGGTGAGATTTCGTCGGCTTGTCCAAGTGTCTCGCACTGCTAAAGATCTCCAGCAAGCCGTAAATCGTGAATTTGATCTTTATCAATCCGTAGGGCGTGATGGTAATGGCGATGTTCAGTTTACAGGCTATTACGAGGCTGTATACAAAGCGAGTCGTACTCGTACTGATGAATTTAAATACCCGCTGTATAGATTGCCACCAGACTTTGCTCAATGGCAATCTCCCCATCCTACTCGCGCTATGCTTGAAGGCAGCAAGCAAATGGCAGGGTTAGAAATTGCATGGTTAAGCGATCGCTTTCAGGCTTTTTTAGTGCATGTTCAAGGCTCAGCAAGGTTTGAGTTGTCCGATGGCAATTTATTAACTGTTGGTTATGCAAGTAAAACTGATCAACCCTATCGGTCAGTTGGCGCAGAGCTAGTTAGAGATGGCAAAATGCGTCTTGAAGACGTGACATTGCAGACTCTGATTGAGTATTTCAAAAAAAATCCTCAAGATTTAATTAAGTATCTCAATCGCAACCCTAGCTTTGTCTTTTTTCGCGAAACTAATGGCAAGCCTGCGACAGGCAGTCTTGGTGCGCCAGTTATCGCAGAGCGTTCAATTGCCACTGACAAAAAAATCTTTCCCTCTGGCGGCATTGCTCTGATCCGTACTGAAATTCCGTTTGAGAATCCCACCACAGGTAAGCTTGAATTACGTCAAGTACAGCGTTTTGTGCTCGATCAAGATACAGGCGGTGCGATTCGTGGTGCGGGACGAGTAGATATCTTTATGGGAACAGGCGATCGGGCTAAGCAACGGGCTGGATTAATCAAAGGCGAAGGCGAGTTGTATTATCTTGTATTAAAAAAATAACCATCATATTTTTGTTAAAAGTGTTGCTTTGCAACACTTTTAACAAAAATATGGGTTTGGATTTCAGCGTAAATCAATGTAGGAAAAAAGTTATGCCACGAGTAAATCCTTTTACGATCAGAATGCAAGTTGCAAGAATGTTTGAGCAAGGTCAATCACTCTTTGCAGAGCTCAAAGTTCAAGACTGGCTAAAGGAACGCAATCATAATCCTAAAGATTATGTAATTCGCTTCCTTCAAAAAATGGCTCCCGTCGGTTCCAATTCTTCTGTAATGGTAGAGATAGAACTCGTTCGCAAAGATGGTCAACCCGTTGACGAGTGGCTATTACAAGAAATCTCTAGACAAAGCTAGATATGACTCTCAAAAATTATCCCAAAGCATAAAATGACGTAGCCATTTTATGCTTTGGGATTAAGAACTAGACAGAGGCAAGATTAGGCGACTGAGGATGCGATTGTCTTCTAGTTGATAGAGAGACAGCTCTCCACCAGCCTCCACCATAAGAGTCTGACAGATAGCAAGATGTAAGCCAGGAGGCTGATCTAACAACGAAGGAGATAGAGGATCGATCGCTCTACCTTGATGCAACTCCTGCAATAAAGAAGCATCAACCACGCCATAATCGGTGATTGATAGCTCTAGAAGCTTTTCGTCTATTTGGCGACACCAAAGATCAATTCGGCCGCCAACATCCGATCGCCCACAGGCAAATAGTAACAACTCATTTAAAATCATTTCCATCTTAGCGATATCACCACCAACGACTACATTGGCTTGATTATGCACCTGCGTCCAAATTTGGCGTTGTTTTATGAGCGTATCTACTCTTTCTAAAGCCCGTTTGAGCATACCTGCTAGAGGAGCAGTCTCATAATTGGGACGCAAGCGCCATTGCTCCTTGCGGATAATCTGTGGGAGTGGAGATAGAGAACTCTGTAATTGCTTAAGAGAACTTTGCAATGTAATATTATTGATGCCTCCAGTTCCATTAGCACGAGCATCAGCATCCAATAAACGCTGAACTCCCGAGCTAACTGTACGATAGATATCCTCTAAACGACGATGTTTATACCAATTAAGTCGTTCTAATTCTTGACGATTGTGCTTGAGATGATCAACGATTAGCAGGTGACGACGAGACCAAGATAGTTGGTTTGCCAACATATTAAACGCCTGCAATTGGCGATCAACCCATCGCCGTCCAACGCGATCGGCAACCAAAATCATTCCTGTTGGCTGGTGATCAGGAGTTGTCCGTAATGCAGTCACCAATAAATGACCAAGAGCAGGGGCATTTAGCCAAGCCTTAGTCTGTTCTGGTAAGTCATGAATACTCAGGGGCAGAATTCCCTCGCTTTGGATCGCCCACTGTGCAAGCGGATCTTCTTCGATCGCAATTAGAGTTTCGCTGATCGAGAGCTGATACTCATCGCGGCTAGCAAATACAGAAGCAATTTGTCCGCCTTGCCGACCTGGTAGCCATACTACTAATACGGCAAGAGGGGATTGCGTAACCTGAGCCATTAATTGAGTTGCCGTCTGATGCAACTTCTCAAGATCATTGCATTGTTGGATAGCAACTAAGCCAAATTGAACGGCTTGATGAGACTTTTGGCGTTCATCGGATAAGCGCTGCAACTCATTTTGGTGAACGATTAATCCAATCTGCTGAGCAACAGCTTGTACTATTTCTCTTTCTGGTCGAGACCATGTACGTGGGGCTTCATGGGCAATAGCCAGAACACCTTCGAGAGTCTTCCCAATTGAAGTACTACTGACGATCATTGAACGTACATCTAGATCAATTAATGAATTTCGCCATGACAAAAATTTAAAATCACTGTCAAGATTCTCAACAGTTGCAGCATCAGTAGATTGCTCCATCATCTGCACATCCACGACCGCTAATCCAGGTAAAACCGAAGGGATTGGGCGACGGTTTTTAGGATGATATTGAAAATCGATCCGAAACACATCATTGTCTTTGTCATAGGTTGCCACCCAAAAGCGTTCCAGCCCTAAGCGCTGACATAACTGTTCCGCAGCTTGATCGAGGGCGCTTTGCCAATCGCTATCAGAGTATATCGCTCTGGCAATTCCTGCGGTGAGAATTTGATCGGAGGCAATGCGATCGAGGGTAACTTCCATCTCTTCGAGAGGTGCAGTAATGGCTGCTAGCTGAGCTGCACCACGAACAAAATTACGCTCATCGTCAGTCCAGAGACGAGGTTCATCGCCTTCCACTGACAAAAATCCTAACAATTCCGATTGAAAAAATATGGGCGCAATAATTATTGAAACCGCCCCAAATTGTTCCATAACGCGATTGCTGACTTCACCCTTGGTCATGGATTTGGCATCAACTACCACCACTACCTGATCTTTGGATAGAGCCTGATACAAACTAGGGGCATTTTGGACAGTTACCCCAGCTGTATTGTCAACTGCTTGCTTGATTTTTGGTCCTGGCTGGCGATTGGCAATCCGTCGCCAAAAATATTGATGCTCGCGTTCAAACCAGTAAATATTGGTATGATCGGGCATAACAAAGTTGTGGGTTTCCTGAACAATCTCTTCGAGTCGTTCAGTGAGTGCTGGTAGATTCCGAATTTTTGAGAGGATTTGCAGTAGCGGTTCATCAGGGCGCTTAGTATTGTGATGATGCCAATCGTCATCAAGGCGTCTCAGTGTGGAGCCAAGCGCACCAAGTACTACAGAAAGTCTTGCTCTTTCTTCATTGCGCGGGGTGACATTCCACAGATTGGAGCCTAAGAGGACTACGCCAAAGCTACGATCGCGATGATAGATCGGCCAAAGCAATGTGCCTTGGATATCAAATTTTTGGGCTAGTTTTTGCCATTCACCACTACGTTTCTCTTGGCGTAGATCGGCGATCGGTACAGGCTTGCGTTGCAAAATCACCTGATCGAGCAAATCGCCCGCATTGAGGTTAAATCGGTCTTTTAAAAATTTAATTTCACCAGCAGGAGTTGTACCACCTTTACCTGTAAGTCTGTGGTTTTCAGCGTCATAAAGCCCAATCCAAAGAAGCTTGTAATCAAAATTATCTCGAAGGTAATCGAGCGTTGCCGTCAATAGTTTGTCAATACTATCTTCATCACGCAAGAACTGCATGATTCGCCCAAGGTTAACAAATTGGCGATCCCATGGGTTAGCTCCTGCTTGACTCATATTTTTGCCCTGATTTAGACTTAGGTATGGTTAGAGCGATGTAACTTAATAAAATGAAATCTTTTAGAAATTTAAGGTTATAGAAAGTATTACAACCCAATCGTACAATCTTTAGCTTAGAAAGTCAGCAACACACCATACTTTTATTGATTGTATTAACTTTTATAGCATTTACTCGCTTTCCACCCAAGCATTGTTGAAGCAGTCAGCAATTCTCATTATGAAAATCCGTTTTTTGAAAGTCCGCCTAAGGCAGACTTTCAAAAAACGGATTTTGGCATTTCCATCGCCAAAGGCGATGGAAATGCCAAAGGCGATGGAAATGGGAATGCTGTACAAAGAATCTCTACAGGAATTATTAGTTTCCAATGAGCCACTCTAGCGATCGCTCTCCAATTTGCAGAGGAATGCTCACAGCTTTGCCGAGTCGGGGGCGTTCTTTGGTAACTTCGATAAATTTTTGAACCTGATCAACTACAGCCCAATCACTCAGATATGAGGCAATCACATCAAGGTGTTGAATAAATTCTGTTTCACTCATCGAAAAAGACTGTTGCTCTTGGTAGCGCCACATTACCTGCAAGAAAATTTTTCCTTGGGTTTTGCGTAATTGTAAGTCATAGGAGTAGTCCCATTTATTGGCGATCGCCTGACGAAGTTCTGCGCCTGTCATAATTTATACATCTTTTGCTCAACATAATCTTAACTCATACCAAAATACAAAATGGCTGCGCCATTTTGTATTTTTAAAACCCTTACAGGGTTTGGTTTTTAATTCACAAAAGTGTTGTCACACTTTCGTGAATTGGTATGATAGGCGATTTGAGTCTAACCATAAAACCTAGAATCTGCACCGTCCGCTGCATAGTCGGTGCAGATTCTGACTCTGGGTTTTCAATTATAGCTGTCGGCATTCTTGTTACTCCCTTCCCATCAAAGAAATAGCCATATAAAACCAAGAATTAGACGTTGCGGCGATTCGCGCCGCAACGTCTAATTTTTCACTGGGTTGTTGAGATATATCATTGCTTTACCCAAATGTCCTTGAGTATTTTGCAATAATTGCTCGGCAGTGGCGGCTTCTATGCCTTTCCAATGCATTAGCAAAGCTAATTTGACCCGTTTTCCCGATCGCTCTAGCAATTTTGCAGCCTCTTCACGACTGAGTGATGTGAGATCGCGAATAATCCGAATAGCCCGATCTTCGAGCTTGCTATTGGTGACAGAGACATCAATCATCCGATTTCCATAAACCTTACCTAGCTGCACCATTACCCCTGTCGAAACCGTATTTAAAACTAATTTTGTGGCTGTCCCTGCTTTAAGTCTTGTAGATCCTGCCAAGATCTCTGCCCCGACTAATGGACGAATCTCAATATCGTACTGAATTGGAAATTGGTCAGGTGGTACACAGCAAAAAAAGATCGTTTTCGCACCACGTTTTCGACCTTCTTTAAGCGCTCCATGGACATAGGGTGTGGTTCCACCTGCGGTAATGCCAAAAACAACATCGCGATCGCTAATATTTCTCTCCGCGATCGCATCTGCACCATCATCTTCACGATCTTCGAGGGCTTCAGAACTGCGTACCATCGCATTCATTCCTCCTGCCAAGATGCCTTGAATTAATTCAGGATCACTGCAAAAAGTGGGCGGACATTCGGCAGCATCGAGGACACCAAGTCGCCCACTTGTGCCAGCACCAACATAAAACAATCGACCGCCATTAGCGATCGCTTCAGCAATACAGGTAATCGCAGCAGCGATCGCTTCTTTTTCTCGTCCAACTGCGGCTACAGCCTTGGCATCCTCTCGATTAAAAAGTTCGACAATTTCTGAGGCGCTGAGCCGATCCAGATTTTGACTGTGGGGATTTGCCTGCTCTGTTAACAAATAACCGCGATCACCATTCAATACATTATTCACTGGCCAAACTCAATCCTTGCTTTTTCGACAATTTCTGCGGTAATCGTATCACTACCTGCTGCTTGAGCTAGTTGCTCGATTTTCAGACGCGCCTGCGATCGCACAAAGTAAGGGATATTTTTGTATTTAATTTTTGCTTCAGGTGTCCAACTTAAGCCTTCAAAATAATCAGAATTTTGCATGGTCTTTTCGATAATTAGCGATCGCTAGTATGCCATCTCCTCAGTTTTCATCAAAATTTGCTTCGTGTAGGTTTACAATCATGTTATAAAAGCGAAAACATAGCGCGAAGCGCTATGTTTTCGCTTTTATAACATTTAGGGCTGTGCGAAGCACGGCGCAAATGGCAAACTCATTGATTTTGTTTTATAACCAGTTACCTACTAAGGTAAATGAAGACCAAAAGAAAGGATGCTTCAGATCAATGCCTCTGGTATCAATGAGAAAGGGAATATTTGGGAATCCTTTCACCCCAATAATCTGATTATTCTTAATTGTTACTTCACCACGCAAAAATGCTAACTGAGCTTCTTGCAAAGCGATCGCTTTACTCGGTGCTGTAGGTAAGCCACGATAAAAACGAATCATTAAGGGAGCCGTGCCTGCATCACTAACTGTCCATAGAGAAGCCAAAACGCTCTTAGCACCAGAATCTACCGCCAAACCTGCCAGACCCAGATTTTGCCCTACGGCAGTTTCACAAGCACTTAGAGTTAATAGATCAGTTACAAGATTCATTTTCGAGATTTGGTTCATTTGCAAGCGATCTTCCCAAAATTGAATAAAAGATTCCTGTGGAGAATTTTTGACAAATTTGGCATGGGTCGCTAGATGGATAATCCCAAAATTTTGACTACTGATTTGCGATCGCAGATTATCTTTGGTAAAGGCACTATTCATAAAGGTTTTACCAACTAGTACCTGCGATGATATCGTCTCAACCTCTACTTTCGTTGCTGGCAATGGCGACCAGCCTTCGACAGACTCAGACAGTCCCATAGCTAAGATTTGCGGAGTCAGCGTGCGATCGGGATGATTTGGTTCCGTTAGCTGCCATGATGGAATCGTCACAACCGCATATTTCTCGACGAGATAGCGCTTGCCGTCATGAAAGGCGGCTGGCGGCACTACGCGCAAATTACCATTCATCACAAATACCAGTGTTTTCACCTGTGCCTTTTCTAGCTCAGGTTCCATCGGGCGCACCACCCAGTCATAAAGCTGCTGTGACTGCGGTAAAAAGTCATTGGAACTGGTATCACGTAAATTATTGCGAAAGTCAATGATCACGCGATCGACCTCTTCCGTGGTGACATTGTACGCAACCTTCCGAAAGGGAATACCGTTGCTTTGATTGGTTTGAGCGATCGGCAGCCCAATTTTTTCTTGCAAAGACTTTGCGCCAATCCGAGTGCGTGAGAAGATTCCCGCAGGTCGGTTGGGACTAGATGGCGGTACGCCAATTAGTTCTAAACCACCTTTAGAAGTAGTGACATAAATCAGAGCGGTCGGGCTTCCTGTCAGTTGTGAGATGCGCTGCACCTCTGAGGCATAGCAGTCATCACTGTCAGGCTTTAGCGATCGCATCCGTTTGAGTAAATAAGCTTCTAATTCGGCGCTATATCCTTTTTCGAGAGCATTACATGCTTGAGGCAATTGGTTCTGAGCAGCATATTGCCGCGCTAAGAGAAAATACAAACGCCCAATTTGTCCACGGATTTCAGCGATGTCAGGAGATAAATCAACTTGCTGTTGGTCGTTATTGCCAGAACGACTTAAGGAATTGATCAAATTTAAAAGTATTAACGGATTAAAGCCACCGCTAGAAGGGTTTCTTGAATGGTTATCAGAATTATCAGGATATTGCGATGGGGAATTAGATTGAGATCGCGCAGGTTTGGGCAAACTTAGCGACATCATCGCAAACATGAAGGAAAGAAACCATAACAGAAAATATCGCATATGAATTTACTCCTAAACTTCCTTAGATCTCCTTAGATCTATTGTGAACCAAATAATCGGCGATCGCATTTTCTAATTTGCTTGTATAGCAACGTAAGAGATAGATAGGACAATTCAAAACCCAAAAGATGGCAGAGCTTCGCTCTGCCATCTTTTGGGTTTTATGTCCTAAGCAAAGCTTACATTGCTATATCAGGAGCTTATCGACCTATGGCAAAGCGATCACTACAAACATCGACCTCTGGAGCCAAAAAAGCTAAACAGCAATTTATCTCTAAAGGATGGACACAGGAATATCTAGCTAACGAAGTAGGCATTAAAACAAGACAACCAATTTGGCGTTTTTTGCGGGACAAGCGATCAAACGTTATACATTTTTTGAGCTTTGCACAAGATTAGATTTGGGCACTGGTCAGCTAAAACGTGATCGACGTATTTGCGTCTTTTTTGTTGGCATGAAATGTACATTTCAGCACCCATCCCTCATTAACTGACCAGTGCCCACAACGCCGAGGTGTGACTCTTGCCCCTGCGGGTGGTATCAAAATGACTTTATCAGCTATTCTATAAATCTTAGGTCTATTCTTGTAAGTAAATTTTCATGTCGGGAAACCAGCTACAGCCAAGAGAAGCATTAAATAAAGCCTATTTGAAGGTTAAGCCCGATGGGGAACGTATTGGGGAATTTAAGGCTAATTTGGTTGGGCTGATTGACCTGATTAATGAGACAAAATCAGAAGAGTTTCACAAAAACCTTATTATTGAGTTTTTAAAAAAGACTTATTATGGCGATCGCTATTTCATTAATACGAAGGAAAATAGCGATCTGGTTATTCATAATCAAAAGGGCGTTGAAAGTAAGGTTGGCGTGATTTTTGAGACGAAGAAGCCAACGAAGACAAATAATGCTGAGATGCCGAAAGTGGACAATCTCAATGCGAAAGCTTTTCAGCAGTTAGTTTTATATTTTTTGCGAGAAAGAGTTACGTATAAAAATCTTGATATTCGGTATCTCGTCGTAACTAATGTTTATGAGTGGTTTATTTTTGATGCGACTATTTTTGAGCAGTTGTTTTTTAACGATAAGGCTTTAGTTAGTCAGTTTACTGATTTTGTAGAAAAGCGTTTGAGCGGTAAAAAAACAGATTTTTTCTATAAGCAGATTGCCGAACCTGCTATTAAGGCTGTCATAGATCAAATCAAGTTTACGCATTTTGATATCAGAGATTATGAAAAATTTCTAAGAAATACTGATGGTCAAGACGATCGCGAATTAATCAATCTTTACAAATTACTGTCGCCTGAGCATTTGTTAAAGTTGCCCTTTACCAATGACAGCAATAGTCTGAATAAGCCTTTTTATAATGAGTTGCTATATATCATTGGGCTTGCGGAAACGAAAGATGGCGGCAAGAAGCTAATCGGGCGGGTGAAAGACTGCGATCGCAATATGGGTTCTCTGATCGAGAATGCGATGAATGAGCTTGATAGTTCGGACAAGATTTCGCAGTTAAAGAAGCCTGAAGAGTTTGGGGTAGCTGATGATGAGAGGCTCTTTAATGTGGCGCTGCGGTTGGCGATTACTTGGATTAATCGCGTTTTGTTTTTGAAGTTATTGGAAGCGCAGTTACTGAAATATCATGGCGACGATCAGGATTTTGCGTTTTTAAATTTGACGAAGATTAAGAGTTACGGTGATTTGAATCGACTCTTTTTTAGTGTGTTGGCTCGCGAACAGGGCGATCGAGTGGCGAGTGTGAAGGAGACTTTTGCTAATGTTCCTTATTTGAATAGTTCGCTGTTTGAGCCAACGGATATTGAGCAGCAAACTATTTCGATTAATAATCTGGCTAGTGAGAATCTGCCAATTTTCGGGGCGACGGTGTTAGCTGATAGCAATGGCAAGAGGCGATCGGGTGAGTTGAATGCGCTGGAATATCTGTTTGAGTTTCTAGGAGCCTATAGATTTAATAAAGATGAGTTGGAAAGTGGTGAAGAAGATAGCGAGAAGCTGATTAATTCGGCGGTGTTGGGATTGATCTTTGAGAAGATTAATGGCTATAAGGATGGTTCTTTTTATACGCCAAGTTTCATTACGATGTATATGTGTCGGGAGACGATACGGCGGGCGGTGGTGCAGAAGTTTAATGAGGTGAAGGGCTGGAATTGTCAGGGGCTTGATGATTTGTATGAACGGATTGAGGATAAGAAGGAGGCGAATACTATTATCAATAGTCTCAAGATTTGCGATCCTGCGGTGGGTTCGGGGCATTTTTTGGTTTCGGCTTTGAATGAAATGATTGCGATTAAGAGCGAGTTACGGATTTTGTTAGATAGGTCTGGTAAGTCGTTAAAGGATTATCGGGTGGAAGTGCGGAATGATAAGTTGTTGGTTTACGATGATGAAGGGAAGTTGTTTGCTTATAATCCCAATAATGCGGAGAAGCAGCGCGTGCAGGAGGCGCTGTTTCATGAGAAGCAGACGATTATTGAGAGTTGTTTGTTTGGAGTGGATATTAATCCTAATTCAGTAAAAATTTGTCAGTTGCGGTTGTGGATTGAGCTTTTGAAGAATGCTTATTATCGGGTTGATCCGCCTCAAGCATCATTGGGAGTTGATCCCCCCCAGCCCCCCTTAGTAAGGGGGGAGAAGAGTCGGTTAAAGGCTGGGGAGAATATAAATGCGTCTTTCCCCCCCTTTACAAGGGGGGGTAGGGGGGATCTGGAAACTTTGCCAAATATCGATATTAATATCAAGTGTGGGAATTCTTTGATTAGTCGGTTTGGGTTGGATGTGGATGTGAAGCAGGTTTTGCAGAAGCAGAAGTTTAGTATTGAGCAGTATCGGGATGCGGTGCAGACTTATCGCAGTGCGGAAAGTAAGGCGCAAAAGCGTGAGATGGAAGGTTTGATTGCGAAGATTAAGGCGGGTTTTAGTTCAAGTTTGTTGGCTGGCGATCCTAAGAAGGTGAAGTTACGACAGTTGCAGGCGGAGCTTTATAGTGTGGAAAATCAGATGTTGTTATTGGAGGAGACTAAGGCGGAGGTTAAGGCTAGGGAGAAGCGGGTTAATAAGTTAAATAATGAGATTGATAAGTTAAGTGCGGAGATTGAGGATATTGAAAGCGGTCGGCTATATGAGAATGCTTTGGAATGGAGGTTTGAGTTTCCTGA
>Ga0209985_10001870_pt1 | contig 19773 bp, 20 predicted proteins | sample NOAtaG_FD_187305 | JGI IMG/M metagenome (GOLD analysis project Ga0209985, IMG submission 187305) | Freshwater lake microbial communities from Lake Erie, under a cyanobacterial bloom - NOAA_Erie_Diel6S_1000h metaG (SPAdes) (version 2) | ecosystem: Environmental > Aquatic > Freshwater > Lake ...
TATAGAAGTGCCCAATATAGCAACTTAATGCTAAAAAGCAGAAAAAGTGCTCCAATCTTTTTCTGCTTTTGGCTTTTTTATAAATGACTTTCAGTTTGTAACATGCGTTGATAGGCAAGCCAGCCTGCGGCGATCGCCACGACAAAAAAGCCAACTAAAAATCGAAGATGGATCACCATATCTGGGTTTGACAGGGTTTTGCTATCAGTTGAGAGTGCTGTAAATGCCTCACTCATATGATAGACAGGATTAAACTGAGTAATCAAAAGTAAATCTTTTGATAAGAATGTGGTTGGGAAGAATGCCCCACCTAAAATTAATAGTGGCACGCCCACCCCTGCAACCAAAGAATTGACATCTTCGACCTTACGCGCAAATTTTGTCGCTAGCACAAATCCAATACCAACATATGATCCAATACTTGCCAAAATCACAAAAATCCCTAAAGCGATCGATCCGCTAAAGCGTACTTCCCAAAACGCAGCAACTGTATAAATAATTAAAGTCTGTCCAAGACCGATCGCAGCATAGGCAAAGAAAATACCAAGAAAGTATGAAATTCCATTGATCGGCGAAATTAATAAACGCTTAATTGTAAGGCTTTCTCGCTCTGAGACAATCGTGGACATTGTGCCGCCAAGACAACTAAAAAATAAAGCTGAACCGATTAAAGTTGCGGGGGCAGATAGTTTAAACGATTCAACGGTTGTAATTTTTGAACCTTCTGCCAAGACAAATCCGTTCAGTAACAGCATAGAAATAGGGAAAATCACCCACAATAGCAAAGTCCGATATGTGCGAAATAGTTCTAATAAAATACGTCGCCCGATCGCGATCGCTTCATACCCATAGTTCATGTGAATTTTTTAGTGATTGAGTGGCTAGCTATGGTAATTATAAGTAGCGGTGGCAAGAAGCTCTGCTCTCTCTTTAGTAATTGGCCGTCAGAGATAAAAAATAACTGTGTTAAATGGCAAAGATTTTCTTAGCAAATATCTAAAGCGCATTGTCATCATTGGCGTGGCAATTTATCTTGCCTTTAGGTTGGGACAGACTTTGCAATTATTGCTGACTAGTGTTTTTTTGGCAGGGGCGATCACGCCAATCGTCGAGCAACTTACCAGTTTTCGGATTAGGGTTAAGAGCTGGGAAATTGGCTTAAATCGAGTATGGGCTGTGGTGATGCTCTACTTGTTTTTATTAATAGTTATCATTTTAGCGATCACTCCTGCCCCTCAAATCATTCTGGAACTTGGGCAATTTTTTATTAAACTGCCAAATTTGTTAGAGCAAATTCAATTACCAAAAGGGGGGATGTTTAATTTTAGTCCAGACCAACTCAGTCGCATTTTACAAACTCAGCCACTATTAGATCAAGCCCAAAATTTTGGCAAAGATATCGTTGGACAGACTTTTGTATTTACGTTGCAGATTGTGAATGCGATCGGGGTTGGTATTTTGAGCCTGTTGATTGCTGCATATATGGTGATCCATTCTGATAGTTTGGTGCGAAGGTGTTTACGTCCTTTTTCTAGTGAAGTCCGCCAACAGGTAGAAATTTTAATCCCGCCGATTACCCGATGTCTCGGAGCCTATGTGGTGGGGAGGATTGGTACGTCCAGTTTGCTTGGCTTTTGCACCTATTTGACACTTTCTCTCTTTGGAGTTCCCTACTCAGGAGCCTTGGGGCTATTGGTAGCGATCGCCAATTTAATTCCTTATATTGGCGGACTAATGGCTTTAGTCGCAATTTTTATCGCCGCATGGGGTGTTGATTTTAGCAAAGGTGCAATCGCCATATTTATTTGCTTTGCACTTCAACAGATCGAGGCTTTTATCCTTCAGCCTTGGCTAGTTGCACCTTACCTAAATCTTGATGCCTTTGAGCTTTTGCTCTCAATTATTGTTGGGGCAGAGCTTTTTGGCGTAGTTGGCGCAATCATCGCTCCGCCGATCGCTGGGACAAGCAGAATTCTTTTCAAGCATTTTACTGCTAGTCCTATAGACGAAGACGCTGATCATAAATAATCAAAGGTTGCTAAGCAGCCTTTTCCATTGCTTTGCGCTCAAACCCTAACCCGCAAAATTAAAAGCGTTGCTCCAGAAATTGCTATATAGCTAATGTCCCTTGTCTTAAGACAGATTAAAACCCAAGAATTGGTTGGCGGCACGGAGCGCCGCCAACCAATTCTTGGGTTTTATGTCCTAGTACACTTGGCGACAGCTATAAGTTCCCAAAAACAAGAGGCGACGCTAAGCGTCACCTCTTGTTTTTTAGTAAACCTGAATCCATTCATGGATTTCATAATCATTCCAAATGCCATTCTGCCAATAAATATCGGATTCAACAAGCTGCCGTGCTTCTGCTATATCGGAAGCAACATAAACTGCAAATACTTTGGTCAAGTCTTGAGTTGGACCAATAGTCAGTAATCTGCCAGATTCATACATGGCTTTGATGTTATCAAGATGGACTTGGCGAAAAGGTGCACGTTTTTCTAGTACATTTTCGCAATAGCTGCCCCACACTACAAATTTTTTAAGTTCAGTGCTCAATTTTCTACCAATCCCTATAGATATAAATTCACTACTTCAAAATAATTGAAGCCTACTTTGCACTCCTCTATATATTTTATTTATGAATTATTGGTCTTAGGAAATTTCAAGTAAAAAATAGCAATTTTCATTATGAGAAACAATTAGAGGCTTTTCCGCACCGCAGTCGGTGGAAAGCCCCAAATTGTTTTTTGAAAGCCAGCCTGCGGATGGCTTTCAAAAAACAATTTTCAAAATGAGAATAGCTGAAAAAAAATGATCCATATAAAACAAAAAAATAGCGACGGACTGAGCCCGTCGCTATTTTTTGGGGATCAATTATTTTGTGTGGGTTCCTTAGTTAAAAAACAAACGATCAGCAATTAAAGCAACTGTGGTAGCAAAAGCAGTCACACCGATCGCTACAAAAATATTTTGACCTTGACTGACACTAAAACAAGCAACTGCTCCTGCGCCCAAACCTGCTGTAACTGCTGCAACTACAGGATCTTTAGTTGATTTATTATACATTTTTTAAAATACCGACTACTTAAATAAAAAATTTTGATGCTTAATGATTGCTAGCCTACAGCAGCCACCCAAGTCCGTTGGTAGTTCTCAATAATTCTTCTTGCTAGCCAGCATTTTCGTAATATTCAGTTACATAATCAATATCGCGATCTCCTTTGACAACCTCAAAAGAGATAGGAATCAACAAGCACTTCCTATCTCTTTTGGGGTTAGGTTACTGTCTATAGACAGATATCACGATTGCTAATATCGCTTACCAAAAGATGTCGCCAAATATCTGTTAGATTTATATATGTTTACAAATTCAATTTAATAAAAAAATTTTATGAGCTTACTGATCGTCGGTGCGACAGGTACATTAGGTCGTCAAATCACCCGTCACGCACTGGATCGGGGGCTAAAAGTTAAATGTTTTGTTCGTTATCCTAAAAAAGCAAACTTCCTCAGAGAATGGGGTGCAGATCTAGTAGCAGGAAATTTGAACAATGTTCAAAGTCTAGATGATGCACTTGAAGGAGTCACCGAAATTATTGACGCAGCCACGACTCGTGCTACGGGATCAATGCGAATTAAAGATGTCGATTGGCTTGGTAAAGTTTCATTGATCCAAGCTGCCGAACGCGCAAAAGTCGAACGCTTCGTCTTTTTCTCGATTCTCAATGCCGAAAAATATCCCAATGTCCCACTGATGGACATTAAATATTGCACCGAAAAATTTCTTGCATCCACGGATCTTAACTACACTATTCTCAAGCCCTGTGGATTTTTCCAAAATTTGATTGGGGAATATGCAATCCCTATCCTTGAGAATCAAACAATTTGGATCGGTGGCGAGTCTTCACCAATCGCTTATATGAACACCCAAGACATCGCCAAGTTTGCCGTTCGCGCCCTAACTGTCAAAGAAACTGAGAGACAATCCTTTGCGATCGCAGGATCGAAAGCATGGCAGCCTAGCGAAATCATCAAGCTTTGCGAAAGAATGTCGGGCCGTACCAGAAAAACCGCCAACATGCCCATCGGCTTGCTGAGATTTGCACGAAAAATTGCTCTTGGCTTTGAATTTGGCTGGAGCTTTGCTGAGCGCATGACCTACGCTGAAGTCCTTGCTAGTGGTATTCCCCTTGATGCAGATATGAAGGAAACTTACAAAATCTTTGGCTTGGAAGAAGAAGATATGACTACTCTTGAATCCTATATGCAGGATTACTTCAGCCGCATCCTTAAGAAGTTGAAAGAGCTAGATTATAAAGAGCCAAAAATTAAAGCTCCTTTTTAAAGCCTAGAGCTTTGAGTGTGTGCTTTATACATCCTCTACTTTTAGACTTTGTTGCTATATTTGAAGTAGCAGACATAAAAACAGCTCTCAAGAAACATTCGATTGACGAGTGGTAACCAACCAAGTAAACCCAATAATTTAAATCATGAGTAAATCACCATTAGACGCTTTCTTTATTGGTAGAGCCACTGCTGAGGCTGTAATCGATCGCATTGAAGAAACAGTAACTGATGCCCTAAGCGCTTTAGGTAAATTTGATGCTGAACAACGCGAACAAATTCGGACTTTTGTCGAATCAATTCTAGAAAAAGCCGAACAGCAAAAGGGAACTGTAACAACCGAAGATGCAGATATTTCTCCAGATGATCTCCAAGAAACTATTGATAATCTTCGGGCTGAAATTGCTCAACTAAAGTCTGAATTACAGCAATTTAAAGACAAATAAACAATAGTCAGCGCTCTTGTATAGAGTCTTGATTTCAACAATAAAAGCCCTGCATAGTAGGGCTTTTATTGTTTTACATTGAGTTTGAACTAATACCAAAAGCAATTTTTTGCCATTTTAAAACTTCATATAACTAGTGTTTTAACGTGGGTTGGGCAAAGAAGGGGAGGCTTTAGGCGAACTATTAGGTGAAGTAGTCGGTGAAGCGCTAGGTGAAGCAGTGGGTGAAGCACTGGGCGAAACGGTGGGTGAAGTGCTAGGTGAAGCTGATGGCTTAACTTGGGCTGGTTGAGCTTTTTTCTTTTCTCCCAAAATGCTAGGACTACCATCATCAAATACACCCGCAATACAGGCAATCATTAAGGTTGCCAATGTACCAACAAATAGAGCTTTCCAACCCAATTCCGAAATATCCTTACGGCGAGATGGGATTAATGCGATCGTCCCACCAACAAAGATCCCAACAGAGGCTAAATGGGCAAAGCCAGATAAGGCATAGCTGACGATGATAACTGTGCGATCGCTAATTAATCCATCCTTTGCCGCCTGAGCCAAAGCCTGATAAGGAGGGATCGCTGTTTCTAGCAAGCGTCGTCCAATAATCACTGAAGCCGTCCAAGAATCATCTAGTGAAACACCAGTTAACAAAGTCAAAGGATAAAATAAAGTCCCTTGAATATTTGGCAGATTCACTACCTTGAAAATGTCGCTGATGGTTGCCAGCCAAGCAAAAATTTGATTAACGAGATCGACTAAACCCACAATTAAGATCAAAATTGCAGCGATCGAAGCAGCCATTTTCAGCCCATCCAAAGCGCCAATAATCGTGGCATCCATGGGACTCATCCGCTTCATTATCTCTCCACCAGCGTTTTCGAATTCACTATCCTCATCGGATTTCTGAGACTTGTCTTCCTTAGGAATCCCGCCCATCGTCAGCGGCACACCTGTCTCAGGCACAATAATTTTCGATAGCACAAAACAAGCGGGGATCGCAATGATTGACGCAGACACCAAGTGACCCAAAATATTTGGAAAAACAGGGCGCAAAAAACTAACATAAATCGCCAAGGTTGAAGAAGCTGCTGTCCCAAAGCAACAAGCCAAAATAGCGCATAACTCACTGCGAGTCATTTTAGGCAAATAAGGCTTAACGACGATCGCCGCTTCGATACCCACAAAAATATTTGCCGCACCGCTAAGAGCCTCAGCGCCACTCAAACGCATTGTCCAGAAAAATAATTTGGCAAACACATCCACAACTCTCTGGATAATGCCAAGATTTTCTAGCAAAGCCATAAATCCTGAGAAGAACACCACCGCAGGCAAAGCCCGAAAGGCAAATACATAGGCTAAACGATTGGTTGTGCAGTAATTAGCCGCTGCATTCCCTACACTCGTTAAATCATCTAATAAAACTTGTCCTGGAGGGCAAGTACCATCGGCTCGGAGTGGCAACAATACATAAGGCTCTTGCCCTGTCGGAGGAACAAGCAACCGTCCAAACACAAATCTAGCGCCAGTATCCGCCGAGGCAAAGAGCCCATCCAACAACTCACTAAACCATCGTAAACCTTCTCTGGTTTGGGGTTGTTGAAACACTAAATAGCCAAGTACTAACTGTAAGCCAATACCCCATATAATGACCCGCCAAGGGATAATTCGACGATCTTCGGAGAAGATCCAAGCCACAAAGCATAAGCCAAAAATGCCAAAGAAAGAAACAAAATTTAGATATGTCATGGGCGTTTGAGGGTGAGATTAGTCAACATAGAGAGGCAAATCAAAAAATGCTCAGAAATCTAATTAAAAAGTAAATTGATTTTACAGTTGCAAAATCCGATCAAAATGTTACGATGATAAATGCTTTAAACCATGTCATTTCGCTATAAGGAATAAACTGTGGCAAACATCAAGTCCGCCAAGAAGCGCATTCAGATCGCTGAGCGCAACCGTCTGCATAATAAATCATATAAGTCAGCCGTCAAGACTTTAATGAGAAGCTATTTAGAAGCAGTTGATGCTTATAAAGCTAATCCTACGCCTGAAGCCCTAGAAGCAGTTAATGCTAAGCAGTCTTTGGCTTATAGTAAAATTGATCGTGCTGTCAAGCGTGGTGTTCTCCATAGCAATACTGGCGCTCGTCGCAAGTCTAATCTCGCTGGGGCTATCAAAAAAGTTATTGCTACCAATTAACACTATTCAACTAGTGATTGATGAGCTTTTTCCGATCAGTAGTAACGTGGTAACTAAAAATATTTAGATATCTCGTGGCACAGGTGGTTTTGCTTGTCTTTGTTAAAATCTAGCTTGGATAATGGTGAATTCGGATAAGTTACTTTGTATTTGCAGTCTTACTGTATTTTGCTAACAATCCGAAATAATCGGGCAGGTTGCAGAATAATCGCTTTTCCCTACAGTTTTCTACGTCTGCGATCTTTGAGGTCTTCTCAACCTGTCCAACTTAATATCTGAGAGTTACATCTAGATGTCTAATCCTGATAAAGATAGGTTCTTCAACCCCATCTCTAATTTTAGAGGCGAATTTTCACCACAAAATTTAGCTTTTAATGCCAACCTGCAAGAGTTTACTAATCGTATTTCGATCATCTGTGCCTTGGAAACTGGTGGCAAGATTTCTTCAAATGAAGCTTACCAACAGATCAAGGAACTCTGGATCAAGTTAGATGCCTCCAGACAAAATCTTTTGGGCGACGACTAATTTATCTTGGGATTTTATCTCGGAAAGCTATCTCAGAGTAGATTATCAACTTTTTTACACCCATACCATAGACATAAATTCACGAAAAGATTGTTTACAATCTTTAACAAAGGTTTATACTAGAAATAATTAACTTCATTTTGCTGATTTCTCCCATTGCATGACTATCCAAAGCAATCTAATCTTTGGAAGCTGAGGTTTTCATAGAAAAACTCTTTTTAAACCGCTTAAAATTTAGGGCAGAGATGTCCTTCGGCTTTGTTAGTGATTGTTTATCCCGTGCGATTGGCAGAATAGGCGAACTGTTCTTAGAACAAATTTGCTGCAAATCTTAGGATCATCCATGCCCTCATCTTTTCTTACTCTCGGTATTTCTGAAGCACGAGTTGCTAAGCTCGAATCTATTGGCTTTACAGAGCCTACTGCTATTCAAGAGCAGGCTATTCCCCAACTGCTCGCAGGAGCAGATGTACTAGGTCAAGCTCAGACTGGTACTGGTAAAACGGCAGCTTTCGCGCTGCCAATTTTGGAGCGTTTAGATCTTAATAGTGATTCACTGCAAGCACTAATCTTGACTCCAACTCGCGAATTGGCTATTCAAGTTGGTCAGGCGATTCGTAGTTTTAACACCAAGCCAGGCGCAAAAATCCTGACTGTATATGGTGGATCTGACATCAGTCGCCAAATGATTCAATTGGAGCGGGGTGTTCATGTGGTTGTCGGTACTCCTGGTCGAGTGATCGATTTAATGGAGCGGGGCAAACTCAAACTAGAAAATCTTTCTTGGTTTGTTCTTGATGAAGCTGATGAAATGCTGAATATGGGCTTCATTCAAGATGTAGAAAGGATTTTGGTGACAACTCCTTCTACTAAGCAGAGTACTTTCTTCTCAGCTACCATGCCACCTGCAGTTAAGCGCTTGGTCAAGAATTTCTTGAAATCACCTGTTACTATAAAGGTTGAGAGTCAAGACTCTACGCCTACTCGCATTGACCAACAGATTTATTTAGTTCCCTATCATCTGACTAAAGAAGAAGCTCTGCTGCCTATTCTGGAATATGAAGCGCCAACCTCAGCGATCATCTTTGTTCGTACTAAGGATTCAGCTAGTAGACTGACTGAAGTTTTACAATCTTCTGGACATAGTGTCGATGAGTATCATGGGAACCTTTCTCAGTCCCAACGTGAAGCTCTTCTGCGCCGCTTCCGCAATCAACAAGTTCGTTGGGTTGTTGCAACTGACATTGCTGCGCGTGGTCTAGATATTGATGGTTTGACTCACGTATTTAACCTTGATATTCCTGATGATCCTGAGCGTTATGTTCACCGTATCGGTAGAACTGGTCGTGCTGGCAAGAAAGGTATTGCAATCACCTTGATTTCTGGCAAAGAGCGCTACAAGTTGCGTCAATTAGAGCAGCAAGTTGGTATGCCTCTTCCTCCTCAGCCTTTGCCTAATGTGGCTCAAATTCAAGAGCGCCGCATCGGTCGTTTCACAGAACAAATCCTAGAAGCGTTGACAGGCGAGCGTTTAGCTTCTTTCTTGCCTTTGGTATCGCAATTAGTTGAAGATTACGATCCTCAAGCGATCGCAGCTGCGGCATTGCAACTTGCCTATACCCAACTGCAATCTGATAAAGCTGAACAAGCTGCATTACAAGTGTTGGCTAAGCAACCTCATAATCCTGAGGGTGGCCGTGGTCGCGATCGCGATGGCGGCGGTGGTTCCTACAGTGGTAGACCAATTAAGCGTGGTCAAGGTGGAAATGGTTCTCGCTCTGGTCGTGATGGCGGTGGTCGTGATGGTGGTGGATATGATTCGCGCCGTTCTTCTTCTGGACGCGATCGCGCTCCTATTCCCGCTCCTGTTAAGTATTAATTTGTCAATTCCATTTAAAGTGTTGCAGAGCAACACTTTAAATGAGATAGCTATTTAGAAAAAATTTTACTTCGTAATATTTTTTCTAAATAGCTGGGAGGGATTCACCCAATCGCTTGATATATTTAATCTGTAACTTAAGAGACAATCTTAAATAAGTAATCGCAGCCCAAGCCATTTGCAGAGAGTTCTTGAATAAAGAATTATCTCACAAGGCTTGGGTTGTATGTTTTATTGCTCATTCATTGGTCATTTATTGGTCATATTGGAGTCATGCAGTCCTTAACTACCTTCTCAAATCTTGATACGCACCTACGCAAAAATCTGACTGCGATTTTTTGGGCTGGGCTATTTTTCTGGTCGAGCATGGCATCACAGTTGCCAACCTTACCTCTCTATATCCGCAGCTTGACACAGTCTTTTGATCAAATCGGGATCATCATGGGATCTTTTGCGATTGGCTTACTCGTATGCCGTTCCTATCTTGGCAAGCTTTCCGATCGCAAAGGCAGACGCTACACAATGAGAATTGGCTTGATCGTAGCGGCTATAGTTCCTTTATGCTATGCCTTATTACCATCTATTCCTTTATTAATATTATTTCGCGCCATTCATGGAATTAGCATCGCGGCGTTTGCGGTGAGCTATAGTGCACTGATCTCAGATCTTGCACCAATTGAGCAACGCGGGGAAATAATTGGCTATATGAGCTTGGTAAATCCTTTGGGCTTAGCTTTTGGTCCTGCGATCGGTGGCTTGATGCAAGAGACTTGGGGATATCAACCTCTATTTGTTACGGCTTCATTGCTTGCCTTTGCGGGATTGTTGCTAACAAGTCAAATTGAAGACGAAGATGATGAACGCGATCGCAAAATCGCCTCAGCCACTATAGTAAAACCAAAGTTTTGGCAGACGTTCCTTAATCCTAGAGTAAGAATTCCTTCTACAGTTTTGTTGCTGGTTGGCTTATCCTTTGGGACACTGAGTGCTTTTATGCCAATTTTGATGCATCAGAAGCATATTGCTCTGAATGCAGGTTTATTCTATATGGCAGCTGCTTTGTCTGGATTTATCATTCGCTTCCCTGTTGGAAGACTCAGTGATGAGTGGGGGCGAGGTATATTCATTTCAATTGGGATATTCTTTTACGGATTATCGATGGCAATTATCTATTTTGCCAGTCATGACTATGAGTTCTTGTTGTCAGGAGTTGCGGAAGGAATCGGTTCAGGAATTGTGCTTCCTGCAATTGTGGCGTTACTTGCCGATCGCACGATTCCGCAAGAACGAGGCTATGTATTTGGGATGACTTGGATCGGCTTTGATGTGGGGATCGCTATTGCTGGACCAATTATGGGCAAGATGATTAGCTTTGTGGGCATCACTAATATCTTCGCGATCGCTACAGGGCTTTGCTTTGTCGGGCTAGTTATTTTTGCTACGCAGTCCAACAAATCTGTACGTGAGTCGTTTAGATTTGCGATCGGGAAGTCAAGCGATCGCTACGCGATCAAGTCAACAGGCATTTCCGCATAAAAAGATGAGAGGCGGCGCGAAGCGCCGCCTCTCATCTTTTTATGCGCTTAGAAAAGATTCTACTACTTTTACATTCTCAGAACTGCCAATAATTAATGGTGTGCGACTATGCAGCTTTTTGGGAACGACATCGAGGATCTCTTGAGTTCCAGTCGTAGCGCGACCACCTGCTTGTTCAATTAGAAAAGCTAAAGGAGCGGACTCGTAAAGCAATCGCAATTTCCCATCAGCATGACCAACTGTGCCTGGATAGAGAAACACACCACCTTGAAAGAGAATACGATGAATGTCGGCTACTAATGCTCCAGAATAACGTGCCGTATTCCCTTCTTGTCGATGCATATGTCTTACATATTCGCGCATTGGCTCTTCCCATTGCCAGAAATTGCCTTCATTCACACTATAGATAGAACCTTTCGCAGGAATATGGATGTTCTCTTGAAAGAGAATGAATTCGCCAATACTAGGATCGAGAGTAAAAGCATGAACTCCATTGCCTAGAGAATAAACCAGCATTGTGCTTGTGCCATAGAGAATATAACCTGCACCGATTTGTTTGCGTCCTGACTGTAATAAATCTAGAGCTTCTCCTGACTCGTCATTCCCTTCTTGTTGACGGATCGAGAAGATCGAACCGATCGCTAAATTTACGTCAATATTGCTAGAGCCATCAATAGGATCATAAAGCAAGGTATAGCGACCGATGGGGCAATTCTCAGGAATATAGTAGGGTAATTCCATTTCTTCGGAGGCAAGCCGACAAACTAAGCCACTTTGCTCAAAGGCGCGAAGAAAAACACGATTGGCATAGTGATCCATGTTTTTGACCGCTTCGCCTTGGACATTGACCTCGCCAGTGACCCCAAGCACATTTTCTACTAAACCTGCGCGGCTAAGATGGCGAGCGATCGTTTTGCCCGCCAACCCAATCCGTCCCATAAATGCGCTCAGATCGTAAGCTTCAGGCGAAAACGTCCCAAACGTGGAAAGAACGTGCTGAGAAAGCGTCATAAAGTCTCGTCCAAGGACGATCTCTTCAGCGGGATTGAGTCTGGTAGAATCAGTCATGGGTGCGATTACCTTAAAGTCTTCTTCTCTATTATTAGCCTAAATTTATAGCATTGTGCCAACGCAATAATAATTATGAGCATCTGTCCTAGTTGTAAAGCTGAAAATCCTGATAGCCACCAATTTTGTCAATTTTGCGGCGCTAAAATTGCTATAGATATCCCTCTAAACATTCTTGGAGAAGAAGCTCTACAACCTTCTTCAGTTCCAACAAGACCATTTAATTTAGAGTCTGCATTAGAAACAATCAAAATTCAGGTACATGATTTGGCTTCTTCTCAATTAGTGAGCGACATAGAAGAGAAATCATTGGATGACTCAGAAGATCTGGAGGAATTACCACCAGAATTCAATTTAGAAGACTTTGCAGATATTAATTCAGAAACATTGATGATTGTATCTTCCCCTGTGCAGCTAAAGGACATAAGCTATGCTGGCAAGACAGATGTGGGAATACAACGCGATCGCAATGAGGATGATTTTGTTGCAATTTTTCAAACACGCGGTATTAACGGTAAAAGCCAAATTAGCGATCGCAGTCGTCGCGGCTTATTTGTGTTGTGTGATGGTATGGGTGGGCATGACGGTGGCGAAGTTGCGAGTGCGATCGCAGTTAATTCTATTACCGATCAGTTTCGCCCATTTTGGATCGACACTTTACCTGGGGAGAAGAAACTTAATGAGATTATCTGCAATGCTAATCAAGCAATTTTCATCAAGAATGAAAATGAGAAACGGAAATCTCTTGGCAGAATGGGAACAACGCTGGTTGTTTTAGGAATTCATGATCTGGATGTTGTGATTGCCCATGTCGGTGACAGTCGTATCTATAAAGTTACTAATAGTCCTAATCTCGAATCAGAATCAAAATTAGAGGCAGAGGCAGATCCAAAATTAGAACAAATCACTCGCGATCATGAAGTTCTCAACCAATTAATAGATCTTGGTATTGAGCCTGAAATAGCGCAGGCTAGACCTGATGCTCATCAACTTACCCAAGCTCTTGGTCCTAATCCTAGCGATCGCCTTGAGCCTTCAATTGAGTTTTTTACTCTAACTGAGTCAACTTTATTTCTGCTGTGTTCTGATGGTTTGTGTGACAACGATGCAATCGACGATAATTGGCGATCGCATTTATTACCAATTTTAAATAAGGAAGTCGATCTGCAAACTGGGTTAGATAGACTCATTGAATTAGGAAATAACGTCAATGGTCATGACAATCTCACTGCGATTTTAGTGTTGTGTGAGCTTGGATAGATGCAATTCATAAAATAATGACGCTTAGCGCCATTATTTTATGAATTTTAAATGCCTTTCTACACGGGATTCAATCACAATGTCAGAATGATTGTATTGCAGATATTTCTCTAATAACTTAATATCTGGCCATTCCCAAACGTAAACAGTCTTAGCAAAATATTGAGAAATATAGGGCTGTAAAGCAATAAAAAATGAATCTCTAAAAATCAAGGCTCTTGGTGCATCAAGACGGCAATCTGTAAAAAAGGTCGCCTTCATTTGATCTTCAGGGTGCTTCTCTACAATTTGTTTGTCGCATCTGGGTAATGGTTTACGTAGTTCAGGAACCATCTCTTTGAGGAAGTAGGAAATATTCAACATATTCGCAATATCCCCTGATTTGTATTCTATCAATCCAAAATCTTGCCAAGAGTAGTTAATTGGACTAAGATTTGGAGTCAGATTTGGATAAACTTTCTGGATGGTGCGGATGATTTCATGTTGGGCGATCGCTGCGCCAAAATCATTCCAATGAGTATCAGTTTTATAAAATAATTGTCCTTGTTGCTTGGCAGCGAGCAAAGTAGGTCTTAAATCTAAAACTGTTACTTCCGAATCTTTCATGTATTCTACCAGTTGATCGAGACGGGTTTGTCTACCAACTTGACGAATATGCTCAGGCATATATTCTGGATAAATAGAATATTTGTCAGGCACAACTACAAAAAGATAGGGAATGCCCTGTAGCTTCAGCCACTTATGCTTTGCTTCTAATCCGATTTTCCAGCTTCTGAGTTCTTCTGGAGTAAAGGGATCATTTCTTCGATAATCCTCAAGACTATTACCTTCCGCAGGATTGACATAAAACAACCAATCATCTGACCCAATCAACACTTTAGGATTTGAGGAATTCTTTAAGATAATGCTGTATAAAGAATAAACCTGAGTTAACTGATCGCGTAATCCGAAATGATCATTAAAGAACGATTCAAACTGTGATGGGAATTTGAGCATAATTTGATGCTCCCACTTCAGTTCAGGCAACTCAGCAAGTTTGCGCTTTTCTGTCGTAGACTCTTTGCGGTTATGAGTTAAAACTAAAGGTAAAAACAGCCCGATTACAAAAGTCACAATCAATAGATTGTCAAATATCCGAGATGCTTTGTTTTTATAATTTTCGGTGTGCATAGAGCAGACAGGCGAGGGATTTAAAAGCGGTAATAGATAAATGGATTATAAGTTCCTGCGGCTAAACTGGCGGCGGAAATCAGAAATAGACTAACTAAAAGAGAATAATACCCACCATATAAAACAGTCTGTAGATGACTAAATTTGGGAGAAATAATTTTCTTTTGTAATTGGATCGCAACCCAACTTGCTATAGGAGTTGCCAGTATACTCCCTATAATTAGGTTGATTAGCGTCTTCAAATCAAAATAGAGCATGGTGAAATGCTTGACTCCATCGGCATCGGTAATCCCAATCATACTTCCTAAATATTGAACTGCTTGACTCACGGATTCTGCTCGAAAAAACACCCATGCAATCATCACTAGTAATAATGTATATATATGTCGTAATGGTATCCATAAGCGATCGAGATATTTGTGCCAGCCCAATCTTTCAATTACCAAATAAGCTCCATGTAAGGCTCCCCAAATGACAAAATTCCAACTTGCGCCATGCCATAACCCACATAGTAGAAATACGATCCACAAATTGAGATAAGTACGCAATGAAGAGCCACGATTGCCACCCATAGGAATGTATAGGTAGTCGCGAAACCAAGTGGACAGGGAAATATGCCATCTTCGCCAAAAGTCTCGCATAGATTGGGCAATATATGGATAATTAAAATTCTCTAGAAATTCAAATCCAAACAGCCGTCCTAGCCCGATCGCCATGTCGGAATATCCTGAGAAATCAAAATAGACCTGTAATGTGTAGCAAGCGATTCCTAACCAAGCCATGCCTGTAGTGACTTCATGCACTGGTACAGCAAAGATTTTATCGGCGACTTCTCCTAATGGATTTGCTAGCATCGTTTTTTTTGCTAATCCAAAAATAAATCTCTGAATTCCCGCAGAAAACTGTGGTCTGGTGACTGTCCGTGACACAATTTGCTTAGCGACATCATGATAACGAACAATTGGGCCTGCAATGAGTTGTGGAAATAGGCTGACATATAGTCCACAATTAATGGGATTTAACTGCACATCGGTTTCTTTGCGATAGACATCGATCACATAGGACATTGCTTGAAAAGTATAAAAGGATATGCCAATCGGCAATGGGACTTGAGAATAGGCGATCGCAGGAATTGAAAGATTTTGCAGAACTACGTTGAGGTTATTGACGAAAAAATTAGCGTATTTAAAATAGAATAACAATCCTAAATTAATGACAATAGATATTAAGAGTATTTCCTTTTCTTTGATAAAAACTAGTAGCTTTTGTCGATACAGATGTAACATCATCCCAGCCATATAGTTCAGCAAAATAGAAAAAATCATCAGGAAAACATAAACTGGCTCTCCCCATGCATAAAAGATCAAGCTCATGATCAATAGAAAAATATTCCTTAGATACAGGAGTTTTGAGCTAATCAGAAAATATCCTGCTAAGGCGATCGGTAAGAATAAAAACAAAAATAATGCTGAGGCAAAAATCATATGAGAGTTATTTAATTACGATTTTTTAATTACGAATTGAGATATTTTAATTCGTAATTCGTAATTCGTAATTAAAGAAATTCTCTCAAAGATCTATCGGAACTTCTGTAAAAAAACAACTTCTCGCGCCAGTGTGACAAGCAATGTCACCAACCTGCTCGATCTTGACCAAAATAACATCGCGATCGCAATCGTAATATAGTTTTTTTAACTTCTGAATATGTCCCGAAGTTGCACCCTTATGCCATAGCTCTTGACGCGATCGGCTCCAATAATGGACTTCACCAGTCGAAACCGTTAATTCCAGAGCATGACGATTCATCCATGCCATCATCAAAATTGTGCCATCTTGGTGATCTTGCGCGATCGCAGGAATCAATCCTTGAGCATCATATTTAAGCGTCTCAATCCAATTGTCAGGCATTTTTTAGCTATTACATTGTTCAGATAAATTATATAGCAATGCAATATACAGCTAGGACAAATCAAAACCCAAACTCAAAGTGGTGGCGCGAAGTGCCGCCACTTTGAGTTTTACCTTACATTTCTATACCAAGCATTCTTGCAATTGTTGTTGAAGCAACTGTGCGTCAAGATTTCGACCAATGAGAACTAATTGATTGTCAATAGGCTTCTTGCGATGGTCATAGTTTAGCTCGTAACGCTTTCCACTCAATTGAAAAATAAAACGCATATCTTGAGCGGAAAAACTAAGAACCCCTTTAGCTCTAAATACATCAACGGGCATTACCTTATCAAGGAAATGGGTGAATTTGTCTAAATCAAATTGGCGATCGCTTTGAAATGAGACAGAGATAAATCCATCATTGGCTAAATGGTCAGAGTGGTGATGATGATGTTCGTGATGCTCATGTTTATGATGTTCATGTTCATGGTGTTCGTGATGATCATGTTCATGAATCTCATCCTCGTTCTCTACTTTTTGATAAACACTAGTTGGAGCTAGATCCACATCTAAAATTAAAGGCAAGGGAACTTCACCATGTTGCGATCGCAAAATTCTCGCCTTAGATTTAGTCTGGCGAAGGTATGCCTCCAATAGATCAACTTGTGCTTCTGGGACTAAATCCGTTTTGTTTAGCAATACAATATCACCGTATTGCACCTGACTAAGTGCTGCTTCACTACCAAAATGATCGGCAGTAAATGTCTCCGCATCGATCACTGTAAGGATGGAATCGAGGCGCGTGAGATGTTTTAGTTCTGTTCCCAAAAAGGTCAAGGCGATCGGCAGAGGATCGGCAACGCCAACTGTATGGGGATCGGTGATGATGTCCCGTACCCGCCATCGCAATTGGTTGGGCTGGATCAAGAAGTCTGGTTGTCATTGTGGTTGATTATTTCAGGATTTTTCTTGTTAGCATTACAAAGCGGAACCTTTGCTAAATCAAGTAATGCAGCAATATCCCCAACCCCTCGTTAACGGATTTCCAATTCTCGAAGAACATTTGCGATCGCATTTATTTTCTTACTCAGTCTATAGTAGTGTTATCACATAAAAATCTCATGCAGTCGTAATATGCCCAGCCTTAGCCTCAAGCCATCGCACAAGCCGATCAGAAATTACTATGAAGCTTTGGATCGCTATGGTAAGTTGGGCATAGTCCATGAGGGGGCGGTGCTGTCGGCTTTTCAGCAGTTGCTTGAGTCCTGTGGACGGCAGTTTGATTGGACTTTGGAGCAGCAATTTGCGATTAAGCGATCGCAAAAACAACCTATTCGCATTGATGGGGCATTAGTAGATATTTATCATTTGCCGCGTGCATATTGGGAAGCGAAGGATAGCAAGGATGATCTGAAAAAGGAAGTTCAGAAAAAGTTTGCGGTGGGCTATCCCAAAGACAATATTATTTTTCAGCGTCCCGATCGCGCCATGCTCTATCAAGATGGCAAGTTGGTGATGGATGCGGATCTCACTAAGGAGCAAGAGTTAGTCGATATCGTCCGCCAGTTTTTTGAATATCGTGCGCCAGCGATCGCGCAATGGGAAAAGGCTGCCGAGGAATTTGGCGATCGGGTGAAGGATCATGCTACGGCTTTACTGGAGCTAATTCGTACACAGGAGAAGACTAACAAGAAATTTATCGATGCGTTTGCGGCGTTTATGTTGCTTTGTCGGCAGTCGATTAATCCCAATCTGGCGGAGTCGGCGGTTGAGGAGATGTTGATTCAGCATTTGCTAACGGAACGGATTTTTCGGAGTGTGTTCAATAATCCTGATTTTGCTCAGAGAAATATTATTGCGGTTGAGATTGAGAAGGTAATCAATGCTCTGACTTCTAAGCATTTCAGTCGTGCTCATTTTTTGAGTAGTTTGGATCGGTTTTATGGGGCGATCGAGGAGACTGCGGCTACGATTGATGATTTTTCGCAAAAGCAGGACTTTTTGAATACGGTCTATGAGAAGTTCTTTCAGGGCTTTTCGACAAAGGTGGCGGATACGCATGGGATTGTGTACACGCCGCAGCCGATTGTGAATTTCATGGTGAAGAGTGTGGAGGAGATTTTGCAACGGGAGTTTGGGAAGTCTCTAGTGGATAAGGGTGTGCATATTCTCGATCCGTTTGTGGGAACGGGAAATTTCATCATGCGGGTGATGCGCGAGATTGCGGAAATCCAGAAGTCGGCTTTGCCTCACAAATATGAGCATGAGTTGCATTGCAATGAGGTGATGTTGCTGCCCTATTACATTGCTTCGATGAATATTGAGCATGAGTATTTTGAGCAAACTGGGAAGTATGAGGCGTTTGAGGGGATTTGTTTGGTGGATACGTTTGAGGATCAGCGTATTGAGCAGTTGGGTTTGTTTACACCTGAGAATATGAAAAGAGTTGAGAGACAAAGGGAGTCAGATTTATTTGTGGTGATTGGGAATCCTCCCTATAATGTGGGACAGTTGAATGAGAATGATAACAACAAGAATCGTAAGTATACGACTAAAAATAAGACTGGGATTGATGATCGCGTAGCGGCTACCTATGCCAAAGCTTCAAAGGCGACTTTGAAAAATTCTCTTTCTGATCCCTATGTGAAAGCAATTCGTTGGGCAAGCGATCGCATCGGTGATGAAGGCGTAGTGGCTTTTGTGACTAACAACAGTTTTATTGATGGGATTGCGTTTGATGGAATGCGCCAATATTTAGAGCAGGAGTTCGATCAAATCTATGTGTTTGATTTAGGTGGCAATATTCGCAAAAATCCTAAGCTATCGGGAACAACTCATAATGTTTTTGGCATTCAGGTTGGGGTAAGTGTTAATATACTTGTCAAAAAAAGGACGATCTAAATCTATGAAATTAGGGGAGTTAGTCAGACATATTTTTATTGACCCAACCAAATTAATCAGCTATTCATTAAACAAAAATCATAAGGATGGAGGTGATAAAGCAATTATGTTTGAGCAACACCTTGGTTTTACCCAAGAAAATTATGAATTACTTTTAGAACAAATTCAATCTAAAGCAATGGATGCTGAAGCGGTTATAGGATATTCTGATGAGTATGGGCAAAGATATCGAGTAGACATTTTAATTGTCGGTGTAGAATTGGGACAGGAGGAGATTGTGCGTACAGGCTGGCTTGTTGATCCTGATAACGATACTGCTAAACTTACTACTGTATTTATTCGGAGCCGCAAATGATTAAACCTGAACTATATGATGTCATTGAGCTTTTGACTGATTTACCTCAAGTAGATATAAAAGCGGGACAGTTAGGAACGATTGTAGAGAAGCATAACGAGAATGCTTATGAAGTTGAATTTTCTAACTCTAAGGGCGAAACTTTAGCCTTTCTTGCTGTAAAGACTAACCAGTTTATTGTAGTGTGGAAGAGTAAAACTCA
>Ga0209985_10001871_pt1 | contig 19766 bp, 13 predicted proteins | sample NOAtaG_FD_187305 | JGI IMG/M metagenome (GOLD analysis project Ga0209985, IMG submission 187305) | Freshwater lake microbial communities from Lake Erie, under a cyanobacterial bloom - NOAA_Erie_Diel6S_1000h metaG (SPAdes) (version 2) | ecosystem: Environmental > Aquatic > Freshwater > Lake ...
TTTCGCCTGCACCGGTTCATTCTTGTCGAGGAACCCTTCGCAGAGCATGTCCGGATCAGTGATATCGGCCGGTGGTGTGCACCCACAGACCACCAATTGTGCGGCCACTCCCCTGTTCTTCAGTTCCCTCAAGGCCTGTAGGGCGATCGGTCCGCCCTTGTCCTCCCAGTTCACGCCCAGGAACAAGAGCCTGATCCGTTCCGATGGAAAGCGTCGAGCTGCTTGCGCCGGAGGCATGTGTTCCAGGTTGGCACCAAAGGGCACCACCTTCACTTTGGATGCCAATTCCGGTGCGGACCTCATCGCCGCATCGGCCGCCCATTGGGATGCATACACCGTGAGTGCTGCGTTCTTCAAGGCCTGTTGTTCCAAGGCCAACGACTCCTGCTGCGAGAACCTGGCCAGATCGTTCAGGATCCGGTGGTACCCGATGGCACCTGCAATGCACCGATCGTTGATGTGCACGATGGGGACCTTGGTGCGCAGCAGCGCAGTGGTGGCCAGTCCGGCCGGGGCCACGACCAGGTCGACGCCGTGCAATTGGGGCCCGATCATGCGCGCATAGGCCTTCGCCATCACGAACGAATCGCGGTAGTTGAAGCGCTTCCCAGTGGTGCGCAACAGCACCTGGTTGATGGCCTGGCACAGGAACAACTCCGGCTGAGGGCGCAAAGGACCGAACACCTTCACCGTGGCCACCTGCGCCTGTAGTGCCCGCAACAGGAAATGGTTCGTCCCGGACCACGAACGACGGTCGTTCGGATCGTCAACGGACACGTATGCAACAGTGATGGGGAGCTTCATCGCGATGGTGCGAAGTTCGGTCCTACATCCTCCATTACACACTCCTCAACATCCGGATGTTCACGACCGTGTGAGGACGGACCATCAACAAGGGATGTGTGGAAACATGGATAGCACGGTACCCGAATGGACATGGCCCTCCCGGTACTTTCGCTTCCGTTCATGCACTGGAGCATGCGGCCGAAATCCATGAGCGATACCGAGATCCGCGCCCTGATCACCCTCATCGATGACCCCGATGAGGATGTTTACCTCCAGGTCCGTGAGCGCATTGTTTCCCTGGGCGGTCCTGTGGTGCCCGTGCTGGAACGTGCATGGGAAGTGGATGACCTGGGCGACCTGTTCAGGAACCGGATCGAGGATATCCTCCAGACCATCCATCTGGCGGGTGTAAGGGAGCGTTTGATCGCCTGGCGCGACAAAGGATGTGATGACCTGCTGGAAGGCGCGTTGATCGTGAGCCGTTACCGCTATCCCGATCTGGACGAGCACAAGGTGAAGGCCCGCCTCGCAGCCATTCGCCAGGACATCTGGCTGGAACTGAACGATCATCTGACGGCCTTCGAGAAGGTACGTGTGTTCAATCACATTTTCTTCCAAGTGCATGGGTTCAAAGGGAACAAACGGAACTACCACGCACCACAGAACAGCTACCTCAATGACGTCCTCGACAGCCGCACTGGCAATCCCTTGTCGCTCGCCATCATCTACCAGGTGATCGCCGAGGACCTTGGGTTGCCGTTGAAGGGCGTGAACCTGCCCAACCATTTCGTTCTCGCCTATCTGGATGAGGATAGCGTTGGTGGTGTGGACAGTGCACAACACGCCGATGAGAACGTGCTGTTCTACATCAACGCGTTCAGCCAAGGCGATATCCTGGGAAGGAACGAGATCAACGAGTTCCTGGAGAAGTTGAAGATCGAGCCCAGGCCGTCCTTCTATTCACCCTGCACCAGCCGCGACATCATCCGCAGGCAATTGAACAACCTGGCCAACAGCTACCAGAAGCAGGGGGATGATGAGCGCGCAGCGGAACTGGGAGAACTGAGGGACCTGCTTGGCAGCGCGGAGGTGTGACCCCCTCGATCGCGCAGGACACTGAAGCCATTACAACACGCTCGAGGGTCGAACGCTGAGGTTCCGCCCGCTATGGCTGCGAAGGACTGACCGGTTGATCGGTATCCGCCTCCACTCCTTTGGCCGTTGCAGGCTTGAAGCTGGTGACCTCCCAGATCCGCCAGACCGCAGTACGGTCGGCCCATCCTCCCACATTGAAGCGCAGCAACCACTCAGGGAAGGAACTGAAGAGCAGCTTCGTTTGCATGCCCGCCGGGAACACTTCCTCGCGCGAACGCGACACGTACAACGATCGTGCATCGTGATGCAGGTCGTTGTCATGGATCGAGGCCACCTGCAGACCTTTGGGCCGGTTGAACCACACTGGCAGGCCTTGCCTGTAGGGATCATCCGCGTCGTGCAGTAGCGTGTCTCCCGGCTTTGCGATACGATGCAACGCCCGGAAAAAGCCGATGTCGTCCTGGGCGGGCTTGAGCATGATCACGATCAGCAACGGCACATGCACCACAAGGAAAAGCGTGCGAAGAACCCGTTGTGCCCTTGTGGTCATCCAGCGCAGCCATCCCCTTTCCTTTGTAATGGAAAGGCCTCCCACCACCAGCGCGGGCAGCAATGGCACGAGCGGAAGGAAGAACCTGTACTCCTTGTGGTCGATGAACAAGTGTGCCAGCACGAAGGGCACCACGGCCCAGGTGAGCGGATCGCGTCGGCGGAACACGAACAGCACGAGCGGTGGTAGCAGGAAGAACAAGCTGAACGGCGGCACCAGCCGCTCGAACAAGGCCGTGAAGTAGTACCACCAAGGCTCGGTACCGAACTCGCTGGCTTTGTCCTGCAATATGTTCAGGTCAATGTAGTTCCAGGCAGTGAGGACCCACTCTCCGTAGAACCAACGGTCGATGAGGATGCCCGCGAAAAGGCTCAACGCGCATCCCAGCAGCAGCAACCCGACCGTGTACCAACGCAGGCCTGCGACCAGCACGCTCCAAGCGAGTAGGCCCGCCACCATGAGGCCGGTCTGCGACCGCGCGACCGCAGCTAGGCCCAGGAACACGCCGGCAAGGAGCCATGGCCAGTAAGCCTCTGGTCGTGCCGGATACGCAACGGCCGCAAAACCAATGGCAAAGAGCGCCGCCGAGAGGCACTCGGAGGAAAAGCGCACACCACCGTAAACACCGAACCATAGGAAGAAGGCGAGGAACAGGTAGGGCCGCAGCCAAGCCCCATCCTGCATGGCGGGATCGATGCGTAGTCGGCCGCGCAACAGCAGCAGCGCCGCCACGAACGAAAGCATGGCGGTCAGCATGCGCAGTAAAATGGCTACCGTGAACGGATCGGGATCGCCGAACAGGAAGAGCACTTTATGCACGACCACCACTATCGCAGGCTGAAGGGCAGGTCGCATTCGGGCGGGGAACTCCCAAGGCAGATCGCTCTCCGGCGTGATACCAAGTTTCCAGCCCGCGAACTCGAGGACCTGATAATGCTCATCGGCATGGTTCACCCCTGCGGAGAAGTACGCCGTGATGGCCAGCACGAAGGCTCCCAGCCATGCGGCGCGCCTGGCAGTGGGCGGCATCGCTGCGTTCATCGGCTGAACAGGCGGAGGGCTGTGCGTGCAATGATGGTCATGTCCAGCATCACGCTCTGCTCCCGCACATACGTGAGGTCCAACGCCAACTTTGCAGGCATCACCTCCTCCACATAGGTGCGTTCGGGATCGGCGCTGCGCCCCAGCACCTCGTTCTCGTTGATGTAGGCAATGCTGGCCAGGCTCGTAAGTCCCGGTCTCACGGTCAGCACGGCCCTTTGTTCCGGCGAATAAAGCGCCACGTACTTCGGCACTTCGGGACGTGGCCCCACCACGCTCATATCACCCTTCAGGATGTTGATGAGCTGAGGCAGTTCGTCCAACTTGGTCCTTCGCAGGAAATGGCCCACTCCGGTGATACGGGGGTCTCGTTCACCCACGGTGATCTGGCCGCGCGCCTCACTGCCAGGCCGCATGCTGCGGAACTTCAGCAGTTCGAAGGGCCTTCCATGCCGCCCCACCCGCACCTGGCGGAAGAAGGCCCCACCCGGCGAGGTCAAGGCCACGGCCAGGGCTAGCACCAGCAACACCGGCAGCAACAGGCCCAGTGCAAGCAGTGAGGCTACGATGTCGAACAGACGTTTCATCAGGCGCTCATCACCTGTTCCACAGCGGCCTTGACCACACTGATCACACGATCGACCTGATCATCCGTGAGGTCATAATAGACCGGCAGGCTGATCTCGCGGCTGTAGTGGCGGAAGGTATTGGGGAAGTCAGCGATGCGATAGCCACGCTCCTTGTACACGGTAAGCATGGGCATGGGGATGAAATGGACGTTCACGCTCACTTCGCGCTTGGCTATCGCTGTGATCACCGCGTCGCGTTGGGCCTCGGTGGCTTGCGCGAGACGGAGCATGTACAGGTGGTACGACCCTTCACGCCCCGTGTCCGCGAACAAGGGCGCGATGAAGCGGGGGTCCGCCCCGAAAGCCGCGTTATAGCGCTCACAGATCGCTTTGCGCCTGGGGATGGTCTCACTGTCATACCGCTCCAATTCCACCAGCCCGATGGCGGCCTGCAGGTCGGTCATGTTGCACTTCCAACCCGCCATGGTCACGTCGTACCGCCAGGCACCGGCCTGCATCTTGCTCAAGGCGTCCTTGCTCTGGCCGTGCAGGCTCATGATGTTGAAGAGCTTGTAGAGGGCATCGTTGTCGAAGGGACCGGGCATATGGAGCGCAAGGGCTCCGCCTTCCGCGGTGGTCAGGTTCTTCACCGCGTGGAAGCTGAAGCCCGTGATGTCCGCGATGGCCCCCACGCGCTTGGCGCCGATCGTGGCTCCGAAGGAATGGGCCGCGTCGCTCATGACCAGGATCCGCCCGAGCTGCTGTTGCACTTCACCCTGGGGTACGAAAACGGCGCGCGCCTCTTCCGCGATCCGCATCATCGCCTCCTGGTCCGCAGGAAGACCGCCGATGTCCACGGGCATGATGCACTTGGTGCGGGACGTGATCGCCTTGCGCACGGCTTGTGGGTCTATCGTGAAGTCGTCCAGGATGTCCACCATCACCGGGGTTGCGCCGACGTGCATTACGATGTTGGCCGTGGCGCAGTAGGTGTAGGCGGGCACGATCACCTCGTCACCGGGACCGATGTTGAACCACCGGAGCACCAGCTCACAGGCGTTCGTCCATGCGTTGAGCGCGATGACCTTTTCCACGCCGCAATAGGTCGCCAGCCGCTTCTCGAACTCCTTGGTGCGTGGGCCGGTGGTGATCCAGCCACTGCGCAGGGCGGCGGTGATCTCGGCGATGGTGCGCTCGTCGATGCGCGGCGGGGAGAAGGGGATCATGGGTTACCTGTTGTTCGGGCCAGGATGGGTTCGGGCGGTGAAGATCGCATGGCGAGCATCAGTGCACCCCAGGAAAGGAAGAGCACGCCGGCCTGTGTTTCCAGCATGCTCTCCACCGCCCAGTTCAGTGCCAGCAGGACGATGAACGCCACCATCAGCTCGTCGCGGTGCTTGATGGCATGCACTGCGGGCACAAGCAGAAGGCACACCATCAGCAGCGCCCCCGGCAGGCCCAGTGTCAGCGGCGTTTGCAGCAACTGGCTATGAGCGTTCAACCGCTGTTCCACGGCGTGCGTGTAGCCTAGCTCCCTGTAACGCTGGATGAGGACATCCTTCACATCACCCGTGCCCGTGCCCCAAGGCATGTGCTCACGGATCAACGGACCGGCCGCCGCCCAGATCAGCTCACGTGATTCAGTGCTCCCTTTGGCGCTGACATCAACGGGTGCGCCCTTGGCAGCATGACTGAACTGGCCGACCTTTTCCTGAAAGAAAGGGGACAGGAGAACAAGCATGGCCAGCAGCGCCACCGCGGCGGAGGCCCCGCTGAACACACGCCGGCGAGAGGCCTTGTCCCGCCAGTGAAGGACAAGTGAAATGGTCCACCACGCACCCATGGCCATCCATCCGGCTTTGCTCGCACACAGCACCGCTCCGGCGATCAACAGGCCCCTGATGATCGCCCCCCACACCCGCGATGCGAACGGATGCAGCTCGACGAAGACCAAGGCCAGCATAAGGTACAGGGCGAAATAGCTGGGATGCAGGAACAGCGAAAAATTACTGCTGATGAAGTACGCGGTGGTGGGTGCGTTCATCGTTCCGCCGTGGTATCCGATGGCATGATGCACATAATGACCCACTGCCACGGCCATGCAACTCGCCGATGCCAGTGCACAGGCCACGGCGAAGGCGTTGAGCAGCGCCGTTCCTCCTGATCGCGAACGTTCCGGCACCAGCAGTACCACCAAAGGGATCAGCAGCATCAACGCCTTCACTTGCAGATCGAACACCGCATAGTCCATGTTCGTGCTCCACGCCAGCCCCAGCACGTAGCACAGGTAGAGCGCGGTCATCCAGCCCAACGGGGAGCGCAACAGGTGCCGGCCGCTCCGGTGGCCATGGTCGGCGCGATGGGCCACGACCAGCACAACGCATGCAGCAACAAGGAACACACCGGCAAGCCCAGGCAGGAACAAGGGGATGACGGTGGCCAGAAGCAACAATGGAGCGCTCCAGCTTCCATGGTCATGCGCCAGTTCCGCAAGGATCGCAGTTGCCTGTTTCATCGTGTGAGGGCCCTTGCCCGCGATCCGGGCAGTTCATTCATGACGAGGGATCGGAATATCCCGTGCCAGTAACCGATACCGTATCCGGCATGCAGGGTAAGGAAGGCGCGCAGGATCCCGGGCAGGTCGCTCCAAGGGCCCGCCTGCCGCGCACTGAACACCGCCAAGAGGAGATAGCTCACGATACCGATGGCCATGAACAAGCCAGCTGGTCGCCAGAAGATCATGATGAAAGGGCAGGTCACCAGGAATGCCACCCATGCCGCCGGTACAAGCTGGCGCCAGGTGGTCACTGCACGGTGTTTCCGGTTCACGAACACCTTCCAAAGGCCATATTGCTCATACTGCCTGAAAAGCTTGCCAAAGCTCGCACGCACGACGTAACCCGAACGGATGGCAGGGTCGAGCAGGATATTGTACCCCGCCTTCGTCAGTCGGAAATTGAACTCATCATCCTGGTTGCGGTCGAGGTCCTCGTCGAACCAACCGATGCGGTCGAACACTTCACGCCGATAAGCGCCAAAGGCCACGGTATCCACATGTCCGCTCTTAGTGCCGGTCCTGAAGTGCGCGTTGCCCACCCCGAACGGGTGGGACATGGCAAGGCCGATATGCCTTGAAGCGTCGTTGGCGTATGTGTTCTCGATCACCCCACCCGCACAACCCGAGGAAGGGTCACGACGCAATGCCGCAATAGCGCATTGGAGATGATCGGTCGCCACCTCGGCATGGGCGCCAAGAATGATCCCAACATCGAACGGGAAGGCCCGCAGACCGAGGTTCAGCGCAAAAGGCGTGGTGCGCTGGGTATTGTCAAGCAAATGCACGTAGGGATGGTCCCTTACGAAGGCCTCCACGATACCGCGCGTACCATCCTCGCTCATGCCATCACATACCAACACATGGAGTTCAATGTGATCCCTGTCCGCCGCAGCAAGGCTCTCCAAGCAGGCCAGGATATGATCGCGTTCATTCCGGCAGGGAACGGCCACACTTACCCTGGGTACGGCCGGCAAAGGGGGCAGTGCGGTCTCAAGCATGCAAGGGAGAGCGGCCGGTAGGTCCCGGGTGATGAACTTGACCACCGAACAGCATGGACGGGGCCAGGGTGAGCAATGGCAACAACAGTCCTTCGATCAACAAGGCCTTGTAGGATTCAGGGCCACTGCGGATGACCGCCGGAAGAAAAGCCACGAACAACCAGGGCAACAGGCGTGGCCAACCCCAGGCGCCGAATGCGGAGGCGGTCCTCATCAACAACAACCAGATGAGGCCCAGCGCGGCTCCGCCGATGGGAATACCCGCCCAACCCGCATTCAGGTACCAGGCCGATGCATGATGAATGGTGTATCCCTGGTCAGGAACAAGTCCTGCGGCCCGTGCATAGTGGGCATAGGCTGTCGGTGGACGACGATCGGCCGGCAGAAACCCGTGGAGCAGGTAACTGAAACTGATCCCTGGCACCGGCTTGACGTGTCGCAGCATGATCCCGTACAAGCTGAAATGCGCACAGAACATCTCGTTGCTCAGCATCCGCTCGCCCACCTTCCCGATCAGGCTTGACGGATGACGAGGGATATGCTGGATCTCCGGTAGATGGAATTCCTCATGCCGGGGAGCTTCCACCACCAGGCCCGATGTTGTCCAAGCCATTTCACGCAGTGATCCACCGGCCACCATCGCACCACCGCCAACGGCCAACATCCACAACGCCGACCTCCGTGCAGCACGGCCTTTCACATTGATCAGATACATGCCCCCCAACATCAACGAACCGAAAATGGTGTGACGATCACCTGTAAGGCTCAGGAATACGCACATCAGCAGCACACCAGCAAGGTAGGACCATCCAGGCAACCATGATCCCCGCTCCGTGAAGGGGGCGCCCTTGCCACCTTCCGCAAGCCGAACGGTCGTTCCGAGGACGAATGCAAAACAAGCTGCGGAAGCACTGAACGCATGCAGGGAATGGCGCATCCCGGTCCACTCATGGACCAACAGGTATAGCGGCCGGTGCTCCAGCATGGCCTGGCCCATCAAAGGCCGGATCGACCAGACCGAGACCGCCAGGGCGGCAATGCCGGCGGCCACCAACCACTCTCGTGAAAGCTGCACAGGAGCAAGGTCCGCCCCTTTCGATGAAGGAAGTGGAACCCGCAGGACCCCGAACAGGGCCAGCACAAAGCAAGCATAGGCCACCAATTGAACGACGTATCCTCGATCAAGCATGAAGGGGAACATCTTTTCCATCAAATAGTAATAGTTCAACCCGATCCTGTACCCCTTGAATCCGATCGCGGCATCCGGAATGAAGAACCAGGCCCCGAGAAAGGTCCACGCGTACACGATGGTTGAACCGATGATGATGGAAACGTCGCGCGAGCGCGACCAGATGGACCGGACCAGCAGGACATAGGCCACGGTAATGGCGGCCAGGAGCAGATATGTGGCCAACGCCATCATGCGTGAATGGTGATCTCCCGCAGGTACTGAATGAGCCCGGCGTCGCTTGAACGGGCATCACAACCATTGCTGACGGCCAGCTGCCGACCATTGCTGCGGCGGCCATCCGCCAGCACCTCTGCGAGCGCGGTGGATAATGCATGAGCGTCCTGGGCCACGATCTTCCCGGGAACAACCCCTCTCAATCGATCCGGTGTGTCGCCCACATCGTTGCAAACCACCGGAAGCCCGCACATCATGGCCTCCTTCACCATGCTCGGGCTGCCTTCGGAATCGCTGCATAACAGGAGTGCGTCAGCGGCGTTCAGGAGCACAGGAACACGATCGTAAGGCACCTTGCCCTTGAGCACCTCCAATCGCGCACCGGGATATTGGACGACAAGACGTTGCATGACGGCCTCCGCGATATCGAGGCGTTTCACACCTGGATTATTCCCATTGAAGAGGATGACGCGATCGTCATCATTCCAGCCCAGCTGTTTCCTGCATTCCGCTTTGTCCATGGGCAGAAAGACCTCAGGCTCCACACCCAACGGGAAGACCCTGGCCTCCGCTGTCCTCCACCAAAGCCTATCGCGGAGGCGTTCGCTCACGCACACGATGCCCGCAGCGAAGAAGGCGGCCAGCTGCGAGAAGATGCGCCCGAACAGGTCGCGGAAGAATCCATCACTGGGAGTGCGGTTCAGGTCGCTTCCCTGGAACGATACCACCACCGGCACCGCGCTGCTGAGCACGGTGAACAAAGCCGAGACCGATCCGTAATAGACCAGCACCACATCGGGCCGGGCACTTTTCAGCAAGGCCTTGAACCTGCGACGCGCGCCCAGGAGCACGAATGGGGATGTGCGGCTGTTCAGGTGGAAATAGGTGACCTCCGCACCATGGTCGCGCTCCAGCGCATTGGCCTGACGATAGGCGAACGGATAGGCTCCGCTTCCTTCGCGGGCCGGGATCACCACAACGATGTTCAGCGCATGCGATGAGCGCTCCGCCAACCGGGTAAGCTCGGTGCGCACGAAGTGGATGTCGCTCCAGGTGGCATATCCCAGATAAGTGAGCGCGAGCACCAGCACTCCGGCCACAAAGATCGCAGGCGTTGGAATGATGAAGTGGATGGCTGAACCGATCAGAAGGAGCATCAGTGCCGTGATCAGGTTGATCCCGTTCCGTGGTGTGTGATAATACGCATCGAGCACACTGCGCAAGCCCACAAAGAACCCGAAGGGCATGGCGCCCAGGAAGATCACGCGGCTCATGAAAACGTAATCCTTGTAATTCTCGCCGAGGTAGACATGCAGGATCGGGTCCGCCGCTAGTTCAAAGACGAGCGTGATGCCGATGCAAGCTGCCAGCGTAAGCCTCGTGAGCTTGCGGATACGTGCAGAGAGGCCGGCATGGTCGCCGGATGCCAGCTGCGATGCCGAAGCTGGCAACAGGATCAGTGCGAGCGGAGAGAAGAGGGCTGCGGCCAGGTTGAGCAACGTGGTACCGAACCCGATCTCACCACTGGCCGTAAGTCCGTGTGTGCGGGCCACGACATAAACCGGCAATGTCAACAAGGCGCCCAAGGCCATATCGCCCGGCACGCGGGGAAGTCCGTAGCGTAACAGGTCACCGCGCTCCTTGGCACAACTCCCGGGCGAAGGCCCTGAAATGGCCGGAAGCATGGCGAACAGGGCGATGGCCATCCATGCGATCCCTGTGCCCCAGCAGATCGTCACCAGCTCATTCGACAGGAAAAAGGCCAGGCATGGCACTGCGGCCAGCGCAAGTACCTGTATGCTGTTCGCCGTGACCAATTGACGCCGGCCGCGCTGGAACGAATAGCCCAGGCCGTAAAGCGCAATACCCGCGATCATGAGCGCCAGCGGAGGTACCAGGTCCTTCTCGCTCCCCGAACCGAACACGACCCAGGAGATCTGTTCGGGGAAGAGGACGCCGATCAGGAAGACGCTTCCGGCCATGGGCACCACCCAATAAAGGCTCGCGATCAGGTACCGACGACGTTCCTCCGGCCGGCTCTTCATGGCCACGAAGCGTGTGATGCCCACAACCGCGCCGAGCAACAGCAAGGGGAAAATGAAAGACACCGTGCGTCGCACCACCACGTAGAGGTCCAGCTCGTGCCGCCCTTCCTGTGCCGCCAACCGGTAGGCCAGCACCATGCCCACCATCGCCAGGCCCTCGGCCCCATAGGTGAGCAGGCTGTCACGTCCGTCACGCGAACGAAGCATCGCGAGGATCTTCTGCAACATGGTGGCCGAAAATAGCGGATTGCCTCCGCATGGCGCGGGAAAGCCTCCATCCCCCACATCGACCGTTCATCCTGATCATGCCTTTCCACGCCGCACCACCCTCCTATCTTCACCCCCGTAACCCGAATGAACATGGACTTTTTTCAATGGCATTGGTGGGCCGCCCTCGCGCTCGTCCTGATGATCGCCGAGATCTTCGTGCCCGGATTCTTCCTTCTTTGCCTCGGTGTGGGGGCTGCTGGCGCAAGCATGGTCGCAGCCCTCGGCCTGGGCTCCAGCGCACAACTCATAGCCTTCAGCGCTTTCTCGCTCTTATCCTTCTTCACCATTCGTCCATTGTTGATGAAGCGCATGTGGAAAGGTTCGGAGGTCAAGACCAACATGGACGCCTTGGTCGGCCAACGAGGCAAAGTGACCCAGGAATTCGACCCAGCGCTCCGATTGGGACGCGTGGCCGCTGCCGGTGATGACTGGCGGGCCGAGTGCACTAACGACACTGCCCTCCGCATCGGCGACCTTGTGGAAGTGGTCCGCGTGGAAAGCAATACCCTCGTTGTCAAGCCTGTTGCCAAGGACTGAACCCAACCCTTCCTCCCCTCAAACCCCAAACACATTCAACCATGTCCGCCGGAACCATTGTTCTCATCCTACTGGCCTTCTTCGTGGTGTTCATCATCGCGAAGGGTGTACGTATCGTTCAACAAAGCGAAGCCATGGTCATTGAACGGCTCGGTAAGTACCGCACCACGCTCACCGCAGGCTTCAACGTGATCATTCCCATTTTCGACAAGCCCCGCGAGATCGTTTTCCGCTTCACCCGCGATCTGCCCGATGGCAACAAATACGTGCAGTTCGTGAAGAAGGAGCGCATCGACCTGCGTGAGACCGTGTACGATTTCCCGCGCCAGAACGTGATCACCAAGGATAACGTGATGACGGAGATCAATGCGCTGCTTTACTTCCAGGTCATGGACCCCGTGAAGGCCATGTACGAGATCGAGAACCTGCCGTTGGCCATTGAGAAGCTTACGCAGACCACCCTGCGTAACGTGATCGGCGAGCTGGACCTGGACGAGACCTTGACCAGCCGCGATACCATCAACATGAAGCTGCGCCAGATCCTGGACGAGGCCAGCAATAAATGGGGCGTGAAAGTGAACCGCGTGGAACTGCAGGACATCAATCCTCCGCGCGACATCCGTGAGGCCATGGAGAAGCAGATGCGTGCCGAGCGTGACAAGCGCGCCCAGATCATTGATGCGGAAGGAAGCAAGCGTGCCGCGATCCTTCAGGCCGAGGGTGTGCGTGATGCCGCCGTGAGCCAGGCCGAAGGTGAGAAGCAGGCGCAGATCCTGCGTGCCGAAGGTGAGGCCCAAAGCCGCATCCGCATTGCACAAGGTGAGGCCGAGGCCATCAAGCTGGTGACCGCCGCCATCCAGGGCAGTAAGGCCGACCCTGCGAACTACCTGATCGCCATGAAGTACATCCAGGCGTTGGAACAGATGACCTCTTCGAGCGAAGGCAACCGTACGGTGTTCATGCCTTACGAGGCCACAGGCGTTCTGAGCAGCCTGGGTGGAATTCGCGAGCTGCTGGGCGCTACCAAGCATTGATCACCACCCTTTCTCTTCGAACGCCCCAAGGTGCACTGCATCTTGGGGCGTTCGCTTATCCTACCTCCTTTTCCCCGTTCCATCTTCATTGGGCTTCCAACCTGAGCGTGATACTAATTGCATGCAGCTGCGACCGTTCGCTAGCTTCGAACAGTAACCTCGACCATGTCCCACCGCATCCTCCCCGCCCTGGCCTTCCTGCTGCTCTGCCTGTCCGCAAGTTCGCAACAACCAGAAGGTTATTCGCGGGTCCGCATATGGACCGATGGAAGGGCCGGCACCTTGGCTGATCTGGCCGCATTGGGCCTGGCCGTGGACCATGGCGAGGTCAAGGCAGGCGTATGCATCACCACCGATCTGTCCACCACGGAGATCTCCATCGCGCGGGCCGCTGGTTTCACCTGCGATGTGCTGATCCCGGATGTGGGAAGCTTCTACCGCTCCCGCAATACGGGAGGTAACGTCCCACGGGCGAAGTCTGACAGAGAGCTGTGCAACGCCCCCGCTCCCGTGGCCATTCCTGAGAATTTTCAGCTGGGCAGCATGGGTGGATACCTTACCTGGGAGGAAATGCTGGCCAACCTCGATGCGATGCACGCTGCTTTTCCCGGTCTGATCAGTGCCAGGCAGGCCATCGGCACCACGCACGAAGGTCGTTCCTTGTATGTGGTGCGTATGTCCAATGCACCCGATATGGATCAGGACAAACCCGAAGTGCTCTACGATGCCTTGCACCACGCCCGTGAGCCGGCATCGCTCTCTCAGTTGATATTTTACATGTGGCATTTGCTGGAGAACTATGGGACGGATGATGAGGTCACCTATCTGCTGAACAACCTGGAACTGTATTTCGTACCCTGTGTCAATCCGGACGGTTACGTGTACAACCAGACCACGGCACCTGAAGGCGGCGGCATGTGGCGCAAGAACCGCAGGATGAACAGTGATGGCTCTTTCGGCGTGGACCTGAACCGGAACTATGGTCAAGGTTGGGGAACCGACGATTCCGGATCATCACCGGACCCCGGCTCCGATGTGTACCGCGGTGCATCAGCGTTCAGTGAGCCCGAGACCCAGGCCATGCGCGACCTCTGCATTGCACGTCAGTTCAGGATGGCGCTCAACTACCACACGTTCGGCAACCTGCTCATTTATCCTTGGGGCTACCAGCCCTCCTTCTACACACCCGATTCCGCAGTGTTCGTGGAACAAGGTGTTGTGCTTACCAAGGAGAACCGGTATCGCTTTGGCACGGCCGATCAAACGGTGAACTACGTGGTGAACGGTGGTTCGGATGATTGGATGTATGGTGAGCAGGTCACCAAGGACAAGATCTTCTCCATGACACCGGAGGCCGGACAGCAGGATGAAGGGTTCTGGCCGCCCGATTGGCGGATCACCGAGATCTGCCAGGTGAACGTGGGACAGAACAAACGCTTGGCGCACCTGGCAGCGGTGTACGGACGTCTGGATGATCGGACCGCTCCCATCTTCGCTGGAAGTGAGGGCCACATCCGCTTCGACCTGCAGCGCTTCGGTTTGGAGCAAGGGCCGCTCACTGTCTCCTTGGAAGGCCTTGACCACGTTACTGCCGTTGGACAGCCCATCACGTACGCGGACCTCGACCTGCTGGAGCTCCGTACGGATTCCATCGCCATCTCCCTGGAACAAGGGCTCGCCTCTGGAACCGCCTTCCGCTACGTGCTCTCGCTCAGCAACGGCCTTTATACATGGCGCGATACGATCACAAGGGCGGCCGGCATTCCTGCAGTGGTGCTGGTCGACCAAGGCAATTCCCTGGCCAACTGGCAGGGAACGGGCTGGGGTATCGCAACGAATTCATGGACCAGTTCCCCATCGTGCATCAGCATACCGTCCTCGGGCAACTACCCTGATGGCGTAACACAACGGATCACCCGCTCCCAAACGGTCGATCTTACCAACGCTTCTGCTGCCGTGCTCACCTTCATGGCCCAATGGGATATTGAAGCCTATTATGATCAGGTGCAGGTGTTGGGGTCGGCGGATGGTGTCAACTGGACCCCGCTTTGCGGACGTTACACCAGGCCAGGCTCCGTCTTTCAGGATGAAGGCCAGCCGGCGTATGATGGACAACAGCCCAATTGGGTGCACGAGGAGATCGACCTGGGGGCTTTCCTCGGAGGTCCGTTAAGGCTCCGCTTCCAATTGCAGAGCGATTGGGGTGGCAACTACCCGGGCTTCCGGTTCGACGACCTGACCGTTACGGTGAGCAATGCCAATACCACGGGAACCAATGGCGAAAGGCATTCCATGCCGCTATTGCGCATCATGCCCAATCCCACTTCAGGTCAAGTCTGGTTGACCGTGGGAACCTCCGCTCCCGCCCGTCTGGTGGTGCTCAACACGTTGGGAGAACTAGTGATCGACAAGGCGGTGCATGGCCAACTGGGCAGCTTCATGATGGACCTGTCCGATCTGGCTTCAGGCACGTACATCTGTCGGTTGATGGTAGGCGATCGTCCCGTCGACACGCAGCGCCTGGTCCTGCTCGGATATTGAAGGCTCCTGAGATCCAAGGGATTTTCCTCTATCTTTGTGCCGTTCACCGACAGGTGGACAAGCCCCGAGCGCCCAACTTTCCCCGCTTTCAGTGACCGAAAGGTCCATGCGGAAGACCAGTCCAGGCGCCATCCCCAGCGGATCATTGCACGCCGGACCCGATCGAAGGGGCGAACAAACAAACACCTTAACGGGTGTGCTCCAGGGTCAATGGCCTGGGCACTCCGAACTTCATCCGCACAGGGATCCCTGTGTACACGACCATGGAACGTACCACGTTCAACGACATGGGGCTCATTGAGCCCATTCTGAAAGCCCTTCATGCCGAAGGCTACACACATCCCACCCCCATTCAGGAGCAGGCCATCCCGCACCTGATCAAGGGTCGCGACCTGCTCGGTTGCGCGCAGACCGGGACCGGCAAGACCGCCGCGTTCGCCATCCCCATCCTGCAGGAACTGCATGCCAGGGGACCGCAGACCAAGCGCGCCATCCGCACCCTCATCCTCACACCTACCCGTGAACTGGCCATCCAGATCGGTGAGAGCTTCTCAGCCTACGGACGCAATCTGCAGTTGAAGCACACGGTCATTTTCGGTGGCGTAGGACAAAAGCCTCAGACCGATGCCCTTCAGCGTGGAGTGGATATCGTGATCGCCACGCCCGGCCGCCTGCTCGACCTCATGGGCCAGGGCTTCGTTCATCTGAACGGGCTCGAAGTGTTCGTGCTCGACGAGGCCGATCGCATGCTCGACATGGGCTTCATCCACGATGTGAAGAAGGTCATCGCGAAGCTGCCTGCGAAGCGCCAGACGCTCTTCTTCAGCGCAACGATGCCACCCGAGATCGCCAAGCTGGCCAACAGCATCCTCACCGATCCCATCAAGGTGGAAGTGGCGCCCGTCAGCAGCACGGCCGATACCATCGATCAACACCTCTATTATGTGGACCGGACCGACAAGAACAAGCTGCTCGTCCATCTCCTGCAAGGTGATACCATTCGCGAGGCCTTGATCTTCACCCGTACCAAGCACGGTGCGAACAAGGTGGCCAAATTGCTCACCCAGAACGGCTTCGCGGCCGAGGCCATCCATGGCAACAAGAGCCAGACCGCCCGGCAGAACGCCCTGAAGGCCTTCAAGGACGGCAAACTACGCGCCTTGGTGGCAACGGACATTGCCGCTCGTGGCATCGACATCGATGGATTGACCCACGTCATCAACTTCGATATCCCGAACATACCTGAAACGTATGTGCACCGTATCGGACGCACCGGACGTGCAGGTGCATCGGGGCGTGCGCTCAGCTTCTGCGATCACGAGGAAAAGGCTTTCCTGCGCGATATCACGCGTCTGATCAAGCGCGACATTCCCGTGGTCGAATCGCACGAGTTCGTCATGATCGGTGGCCCGAAGAAGGCTGAACCTGAAGTGCGCGAACCTCGTCAACCACGCGGTCCCGGACGTGGGAACCAACCACGCGGCCAGGGCCAAGGGCAACGGCGTGAGGGCGGAACAGCCCCTTCAGGCCGCGGACCTCGTCAAGGCGGTGGTCGCGACGGAAACCGTGGTCAGCAGGGGCGTGAACAACGCCCCCAGCAGCAACGAAGCGATCGTCCTGCCGGCCAGCGCAGCGAGCGTCCCGCTCGTCAGAACGATGGCCGCGAACGGAACCGGAACGATCGGGCGCCTCAACAACGCACGGACCGCCCTCGGGCCGATCGTCCACAACAAGAGCGACCAGCCAACCCGGGACAGCCGGATTACGCCAAGATGACCAAGGAGCTTTTTGGCGAAGTGGAGCGGTCCAGTGAAAAGAACGAGAAGCAGGAGAACAAGAAGAAAGGATTCGGGCTCGGACGTCTGTTCGGCCGGTAGACCATACAGCCATGAACGAGGAAAGCCGGGAGTGACCCCGGCTTTCCTCGTTCATGCGGATCCGTCATGCCCGCTGTGCAATGGGACCCGGATCTGCTTTCCCGAATTGTCCCGAAGCACGCAGTTCGTCCTGCAGTTCGCGACTGGTCTTGCTACTGCCATCGTGACTCCAACCGGGGGGGCCGAAGATGTACATCAGCTTTGCGTGTAACGTGGGTGCGCGTTTCACATCCTGCCAGATCTCCTTGAACTCGAACAGATTATGCGTGATCGGGTTGTTCGTGTTCGGATCGTGGCTGATGCCGAACTTGGGTACGACCCCTTTAATGGGAGCCTGCCAGGTACCGTACATGCGGTCCCAGAACGTGAAAATTCCCCCATGGTTACGGTCCAGGTATTCGGTGTTGCTGCTGTGGTGCACCACGTGGATATAGGATGAATTGAAAATGTTCTCGATCCACCCGTAGGAAGGAAGCAGTTGTGAGTGCAGGGTGAACTGATAGAACGCGTTCGCGATCAGGCATGTGGCGATCATGATCGGTTCGAACCCCAACAGCGGCATCCAAAGCCAGTAGATCGGCTTGATCAATGTGATGAACCAGCCGTTCCGGATACTGATGGTGAGGTTGTATTTGCGGCCACTGTGGTGGGGCAAGTGGGCGGCCCAGAGCAAACGGACATTGTGTGCAAGGCGATGGTGCCAGTAGAAGTTATGATCGTCCAGTACGATGCAGGCCAGCCAGATGTACCAAGCATAGCCCAGGCTGGTGTAGCCCAGGTGCTCCTGACGCCAGTCGGCAGCCCACCAGAACAGGAACATGTACAGGGTGATCTCGAACACGTTGGTTATCACCCGGATCACCGTGGCCCCAAGTCCGATCACAAAGCCACTGAGGCTTTCCTTCAGGTCGAACAGCTCCTTTGCCCGCAGGTATTCCAGGATGATCAGGACCAGGAAGATCGGGTAGATGTACTTGATGCCGATGCCCTCGATCGGCAGTTCTGGGAGACTGGCCTTCATGTCCAGCCAGGCCTGTATGGGATTGAACATCGCTCTTGTATCCGCCCCTGATTGACTGGGACCCGCCAAATCTACCTGCTTCAGCCGTTCGCTGACCAGCGCAATGTCAGGTGCCGGTAACTTGCGTCGGCCTAACCGCTCCCACCCTCATGCGTTCCTCGTTGTTGCTCTCCGCTCTCTTTCCATCGCTCCTCTTCGGGCAAAGCCCGATCAACGGCCCCATGCCCGGCCATAGCGACCTCTTGGAAGCCACCATCTGGATGCAATGTAAAGGACCATGCACGGCACGCCTGGAGTACTGGAAGCTGGACAGACCGGACAGTGTGCTTACCACGGCTGAACAGCGGTCGGATGCCGCAAAGGCCCACGCCATGGACTTCATCATGGCACCAGTGATACCCGGCACCACGTATGGCTACCGCCCTATCGTGAACGGGAAGGCCATTGATGTTGGACAACCCCTCTCCTTCACCACCCAGCCGCTCTGGCGACACCGGACCGATCCGCCACCGTTCACCATGGCGATCGGGAGCTGCGCATATGTCAACGAGCCGGCATACGACCGTCCGGGAAAGGCCTACGGTGGCGAGTATGTCATTTTCGACGCAATTGCAGAAAAGGACCCCGACCTGATGCTCTGGCTGGGTGACAACATTTACCTGCGCGAGCCCGATTGGGGCAGCCGCAGCGGCTACCTGCACCGTTACACCCACACGCGCAGCACGCCCGAACTGCAACGCTTGCTCCGCAGCACCCATCATTATGCCATCTGGGACGACCACGATTTTGGTCCGAACGATGGCGATGGAAGCTTCGTGCAGAGCGAACTGGCCCGGGAGATGTTCGACCTGTTCTGGCCGAACCCCACCTGTGGGGTGCCAGGCGTGATCGGCACCACCACCATGGTCAACCATTTGGACGTGGACCTGTTCCTGATGGATGACCGTACGTTCCGGGTCACCGGCGACATGAGGACCAATACACCGGCCTTGCTGGGCCCTGAACAGTTGGACTGGTTGATCCGTGCGCTCAAGGCCAGCAGAGCCCCCTTCAAGCTGGTGGCCATCGGCAACCAGGTATTGAACGATGCGGCCGTGTATGAGAACTATGCGACCATGCCCCAGGAACGCGCTGAGCTACTGCGCCGGATCGAGGAGGAAGGGATCCATGGCGTGGTGTTCCTCACTGGCGACAGGCACTTCACGGAGCTGAGCGAGGTCCGACTGAAGGATGGCCGCGTGATCTATGACCTCACCGTTTCCCCCCTGACGAGTGGCGTCTACAAGGTGAAGGAAGCCAACACCAACCGCGTGGACGGGACGGTGGTGGAGCAAAGGAATTTTGCGACGCTATCCTTCAGTGGCCCCGTGAAAGAGCGGACAATGACGATCCGTGTTCATGACGCACAGGGTGTGCTGCTCTGGGAACGCCTCATTCCCC
>Ga0209985_10001874_pt1 | contig 19740 bp, 19 predicted proteins | sample NOAtaG_FD_187305 | JGI IMG/M metagenome (GOLD analysis project Ga0209985, IMG submission 187305) | Freshwater lake microbial communities from Lake Erie, under a cyanobacterial bloom - NOAA_Erie_Diel6S_1000h metaG (SPAdes) (version 2) | ecosystem: Environmental > Aquatic > Freshwater > Lake ...
TGGGTGTGCGTGCGAGATTTACGGCCATCAGATCGACAACGGAGACATCACGCTGGCGGAATTTACGGCATTCCTAGATGGCGTAAGAACGCTTCGGAATCTCGGGCTTTGCGATGTAGTGAATAAAGCCCGTTTTGCCGACGCTCTGCTGTAGCAAAACATGATTTACCCACCCTCAACATACGTGCAGGGCCAGCAGTCAAAGGCGCAAAGCCAAAGCACCGCAATTCGAAAACTGAGGAGCCGACGATCATGTCCTACCTAATCAGCCGTGCCGGCCTTACCATCGCGAACCGGATGCCAGGCATCGGGATCATCAACCCGCTCGCGTTCAGCCCGACGCTGGGAAGTGCAAATGCCAGTAGCCCGACATTGACGACTGGCGGAGATTTCGTCGAGTTCGGTTATACGGCCACGACTGCCGGCAGCGGTTACGCGGCGGTCATCATCAACAGCGCAACCCCGTGGGATTTCTCGCGAGATTCGTTGTTCGGGCTTGAGCTTGGCGAGGTGTCCCCCGGTGGGCAGCCGTTCCAGACGGATGTGCCGGCTAACAGGCTGCGCATTTTGCTCGGCACCACACAGGGTGCGCTCGGCGCGGATTACTACGATTTCAACGCGCAACTGCAGAACGTTTCTAAGCGCGGGCGGTTTACGTGGGCACAACGCCGGTCTGCGGGCACGACGGTCGGCTCGCCGTCGTGGTCAAACATCCGGCGAATTGAAATTCGCATGACATCCGATACTTATCCGTCGGGTCACCGTCTGCGCCTCTACAACGTGTTCACTAACTTTCGCGCTCGCCCGAAGATTGTCATTTCGTTCGACGACAACAGCGCGGACGTGTTCAACACCGCATATCCGCTGATGCAGCCGCGCGGGATTCCCGGCACAAACTACATCAACAGCAACAGCGTTGACGGCTCTGGGAAGATGACCCGCGCACAGTTGCAGACCACGTATGAGGCCGGCTGGGACGTTTGCAATCACACCGCAAACCACATCTCCGCGACATTCCCGATGGGCGCGCAAATTACCCAGACTGGCGGCGTCGCGACGGCAACGCCTGACGCCAATGTCTGGCTGCCGACGTTTGCACCGGGCGATGTTATCCAAATCGACGGCGCAGACCCGTTTTCGTATTGCGGGCAGAAAGTGGTCACCAACGTCGGAGCTGGTACCGTACAGTTTGCATGTGACGCTTCCTTGCCGTCGTCTATCGGCCAGCAAACGCTGACGCCGATCCGCGTGGGCGGCGTCATTCAGACCTGGTATGACCGATGGCAGTCATCCGTGCATGACTGTCAAAACTTCATCCTGGCAAACGGGTGGACGCGAGGCGCGAGACATTTTGCGTACACCTACGGCAACTACAACAACGACGTCATTGCGCGTCTGCGTGCGATGGGCTTTGTCAGCGGCCGGGCCACTGGGGGGCGGGCGCATGGGCCGTTTACCAACTGCCTGACAATGGCCTCGCCCAACATGGATTTTTTCAACACCCCGGTATTCGGGATGGGGCCGGGAACCACGGGCGCCCAGATTCTGACCGCAGTAGACCGCGCCATCGAGTTTGGTGCATCGATCAACGTTTACGGCCACAACATCGGGACCGGCGGCGACATCACCGTGCCGGAGTTCACGAATTTCATCAACGGACTCGCCACCAGAATGCGCGCCGGCCTCATTGACGCCATGTCAGTTTCAGAGTGGCACGCCTCCTGCGCGAGTCAGACCGGATACCGCGCCTAAAATGGATGTAGTTACGTTTAGTGAATTGCGACAACAGATGACTGATGGCCGCGCGTATACTTGATGTGGGTTAGATTGATAACCCACGCGAGTTAAAATTAATTGAAAATAATTGGAGAAGCGACAATGAAGTGGAATTTTCGTTCCGGCAAAAACTCAACCGGAAAGGCTAACATAGATAGTAACTTGAACCCGTTTGGCAAACCGGCTAATAATGATGCCAACGGCAACGGCAATCAGCAGCAAAACAATGCACCGCCCGCCAATCAGAACCCTGGCGATCCGAATGCAGCGTTTATGAAATTCTGCCGTGATCAAGGCATGTTTGAAGATCTTGATCTCGGCGGGTTTGTTGCCGCTGTTCGCGAGGGTGATGCGGAAAAGGCATCGGAGTTTTTCATGAACTCGATGATTTCCACGGCCCGGGTTGCAATGGCAGGTGCCGATCGACTGGCTACTGCCAAGATGACCAAGGCCATGGAAGAATCGGTTACGCGGGCAACCGCTGTCACGCACACGAATCTGGCCGTGCAAGAAATGAACAACCGGCTTGGTTTCACGCGTGACCCGGCAATTGCACCGGTGGCCGAGCAGGTGCTAAATGGTTTTCTGGCGCGTGGCGACAATGCCGATACCGCGCTGGACAACGTGGAAAAGTACTTTAAGGAATTCGCACTGGCCACGGGTTCTCAGTTCGGAATGGCACCGCCGAACAATGATCTGCGTCCAGGCCAGCGTGGGTTCAACGATTCTCGAATGCAGCAAAACGATAATACCGACGATGGGCAGCCCAAAGAAATGGATTGGCTCGACGTCCTTACTTCCGGCCATGTTACGGCAGATTCCCAAAACGCTTCGGGAAACGGTAACGGTGGCAACAACGGGCAGGCTGGCGGCAATGGTGGAAACGCCAATTCCGCGGCCGCCTAATTTGACTTTCAACTAGGAGATTTAACGATGGCAGTTAAAGGCGTTTTCGCCTCCAACCAGAACATCGTCGGTACTCGCAAAGGTGACTTTGCCTCGGCTTTGCTGCAAACTACGCCGGATGGTTCCGCGCCGTTTCTTGCACTCAGCTCGGGTATGCCTTCGCGCGACGCGATGGATACGATTGTCACGTGGTTTGAAGAAAACCATTTGACCGGCCAAATCAACATCACGAACAATGCCGGCACCGGCACTTCGATGGTTGTTGATGACGCCACCCAGGTTGTCACCGGACAGGTCTATCTGGTCCACCTCACAGGTGAATACATTTACGTTGAAAGCGTAAGTGGCAGCACCCTCACGGTGACGCGTGGGCTTGGTCCGGTGGCTGCAACTGCGGTTGACGGTTCCGGCACTCCGCGCCCGATGCAGCGTGTGGGTACTGCGTACGAAGAAGGTTCGTCCAAGCCGACGGCATTTGCCAATCTCGGTTTCCCCCGGATGAACTACATGCAGATTTTCCGGAATGCCTGGGACGTTACCGGTACGGCGCGTGCGCTGGAGTTTTACACCGGTGATATCGTGGCGAAGAACAAGGCCGATGCGGCGCTGTTCCACGCTGAAGATATCGAGCGTTCGGCCATCTGGGGTGTGAAGGCGATTGGCCAGCAGAATGGCAAACCGTTTCGCATGATGGATGGCGTTCGTGCGCAGCTGACCAGCAATCTGGCCACGCAGGTGACGAATACCAAGTGGGCCGATCTGCGCAATTTCTTCCAGAATGTGTTCTCCGTGAACATCAAGGGCCAGCCCAACGAGCGCATTGCGTTCTGCGGCAACTCGGTTCTCGCGGTTCTCGATCAGATTGCCCTCCTGGATGGAACCGTCAACCTCAGCCCGGGCCAGACGGAATTTGGCATGAAGATCACCCGGCTGCGTACGCCGTTTGGTGACATCAATCTTCTGCGGCATCCGCTGATGGTGGAAAATCCGGTGTGGACGGAGGACATGGTTGTTCTTCATCCGGCGGCCGTGGAATTCCGTTATCTGCGGCGTACTGCGGAGGACAACTACGACAAGTCCGGTTCGCGCGCTGGCGCTGATGCGGATTTCGGTGTTGTGACCACGGAAGTTTCTGTCACCTACAAGGCAGAAAAAACCGGCGGCTACTACACTGGCATTGACACCGCTGCGGCAACCTAAGGAGAACGCCGAAATGCCCGTTACGAAAATTCCTGTTGGTGGCTATGCTGCCATTGCGGTCTCTGGCAACTTTGCCAACCTGCGTGCAGCTGTGCTGGTTGAACTTGACAAGTTCATCGCGCTGATTCCGAATGTCGATGCCACGATTGCCACTGTGCAGGGCGTGAGTGGTGCCATTCCGGAATACGACACCGTTGATCCGTTTCTTGCCCGGTCATACCGGGAAGAGCTGGCAGCGTTGCGAGCGCGAATCGCGGCTGCCACCTAAGAAACAAAATCAGGAGAAACAAACGGGGCTGGGAGACTGGCCCCGTCTTTTAGGAGAATCCGAAATGTCTGATGAAAATACGGCTAAAGTACCTCCACCGGCCGATCCCTACGCTGTTGGCACCGTGCACGAATACGCTGCCATTCGCGCGCCGAATTTGCGGACGCGTGTCGTGGTTGGTGGCAAAGACGTAGAAACTCAATTTGTTCGTGGTGTGGCGAAGGTTGATGGGCCTGTTGCGCAAGAATTTGATCGTTGTATTAACGAACAGATTGGCGGACTTTACCAGCTCGTTCGCAAGCTGGACCGTGAAGCTGCGATTCGTTTGGCTAAAGAACATGCTGCCAGCGCTGGCCGTGGCGCCGCTGTCAAAGGTGGATTTCATTCTGGTGCCATTCAGCAACTGCGCAACGAAGCTCGTGCGGCTTCCGGGCAGTCGTTGGCAGAAGCCGCGCCCAACAATCCGGAAGAGCTTGCCAAGTTTGCAGATGACTTGGCGCACAATGATTTGCTGATTACGGAAATCAAGCAGTCGGTGGTGTCTGACGTTCCGCCGGAAGCCACGCACCCGTCCCCGGTTTTTCGTTCGCCGCTCAAGCTCCGTTAAAAAGGCAATACCGTGGCCTCCGAGATCAACACATTTTCCTCGCTTATCGATACGTGTTTGGCACGAGCCAACCGCTTTGACCGGCTGAACGATATTATTTCCTACGCGCGTTTGACTGTGCGGGAGATTCAATCACTGGGCCAGTTTCAGCAGGATGTAATCGAGGACCAGATTTCGGGGGTCACGGTTGATCCTTACGTGTGGCTGACACCAGCCGCGTTTCGTGCCATGCTATCCGTGCAGTACAACAACATCTCGGATGAGCAGGGCAACCCGATTTATGCCAAGTACAAAGAGCTTGGCAAGGGGCAGTTGAGAGAGGAATACTATTATTACCGCAGTGGTGATAGCCATGTTTTCGTCGGCCACGATGGCCGGTCCGGCGGAGCTATTGCCATCAACATTGCGTACCTGGAATATTCGCGCAGCTTTCAGTACTTTGCAACGCAGGCAACTCGGCCTGCAATTTACGATGACGTCACGGAAACCTGGATCTACGAAGCCAGCTACGATTTGGATGCCACGACGCGGGAAACCGCGCGCCGGCTTGTTTCCAACTGGGTGTTGTTCAACTGGTTTGACGTCATCATTGAAGGCACGCTGGCAAAGGTTTACAAACTCGTGGATGATTCGCGTGCCGGTGCTTCGTTTTCGTTTTTCGAGCGGCAGAAGCGTGTTATACAGTCTGGTGAAACGACTGCGTATACGGGGTTTAACCGCTAATGGCTGTCACGGTAGAAGATATTGATTTGACGCCGCCAGAGAACACGCTGGACCGGCAAACCATTCGCTATTTGGTAGAGAATTTTATTCGGGTAAAAGAGCTGCTTGCTGCCGGTGGTGGTGGTGGTGGTGGGCTCACGTTCGAACAAATCATGGACCAGTTTGCCACGTTTATCCAGAACAGCGACACGGTGGGGTTCACCTACAACGACGGATTAAATACGCTTGTCTTGGATGCCATCGTGCAGATGAGTTTGGATTCGGATGCCAGCGGTCTGAAGCTTGTAAATGATGTGACCAACCCGGGCAATGACAAGGTTTACGGCACGAATGGCAGTGGTGTGAAAGGCTGGCAAACACCTTCGGGTGGTGGCGGTGGTTTGTCGCAGGCACAGGTTCTGGCACGGACCCTCGGCGCATGATTGTTTTGCAAGCCACGTCAGAAACGTTGCAAGCTGTGCTTGGTGGAACTGTTGCCACGAACCAGCTTCAGTGCTTTTCGTCTTGGCGTGATGTGACCACGACCACCTACGTCCCTGGCAACACGCCGATAAACACGAATAATACCTCTGATGTAAATCTGGTGCCAGCGCCTGGGGCTTCCACGCAACGGCTGATTGATTACGTCAGTGTGTATAATGCTGACACGGCGGCTGCCACGGTCACGATTAAGCTCGATGTTTCGGGCACAGAACGCATCCTGTGGCGCGGCTCGCTGGCAGTTGGCTTCAAGGTTGAGTACGTCGACGGGGCCGGCTTCCGAGTGCTGAATGCCAGCGGGGTTGAAGTCGGTGTTGGCAACACAGGGGCGGCTGGCACCAACGGTACGAATGGCGCACTGTCGGTTACAGAAGCTGAAATCGATCTTGGTGCCGATCCGAATGACGACTTTGTTATCACCGTAATCGACGCGGCCATTGTGGCAACACACAACATCATCGTTGTTCCGTCCGCAGAAGCCTCGTCTACAAATGATGAAGATGAAGCGGAAATGGATTCGCTGTTGATGGCGGCAGTCGCTGGCACAGGCCAGTTCACGCTTTATGTTCGGGCGATTCCGGGGCCTGTTTCCGGGCGCCGTAAAATTAATTACCAGTATTCTTAGGAGCATTTGGCATGGCAAGTTTGCGTCATAGCAGCAACAGTCTTGATCAATCGATTGAACAAAAGAAAGCGCACACGGTTGTATTGCCTCGCGGTGACGGCTACGGCGTCAGTGGTGTAACTGGAACTATTGCGGCGGCGTTAGCTGCCAACAGTTCCGTGTTTGTTGCCCGTTACAATCCTTCGGCAGGAGCCAGAATCGCCATCATCGAACGGCTGCGTTTGCAGTTTACCACGCTTGTGGCATTTACCACGCCGGTTACTGCCGGTCGCCGCCTTGCTTTGTTTCGTGGTGCCGGCGCAGCCGCGTCTGGTGGTGCCGCGCTCGCCGCTGTTGCCGCGAACGCACAGAAAGATACCATCCTTGCAGATACGGGGTTTGCACCTGGCATCGGTGGTGACATGCGAATCGCGACCACGGCTGCGCTTACGGTGACTGGTATTACTTTTGAAACTGACCCGTTCCGCACAATGACACTTTCACATGTTGGCGCAGCTGGTGCGTTTTTTGAACAGCTGTGGGAGTTCTCTGTACATGAATGTCATCCGCTGATTCTGCGCGCTGGCCAGTTGATTGGCATTCGTAATCCAGTTGCGATGGATGCGGCCGGCACATGGCAGCTTTCTGTTTCGTTTGACTGGACCGAAATTACCCCGGTTTAAGGAGCTTTGCCATGCGCGGTGAATATCTGATTTGGGACCCGGCGAAAGACGTGGCCCCGCTCATCCTCCCCAATCTGGTGACAGATACCGGGGAAGAAGAGTTTTTGAAAATGATCATGCAGAACGTTTCTGCGGTTGCCGGCGGCGCCAACTTTTTCATTGGGATGCTGGATGAAACGCCGACGGAAACTCTGACGCTGTCCGCGATTACCACGGAACCCACGTCCGCTGGCACTTACTCGCGAAAGTCAGTTGCCAGGAACACCACGGGCTGGCCCACGGTCGCCACGATCAACGGCCACAAATGCATCACGTCTGCCGGGGTCACGTTCACGGCGTCTGGTGCCAACTTCTCACGGGCGTTTAGCAGATTGTTTTTGACCGACCAGGCATCGGGCACGGCAGGCATTTTGTATTCCATCTCCGGGCCGCTGGTTTCCCCTCTGCTGTTGGTATCCGGCCAGAGCCGCGTTGTGCAATACCGTTTGTACATGAACTAAACCGAGTAATTCACATGCCTGTCGACGCGGTTGAATACAAACAGTTTAAGGGACTTCTGCTTCCGCTTGACCGTAAGCGGATGGCAGAACCTTATGTTGTCGACGGGAAAAACTTCATTGTGGACCTGGATGGTCCGGTTAGCATTTTCGGCCGCACCTGGATTGACTATCAGGGAATAGAAGAAATTCGCGGCTTTCAAACCCTGGAATGCATTAATTCCCGCCAGGTGTTTTATTGCCTTGAGGATTGCCTTGCCGTTTACGACGTGGAAACGCGGCAGCTTTATCCGATCTACACACACAATGTTCGGGTAGAGTTCTGGCCGTGGTCGACAGCCTCGGTCGGCGGGGTGCAATATTTTGCAAACAAGGAAGTTGGACTGCTGTCACGAAATCCTCTCACTGGATTGTGGACAGTTGTCTCTGGAGCCAACATTCCGCCTGTTGTATACGGATGCTGTGAGGCATACGGACGGCTTGTTTTATTGGGGTCCGAAAGCGACGGGAGCGTTGCACGAGCTAGTTGGTCCGAAATTGATGATGGAAGCAATGCGGGATTCGCGCCGTCAACTGCTACGGGCGCTGGTGCACAGGCGTTGTCAATTATCGCTGGCAAGCTGACCCCATTTCTTCCGTTGCCGTATGCCGATGGGTTTATTGCATACACGAATCAGGGGGTTTGCAAGTTTGAGAATGTGCAGGCTGCCAACCCGTTTCGTTTCCGGGTGCTAACGCGGTCTGAAAATCCGCTGAATCCGTGGGTGATTACGCGTATCGGTGGCCAGCAACGCGACCAGCATGTGTACCTTTCGCATCGGGGTTTCTACACCACGTTTGGTGATGAGAAACCGGTCGTGTGGGAGCAGCTTACCAGCGAAGGTTTGCATCGGAATATTCTGCCCGCGATTGACCACCGTGAAGGTGAGTTTACCACGCGCGTGCATTACAACGATGACAGCGGCTGGTTCACGCTTTCGATTTCGCCGGACTCGCGTGAGCACCTTTACGCCTACGCCTTGGTGTACTACGAAACGGCTGGCGAATGGGGCAGCTTTAACAAATCGCATACCGGGTTCGGCCAGGTTGCGTTGAATGCCGGGCCGTTCCAGGGGATGCATTTCGGCATGTGCGACACGAATGGCACAATCTGGCGGTTCAGTTTTACAGACTCGGACCGTGCCTATCCCGTGCTGCCGTTTTTTGGTATTGATTACAAAGAGCCTGCCGATATCCTCGCGCAGCTCATGGCAACCGGGACCAGCATTTTCAATGACCAGGTGATTGTAACCGCGAACGACTTGAGCCGGATTACTGCACCTGGCGTTTACGATGGCGCGTTCGAGTTTGCGGAAGGCATTTCGCCAGTGCCATCAGTGATGCCAGAAGAACTTATGGACTTGTCTGGCACACCACTTATCTTCGCGGATGCCCTTGTGATTCAGGCAGCCATCATCGATTTGATTGTGCTGCCGCTCACCCAAACGGAGTTGCCACTTGAGGCCACGATTCTTATCGGGCCCATCAAAGGCCAGGCCGACAAGATCGATCAAATTTCTCAGTTTCAAGAGCTCATTATTTCGATGTTGGAATCCGGGTTCCAGGATGAGTTTGAAGATTACATTGAGGATTATGTCGACACGGAAGTGATTGAAGATTGGTTGACAATGACAGGTGTGGAAGATTGGGGCGAAAGTTCCGGGAACAATACAGAATATTCTGTCCGGCTTATCGGAACGCTTGACGGCTACCGCACCTGGATTGCAAACAACTTTACACAGGCCAAAGTTCCGGCCCTGATTTCGCAAAACGGCCGGAACAAGCATGTCGCGGAAGTTGTTTCCGGCATGTATCTATTCGTTGAGATTTCCACAAACAATATTGGTGAGACCTTTCATTTGAAGGTTCTCCGGGCAAACATCGCAAACGCGGGGCATTTGCACTAATGGCTAAACGAGTACAACGCTACCGTGTTTCGCGCACGGTCATGGCCACATTGGTTGGCCTCGTCGGTGAGATGATTGTCAACCTGACGAACAACTCAGTTCATGTACATGACGGGGTTACGGAGGGCGGATTTGAGTTGGGGCGTGCCGACGCGTCCAACATTCAAAATGCCACCGGTTCGCAAAACGGGCGAATGACGATTGCGCAGGTGCTGCAACTTGATGCTGCAACAGCTGCCAATGTGGTCAACGCGGCGGCTATCGCTGCTGAGACGGCTGCGCGGATTGCGGCGGTTGCTGCGGTTGATGGTGATCTGACGATTGCAGAAGGTAAAATTACAAACCTAGAACTCGGCCGGTTTGCTCGGAACACCGAGCCGGTGCTGTTGTCGTTTTATCAGGCAACCATTCCCACAGGCTGGACGCTGGATACCAGCTTCGATGACCGTGTGCCGATTGTTGAAACTACTCAGGCACAGGGTGCCAATACGGGTGGTGGCTGGACGATCACGGGGCTTACCGCTGATTCGCACTCGCACGGGTTTACGCCAACGGGTTCTGTCGTAGACACGCAGACGTGGGCGCAGGGTTCTGGTGCGCTTGGTTCAAACGGTTATTATTGGGCCGACAATCCGCAAGGTTACACGTTTACTGGCAATGCCGGAAACACTGGTGGCCCAAGCACGACAAACGTTTCTTCTGGTGGTGGCTGGCGACCCAACTTCGTTAAAGTTCTCGTTCTGAGCCGGTCAGCATGGAGCGTGTAATCCGCAAGCAGAACTACAAAAACGCGTTCAACTGCAAACGCTGCCCGGGCACGGATGATGAAACCGGCTGCCCGGACTGGTGGCGCTGGGAGGAGAAAAATGAAAAGGGTGAGGCGCGGATTGTTGAGCAGTGCGGGCGGGCGGCTGCCAAACATTTCGAAATCCAGCGGTTGAACAACACCCGCTTTGTCGTTGATAACGTTGTTGCTACAAAAAATGCTATTGCCGAAACAGGGCAAAAGTTGATTCATGTTTTGAGAAACAATCCTGACTTTATCGAGGCGTTAAATGACAAGCAAATTCCATCTGACCGCACCGTCGCTTCGTCGATTGGACACGGTTCACAAGGATCTGCAGGTGGTGGTTTTGAGAGCCCATCAGATTATGACGGACTCCCACCATGTGCATCGCCTGAGTTTTCAAATTACTGAGGGCGTGCGAACTGTTGAACGGCAGAAGGAGCTTGTCGCCCGAGGTGCGAGTAAGACCATGAATTCGCGGCACATGGCGCATCCCACGGACGGGCTTTCACGCGCCGTTGACTTGGTTGCCATCGAGGATGACGGGGATGTTTCGTGGCACATGCAGGACTACTTTACAATTGCCGAGGCGATGCGGCTGGCAGCACTGGATTGCATGATTCCAATTCGTTGGGGGAATGGCTGGTTTGTGTTGAACGAGGTTGACAATCTCCAGGCCGCCCAGCTGAATTACATCGAACGCAAACGGGCAAAGAAAGAAAAGCCCTTTCTCGACGGTCCACATTTTGAACTCCCGACCTCGCATTCTTAATGAAAAACAATAAGCTTAGGAGTTTGAAATGGAAGAAGTGGGAATGATGGAAAAGCTGTTTACGGTCTACGGCCCGCTGGGCCTGGGTTGGGTGGTGGCCTCGTATCTTTTTAAGCGCGTTGTCGATTTGCAAACCACAATCATGAACGCATTTCTTGCTGACACGCAAGCCAAAATCGAGATGAAAAGTGCCTTTGAAAAACTCGCCATTATCGTGGAGAAGAAACCGTGACTGACGAAACCAAATCGGAATTGTTGACAAAGACAGGGAAATTTCTTGTTTGGCTGGATGGGCTGCGGCCTTGCAGCAGGGCGATAAAAGCTGTGAATCAAAACATTCAAGCCACGGCCGACCTACGGGAAACTGTGAGCCATTTTGACAAGACGTTGGAAGAGCTGTCACCGGCGCTCAGTCGAATTGCGGAGGCGGCAGAAAAACTGCATGCTTCGCACAGTGCCAATAAGTAAGTTGGCAACAAGTCTATTTTCATTGGCTTTACCGGCGTGGGTGAAGCCAGTGGGAATTATGCTTGTCATCGTTTCGTGGTCAGGCTTTTGCTATGTCAAAGGTATGAGTCACGTACAGAATAACTGGGACACGCAGGAAAAAGTTCGTAAGCTCACCGAACGCGTTGAGTTCATGCGTGTTGAAAAAATTGTTGAGCATGTGAAGTACACGATTGTGCCGCAAATCCAGGTCGTGGAAAAGCAAGGTAAAAACATCATCAAAAAGGTACCGGTGTATGTTCCACAAGAAGCTGCGGATCGCTGCGTTATTAATAACGGTTTTGTGTGGTTGCACGAAGCGGCAAGAAGTGGTTTGCAAATACCCTTCGATTCCGGCCGAGTTGCTGATGCCGCTCCCGGAATTGGACTCGCTGACGTCGGACGTACCATCACCGTGAACTACACCAAATTCCGGACCATGAAACTCCAGTGCCAGGGGCTGCTGGAAATCGTTAAATCGTTGCCGCAGGAGAAGCAATAATGGGTTTGTTTGATTCGCTTTTTGGGTCGGGGAAAACCAAATCCAAAACACAAAATGAAACGACGCAGAATCGTGACAGCACAACCACGGCCAAGTCAACGCAGAAAACTGATTCGTTGACCAAGGCTGACAGCACCACGAAACTTCTTCGTGACGATGTGCAGAATACGTTGAACGATTTCCTTCTCGGCATGGTGCAGGAGAAGGGCGATGGCACAAAGATGACGCCAGAAGATCAGCTGAAAGAGCTGGGATCGTTTCTGGTTTCCCGCGCCGAGGGGGCCGAAAACGCGCTGAATGCGCAGACAGATGCCATCATCGGTGAGGCGCGGCGGGCCGGTACCCGCGAAGTTGATCGTTTGCAAGCTGACTTGGCACAGGCTGCTGGCGGCTCGAAAGCAAACACGTTTGTTACGGGCGGCACGGCTGAGGCACAGGCGGCGCTGGAATCGCAGTTGGCTGCGGCATCGGCTGCGTTTGCTCAGCAGAATCGCGGAGTGGCAACTACGGAATTCCAGGCTGCCATCGACGCCTTGCAATCGGGGATCGCTGGCGAGGCCACAAGCACGGCCGCGATTTCTCAGCTTGTCAACGTGTTGAAGGGTGCCACGGCCACCACGAATGCCAGTGAGACGGGTTCCAGCACCACAAATGTGACGGCCGAGGAAACGGTGAAAGAACTGATTAAGGCCCTCACCAAAGGTTCTGGCACGGTGGATGATGGCAGCGGTCTGATTGGCCGTATCGGTAAATCTCTCGAACCGTTCATGTCGAATTAAGCGGTAAGCAAACATGGCTGATTTTTCTTTCGATTTAACCGCCCTGAACGATCTTCAGGCTGCTGGCAAAACTCTGCTGAAAGAGCAGGAAGAAGCCAACGCGGCACGCTCGGCACGTGACAGCGAAGTCATGCGGCTGGCGGCCGAGAAGGTCAAATTGGCAAAGGGTGCGCAAGAGGTTGCCAAGAACACGGCGGAATCCGCTACCGTGCATCTTGACCAGATGGATGCCAACCTGTCTCGGGTAAACGAGATTCAGGACTCGTGGATGCTGCGCGCCGTGGATGGCCTGGCAACCGGTTTTGGAATTAAAAACTATTCCACCAAGTTGCTGATGAAAGATACGGCGATTGAAGAAGCTGCGTTGCAGACTTCCATGACCCGTAATGAACTTGCTGCGCAGGGGCTGAAAGCCAAGAGCGACGAGATCAATGCCAAGGCTGCTGCGGCTGATGCCAAACTGTTGCTGGAAACCGGCGACGTTGAGGGCCTGGCCGCACAGATGGGGATTCTGAAATCACTCCGCTTGGATTCGGAAGAAATCAAGGAGTATTCCATTGCGCAATCCACCGATGAGCAGCTTGGATTGCTTGCCAAAAATGGAGTCATTTCGGAGCAGCGGTATAAAGAAGAAACACAGGTTCGTGCTTCCAAAGCGCTTAGCTTACAATCGCAAAAGAACGCAGCGGTCCTTCAAAATTACCAGCTCCAAGAAGCGAAAATTACGAGCCTTAGCGATGACGCTTTGCGAGACCCAAATCAGACCAAAGGCTTGCCCCCGCAATTCATAAAAGATGAATTGCGCCGTCGGTCACTGGAAGGCATGGCTTGGAATGCACAGCGTATGGCAGAAGCTGCAACCGCGCGTGCGGAAGCCGCTGACACGATGACGGACGCGCAGGTTAAAGCGGCTGGTGCAGAAGGCAAAAGCGGGATGACGCCATTTGCTGCAGAACAAACGCTTGAACAGCGTAAGCTGCAAAAAGAAAAGAATGCGGAAGATCGCAATCGGGCACAGATGAATGCGGCGGCACATGCGGCGCAGGCAGGTGATTTGGTATTGGAAAGCTCTACAATCCAAATGCAAGAAGCCGCGCTCAAGGCCGGCGAAGGCACTGGTTTGGCAATCTTTAAAAACAAGGATGGCATTGAGATTAAGGTGCCGGCTAGCAAGGTCGCTGCACACATGAAACTCCAGAAGGACGTGCAGGTCAACAATGCACTGGTCCAGGCTGGCGGGATTGTGGGCGAGTCTGCCATCATCACAAACGTAAGCCAAGTCGAACGTATGCTCGGTGTTGATTCTGAGTTGTCACGTGATGCCACAGTGCAAGATCGGATGAACGCCATTCTCAATCGACAGGATATCGATCCGGAAACGCGGACTGGGTTGGAAATCATCCAGCAAAAGTACAAGGCGGCCAAGGGTGGCAAACTGCCGGCGGATTCCTCAAACCAAATGCTGGGTGAGTCAATCGAGCTGATTAATAAAACACGTGAATCAATGCTGGCACGTCGACTGGAAGGCACGGGTGCCGCCAATCGTCCGGGTATGCAAGAATACATCGAACGCGGGTTAATTTCCTCGATTGAAAAAAGCGTGCCAATCGCAGCCACGGTCGCGGTAGTCGATGAGCCCACGAACAATCCGTTGTATGATGGCGCCACAGCTGCACTGCGCGGCTCGATGGCGGCCACAACAATGGAAAGTTCGGCGGAAAACACCAAGGATCTGATGGCGGCGCTCAGTGCCAAGGATTACACGCCGGCGGAATTGGCTGCCATGAACGCGACATCGCCAGACATTCAAGCTGAGATGGCAGCTGGCATTGTGGCCGGGGTGGTCACGGATGCGCACGTGCAAACGCTGGCAGCGATGGGGCTGAAAGATACGGCGCGTGAAATCTCACAGGGCCGGTTCTTCACCGACAACATCTTGGATGAACGCCAGATTGTAACGGCGCTGCAGAAGCAGGGCGTGAATGTTTCCGAGTACATGGAAAAGCTGCGAGAGGCTTCAAAGATCTCTGCACGCAAACTCATGACGCCAACCGGTGAGAACGGTCACATCATCGCGGCGTACAATAAACTGTTGTTCAACAATCAGAATGAACAGTATGCGGAAAACTATTCGTTGACGCGTATGCAGGATGCCACCCGCGGCAATGGTAACGAGACGCAGGAAAAGGCGGACTTCAATTCCACGATTAATAGCATCAGCTACTAAACGTCATAGCCACAAAGGTCAACGATAACATGGCAATTCCTCTGCGAAATACCAACCCGGTCATCTCGGCCGGAACTGATTTGATGCTGCCAACATCTGCCACTACACAGATGCGATTGGCACAGAAAGAAACGCTGGACGCTGTGGGCTCAATCGACCGTGCCACAGATATGTTTGCGTTTGCCCCGGCGACTGTGCTGTCAATTGCAGACACGTTTTTGACAAGCTTTGGCGCACTCGGCGATGACTCGATGGAAAACTTCCTGAACAAATATACAGGGGCTTTCGGCGAATCGTTCTCGCGCACGCGTGAAACCACGCAGATGGTAGGCGACATTGGTGGCTTGTTGATTCCAGCGATGCTTGCCAGCAAGGCGGTTCGCGTGGGCGGTTTTCTCGAAAAGAATGCCACCAAGATTTTCGGCAATAAGGCATCCCGGTTTTTCTCCACCGGGCAAAGCAATCAGGCGCTGTTCAAAGCGAACTTCGACCGGGCGAAAATGCTCGGCCAGACGCGCATCAAAAATCTGGACAACCCGAGCCTGGGTTTCACAACGGCCCGCCGCAAGGCAATTGGCAGGTCAGTGGCAGATACCGTTATCGAAGGCGTGGCAGCCGATGCTGCAATCGCGCTATCAATGAACAGCTCGGATTTCCTGTTCCCGGATGAAATGTCACTGGTGGACAACCTCGGCTGGTTTGCCGGCACTAACGCTGTGGTGGCAGCAGGTGCAGGACTAATTGCCAAACAGGTTATGAAAACCGGGGTTCGAGAGGCGTACGCGGCGGGGCGAACGGCGGCTGGCACCAAGGCCGATCTCGTGGCCCAGATGTCGCCATCCAATATCGTGGGTATGCGTGGCGCTGCCATCGCTGTCCATTCCGTACTTTTGGACGAGGCGAAAAGCCGGCTCACAATTGCGACTGCGGCGGCGGAAGGCGAGGCCATCACGGCAGCCCGCGAGGAAATCACTGGCATCCAAACCCGGCTGGCCGAGCTTTCACGGTTTGCATTCCAAGATTCGCCCATCGAAGGTGTGACGCGTTCGTTCGCGTTTAAAGCCGGCGAAGCCAAGTTCTCGCCATTCCTGAAAACCATGCAGGCTGCATACGACCAAGATCCGAACATGGCATTCGGCCTGCGTTCGCTGGAAATCTTTGACCAGGATGCCAACGTTGGATTCAAGGAACGGTTTGAAACCAAGGTTGCCAAGCTGCAAGTTTCCTTCAAGGAAGGCCAGGCCGAGATTGATTTTCTCACCGGGCTGAAAAACCCGTCGACCGCGCAACAGAAAAAGCTCCGTAAAATGCGGAACAAGCTGACCAAGTGGCAGGCAGAATACGACGATGTTCTGTCGACCACGGGCACGGTTATCGAAATCGATGGCACGCAGACCGCGATGAGCCGTCGCGCAACCATGTTTCAGGATGGCAATCGCGACGTGATTAACTTTGCCAAGGTTGGCACGGGCGTGGAAGTTGACGGCAAGATGCTGCTTGCCAGCTTCGACGGGTCCATGACTTTTGGCCCGATGAAAAAGAACGTGTCATTTGACCTTGACGACGCGGGAAACATTCTGTCGTCGGTCGAACAGATGACCCCGCAAGTGTGGAAAGGTTTGACACATCTCCAGCGCACGGCTGGCTTTGACGCTTTGCAATCATCTGCAGAACGACTGAATATCGAAACCTGGGCTGGCGTGGAAGTGAAGGCTGGCGCGCATTTCACGCAGCTGGATTATCTCACCAACATTGTGGAACGCACGCAAGGTGAGGCGCTGAAGAAAATCAACGGCGTGACGCACATCGATGAGCTGCGCTTTGCGAGCCTTGAATCCAAGTTTGAAGCGTTTCAGGGTTTGCGGAATCAGGCTACGAAAGATACCAGTGGCACGCACATCTATGGCGATTTGAACAACGTGGCTCGTGCATTGAATCTGCCGAACACGGATTTGCCATTGGTACATTTCTTCGAATCGTTGCGTGTTGCGAATGAAAATGTGACGATGAAGCTGAAGCCGGTGGTCAAAAACCTGCAGGGCCTGGAATCCGCAATCAAGGTTTTCTCAGATATTCCGGAAGCCGAGGCGCTCGCTGGCATGCGGTATGAAGGCTCGATGCTAAACTTGCACCGCGACCGCAAACCGGTGCTGGCCGTCATGCGCAACACGGAGAACCGCGCGGCACTCTCGTCGGAGGATTTGCGGACCGCAGTGGCAACCATGCGTGCACAGCAGGCCGGGGTGCTTCGCCGGGCAAATGGCACTTTGATTGTGAAAAACGTCATGGAGGAACTGGACGGCCTGAAAGACGTGGTTGCGAATTTTCAAAAGAATCTGCAGAACACGGTGCATGGCATTTCAGGGTTCGGCGCGTTCGAACGGAACATCGCACAACAGGCATTCCGGTTTCGTGACGACCCAGCATTCCAGGCGGCAAGGCTGATTGCAGACGTGTCCGAAAAGCGCACGGACAAAGAAATCGAAAAGATGCTGAAAACGAAAAGCCGGAACAATCCGAATATGTCGATTCAGCAAGTGTTCAACAAGCTTGTCGCGAATGGCAACGAGGCGCATCAGGACTCGTTCTTCACATTCCGTCATGCGCTGGGCGCTGGCTGGGATATCACGCGTGATGCATTCGTTCCCATCGCCAGTAACGTCAACACCAAGCAGCCGGTTTACAATGTTGTTTTGAACGGCAAGTCTGCCCGGAACAAGGAAATCTGGAAGCGCATGTTTCCGGGTGAGGAGATGCCGGTTGGCGAACAGGTCTTTCTGCCATTGATTGATCCGCGCACCGGACAGCGGACACCGGTGGTGCTGACGCAGCAGGCGCTGGATGGTGCGGTTGAAATGAACCGGCTTTCCCAGCAATTGTGGCGTGAGGAAGCTGCAAAGAATCGTTCGATTGGTATGAAGCCGCCACCGCGAAAAGAATTCCATTTGCCGCCAATCGATTTCTCACGCACGTATCGAGAGTATCTGTTCGACCATGCCGGCAACCCGGTGACCGTGATTGGTGCCGACACCAAAGGTGAATTGGCATCCTTGGTTAAAAAAGAAATCGAAGCCTCGAATGGCAAGCTGGTTTCTTTGACCGAGGCGGACGTGGAACGGTACAAGGGCTCGAAAGCAGAAGCGTTTTTCGGCATGACGGATTACTCGCGGCCGACCCGGCAAACCGGACAGGCGAAAGGCACGTCATTTGGCGGCACGATTCGCACGGGCGCAAACGAGTTCAACAAAATGCTGGAAAGCATTCTGCGTGGGTACTCGGATATTGGCCGGTCGATGCGAATGCAAATGCTGGACCCGGAAATCCAGTATCTGAAAATGATGAAGAACTCGTCCGGGATTGACAACGCCACGCGCACGGCTTACGACGAGCTTATCAACACGTTGTCTGGCACGCAGAACGTAGACCAGAATACAGCGGTTGGCAAAATCCTGACCACCACGGAACAGGTGTACGACAGATTTGTGCAGGCCATGCACGACAGCAAATTGGCTGCGCGTGAGATTGGTGATTTCACATCCCGTGATAACCGGCGTGCCACGACGAATTACAGCAAACTGGAAAAGGAATTGCTTGGCACGTTCAAACCGTTTGCTTCGGTTGAAGATTATCTGGTGCGCACAAATCAGACGGGCGCAGCACCGACGTTGCGGAAACATGCTGCGCTGTTGAACGAAGTCACGGCCACGCTTTCCTTGCGCGCGTTTGATATCGGCATGGGCGTGGTCAACTTAATGTCGCTCGGGGCCACGTTGCCACCGGTTGTTGCAGCGATTGCCAAACGGCCTGGGGAAACCGATGCCGCGCATCTGACTCGCATCGGCGTGTATGGGACGGTGACACCGAAAGGCAAAGCTTTCTTCTCGCCGGTTAAGGCAAGCATCACAGGGATTGCATTCCGGAATACGAAGGAAGGCCAAGAGGTCATGGCCCGCGCCCGCTCGCGTGGCTTCCTGGACCAAGCTGCTTACGAACAAACGGAAATCTGGGCACGTACGGGTGAATCGTTTCTGGTTGGCAAGCTGCGTGATTTCTCGAACAAGGCTTCCATGTGGACCGACTGGACGGAACGGGAATCCCGCACGATTGCATTCTCCACGTTCTACAAGATTGGTCGTGATGGCCTGGGCCTGCAAGACAATGCAGCCATGCTGTTTGCACACCAACAGGCGAACAACACTATTGCGGATTTCCGACCGGGCAACCGTCCTGCGATTTTCTCGGGCGCGGCTGGTATGCCGCTCGGGTTGTTTACAACCTACATGTGGAACTACTGGCAGCGTATCATTGGCATGGTGGAAACGAAGTCTGCCAAGGCTGGTATGTGGCAGGCTGGTATGCAGGCGAGTTTGTTCGGGGCGGAATCGTTGCCGGGCTGGGACATGTACACTGGCATGTTCATGGAAAATTACGATGGCTCCAGCACGGTGGTCGACAGGTTTAACAACTCGATGGGCCACGGCGCCGCAGATGTGTTTT
>Ga0209985_10001875_pt1 | contig 19731 bp, 9 predicted proteins | sample NOAtaG_FD_187305 | JGI IMG/M metagenome (GOLD analysis project Ga0209985, IMG submission 187305) | Freshwater lake microbial communities from Lake Erie, under a cyanobacterial bloom - NOAA_Erie_Diel6S_1000h metaG (SPAdes) (version 2) | ecosystem: Environmental > Aquatic > Freshwater > Lake ...
AAGACGCCGACCATCGCGTCGATGCCGGGCGCCCACTCGAGGAGCTTGGCGCGGTGGCGCTGCACGAGGCAGCCCGCGACGACGACGCGCTTGATCTCACCCTTCTCCTTGCGGCGGATCGCGTCGTGGATCACCTCGAGCGACTCGTCCTTCGAGGCCTCGAGGAAGCCGCAGGTGTTCACCACGATCGCGTCGGGGCGCTGGTCCTCGTTCACGAGCTCGAAGCCGGACTGCTTGAGGACGCCGAGCATCTTCTCGCTGTCGACGAGGTTCTTCGGGCAGCCGAGGCTGACGAAACTCACGCGGGCGATGTCTGGCTTGGTCGCGGTCATGGATCGGACAGTGTAGATCAGTCAGTGCGTGCCGCCGAAGCCATAGAGTCCGCGTGCGGCGATTTCGCGCCAGACCGCGTCGGAAATGCCGCTTGGGCGCTCGCCGTGCGCGATTCGCGTGCGCAGATCGGTCGAGGCGAGCTCGACCGGCGCAAGGTCGAGAAGCCACGACGGAGCGTCCGCGAATCCGCTCGAGTGCGCGAAATCGGCGAGGAATCCCGCGACCGCGTCGCGGGTGTCGGGCGGGCGGACGACGACCGCGGGCTGCGCGAGCGCAAGCAGCTCGCGCCAGCGATGCCAGCGCTCGATGCCGCGGATGGCATCGCTGCCGACGAGGAATCGGATCGCGCCGCGAAGGGAGGGCGTGCGTTCGCAGAGCGCCGTCACGGTGTCGACGGTGTAGCTCGGACCCTCGCGGTCGAGCTCGAGGCGCGAGAGGCGGATTTCGCCGCCGATTTCCGCGCCGATCGCGCTGAAGGCGGCGCGGCACATCGCAAGGCGCGCGTCGCCGGCGATCGGGGGGGCGTCGCTCTTCAGCGGGTTGACGCGCGCGGGCATCACGATTCCGCACGGCGAGCGGAGCGCGCGCATCGCGTCGGCGAGCATCGTCGCGTGGCGCGCGTGCGGCGGATCGAACGAGCCGCCGTAGAGAAGGAGCGGGTGCGCGGCGTCGCAGAGTTCAAGCGTGCTGCGCGCGCCGAGCGCGTCGACGGTGAACGATGCGCTGCGGAGCGCGAGGCGCGACGCACGGCCGACGCGCATGAGCGCGCGGACGAGCGATGGACTGCGCGCGATCGCGGCGAGGACGCGGCCAGGCCGCGTTTCCCCGCGGGCATCGACGAAGCCGGCGAGTTCGGCAGGCAGCGTTTCGCGTGCGCCATCGCTCACGCCCCGCACGATGCCCCAGCGCAGTCCGGCCGCTTCGGCGCAGGAGGCGAAGGCGTACGACTCGAGGTCGACGAGCTGCGCGCGGCTGGCGGCGGCGAGGCGGGACTTCTCATCGGGTGTCGTCACCACCGAGCCGTATTCGACGAACCGGGCGGTTGCGCCCGGGATGAGCGATGACCGAAGCGGGGCGGTGGCGTCGATTGCCGAGACGACCTCGGCGCAGGCGTGGTCGGTGCCGGGCGCGAGGCGGTCGTCGAGCGAACCCGCGAGGCCGAGGAGCACGACGAAGCGGGGGTTGCGCACGGGCCACCCGTCGCGTGCGGCGAACGCACGACGGACGCCATCGGCCCCCGGGCCGGTCGTCACGACGGGGAGTTTCCCGAACCGCAGGAAGGCGCGGCGCTCGAATCCGAGCGGGCAGAACACGAGCGGCGGCTCGGCAGCCTTCAGGGTTTCGTCGGGGCCGGACCCGCGGTCGGACATGCCGCTGAGCGTATCGGGAAGCGAACTCGACAGGAGCGGGGGAGCCGCTATCATCTTCGCCTTCCCCTAGACCGGATCTTGGTTCGGTTCCAGCTGGCCCCATCGTCTAGCCTGGTCTAGGACACCTCCCTTTCACGGAGGTAACGAGGGTTCGAATCCCTCTGGGGTCACTTGCAACGACAGCGCCCGCGGCTTTGCCGCGGGCGCTGTCGTTGCAAGTGACCAGTGTCTCGAGCAGGACTCTGGTGTTCGGCCTCCGCTGCGATCATTCGAACGAGCCCGATGAAAGACAACCGCGCCCGGCGCGAGAGCGGCGGGCGCGGTTGCCAGTGCGTCTCTTGGGAAGACTTACTTGGCCTTCTCGAGAATCCAGACTTGGGTCACATCGTCGTCGACGGCGCGGTACAACTGTACTCCGCGGCCGCCACTCTTCAGGTCCTTGTTCACAGCGTCGAGGCACTTCCAGTTGGCTCCGTTCACGATCAAGTATCGGTCCTTCGTGTTGGGGATCTTGGCGAAGTACCACGTCTGTTGCGGGACGGCCTTTCCAACGAACGGCAACGAGAGCGGCGTCCAGCTCTGGACGCGTCCGACCTTCTTGAACAAGTCGTTCGCATCCTGCTCGATCCGATTGCCGGCGCACTCGATGAGGTAGCCCGGGCCTTCATGCCTGATGCGGAAGGTCTTGTTCTTCTCTGTCTTCCCCATCTCCGCGAGCAACACCACTCCGCCATCCTCATCGCTCTTGTAGTCATTAAAGTCGATGGCGAGGTACCTCTTTGCACCCGCGACGGAGCGGATGTGGTAATCGCCGTCCGCGACCACCTTGCCGTCCAGGTTGTCCCGAACATTCTCGATGAGCTTGCTCGCTTTGTAGACCAACTTCTCGATGTTTTCCGGAGCCTGCTCGATGGCGTCGACGACCGCATCTCCTTCCAGCGCGTTGCGCATCGTGTCTTGGTCGCAAGCGATGCATGGAAGGGTGGGAAGCGCGAGGGGGTTCGGCATCTTCTTGCACGAGGCATCGGGCATCGCCGCAAACGCCGCATTGACATACCACTGCCAATGGTGGTAGCACATGTGGTTCGGGAGGAACGCGATCCACCCACGCTCTTTCTGATCGCGCTTGAGCTCGTTCAGCTTGGTGAAGTGGTTTCGTACACCCGCGCGTCCGAAGAGCGGACTCGGACCGATCTGGGTGATCGGATCCGTCATGAACTCGAAGCGCTGAAACTGCTTGCCACCCTCGAGCTTGCTGTCCAGCCACTTGGCGAAGGCCGAGTCGGCGACATGGGGTGCGGCGTAGCCATAGATGCCCTGCACGTTCAAGGACTGCGACTCGAGGTATCCAGCGAAGAGCTGGGCGTACCCTGCTCCAAGAGAGTGCCCCGTGAGCCAGATCTTCTTGCCCTTGGCCGCCGCAGCCTTGGCCGCTGCGAGGAGTTCATCGCGGAACGGCACCGTCTTGCCATCCACGGTGCGCTCGACCTTCATGCTGCGCCAGATGCCCTCGTGGACCTTGCCGTCGATCTTGTTGCCCGGATCCGAAAAGCCCGCGCGGAAGTCGACACGGATCCACTCGCTCCAGTCGTACGCGAACTTGGCGGCGCCGGACTTACCCCTTGAGTTGCCGTCACGATCCGTGCCGCGGAAGACGATCAGGAGCGCCTTCGGCGTCTCGATCAGCATGGCCTCAGGATCGAATCCGTCGGTGTTACCCTTGAGGGGGTACACGAACTTGAAGGTCGTCGACGCGCCGAAGAAGCCCTTCAGGCGGTCTCGGAAAGTCGTCTCGAACACGTTGTCCTTGTTCTTCTGGAGTTCGGCAGCCTTCGCAGTCTCGCCCTGGCATGACGAGGTGAAGTCGCCCACCATCCACTGCAGGCCGTCGGCGTAGACCACCGCCGAAAGGTACGAGAGGATGTATGCGTTTTCAGCGTCATAGCCGCTGACGTCCGCATCGAACATCGTCTCAAAGGACTCCTTTCCCTTGTTTTCGCTGGCTTTGCGCTGTGCCGCAGCCTTCTTCTCCAAGACACCCTGAGCCTGTGCCTCGCTGGCGGGACTGAGTGCGCCAGCGATCGCCGCGACAAGGACCAGCAGGCCGGTCTTGCGAATGCCATTCATCCACTGCATTGTCTACCTCCGAAATGTGACTCTCTACAAGTGTCGACGGCGTTACGCAACGCCGCTCTTTGATTGATCAACTTCTCCGCGGTCCGAACTGCCCCATCCCTCGGAATTGGTGGCGTCGAAGCGGCCTTCAGCCGTGCTTGCGATCGCGACGCATCTCGTGCGGTCGGAAGGGGCGTTTCGACACAACCGGCTTTCCCGCGAACGAAGTCCGTGGCGCCGAGACGGCTGGCGGCCAGCGATCGGGGCGGGTGCTCGGCTTGTCAGTCGATGCGCGTGAAGAACTTCCGCGAGCCCGACTCGCCGATCACGAGTTGGCCCTCGTACATGGCGCAGCGGACGCGCTGCGATTCCCCGTCGGAGGAGCGCAGGACCAGCACCGCGCCGCCTGCCGAGCGCTCGATCGACCAAGTTCCTTGAGCGTCGATCGAGAGGCCCGACTCGAAGGTGTTTCCAGCGCCACCGCCCGCGGACCGAGATCCCAAGCTGAATCGGCCGTCCCGACCGAGTTCGAGGATGCGCTGCGTCACCATCGAGGCGCTACCCCCCGCATCGAAGCCGCCGCCGGAGCTCAGAACTTCTTCGGTGCTCCACCGGCCTGCGAACTGCAGATCGCCCGATGCGATGCCAGCGCCGTTCACGCCGCCTCCCACCGGCGGTTCGTCACGCCCTGCCTCCTTGAGCGTGGCGAAGAGCTCGCGCGCCTTGGCTTCGCGGGTTCGGATCGTCGCGTCGTTCCCTGTGGTGGCGAGGGCAACGATGTTTCCGCGGATGACCCGCGCGAGCACGACCAGCCGCATCCTTCCGATCTCGGTGTCGGCGTGGAATCGACCGAGGATCGCGCCATTTCCGAGCATCTCGACGCGTCCGTCCTGGACCAGTCCAGGCGTCTCGCGCATGAGTTCCTCCACCGCGCGGCGCGCATTGTCTCCCTGATCGAGAGCACCCGTGCCCTCCCACGGCACGGCGTTGAATCCGTAGAACTCGGGATTGGCGGGATCGACAGGCTCCCTCGTCGGAAACAGCACTGTCGCCGGGCCGTCGCTCTTCACGGTCCACGAGGGTTCGTGTCGTACCGAGTAACCGCCTTCTTGGTTGGTCGTCATCCGCAATCCATCTGCCTTTGGAGCAACGGCCTTGTCGACGGAGGGCTGCTGGCCATCGCCTTTCCGCTCTTGTGCGCCGAGGAGCCGGCCCGAGAGGGTTGATCCCTTGCGAACCGATTCTGCCATCGCATCCCAGTCGTCGCTTCGGCTCTCAATGAACGCTTTCGGACCGGTGACGAAGATCGCGATCGCCTGTGAGCCGACCGGGCGCACAAAGACGCGAGCACTCGTCGTTGCGCCTTCGCTGCTTTCCGATTCGTAGTCGAATCTCGCCCACTCGCCGCGCACCGTTGGCTCTGCGACCGCGCGGAATCCGGTGAGTAGTTCGGTCTGTCGGGCACGAAGCTCCGACAGCACCGACTGATCTCGGATCTCCGCGGAAGCGTCCCAAGGGAGCACGCCGATCGCGCCCTCGAAGCCCGCCGCGGAATCGGACAGGCTCGACGACGGACGGAGCTGGAACCCGTCTTCGCCCTGCACGGCGGTCCAGCCGCGAGGCAAGGTGATGGTCCAACCCTGCTCCAACTTCAGAACGGTCTCGGTTTCCGTCCCGCGTCCCTCATCCGATGGCGAAGGCCTCGGATCCGTAAGGCCCTCCTCCGTCGCAGGTGAATCGCTTTGCTGCTCCGGCATGGGGTCGGTTCCATCCGATGGGTTCGGCGTCAACCCGTCCTCCTCGCCGCTTTGATGAGGGTCGGTCGTATCGAAGCCGCTCTTGCCGGAGCCGGACACGCCTTGTTCGTCGTGATCGAACGGAGTTTGTCCGTCGGGCGAAGCCTCGCCCTGTTCCATCGGCCCGTCGGAGGAACTTTCGCCCTCTTCCATCTGTTCGTCGGAGGAACTGTTGCCTTCCTCAAGGTCCTGACCGGAAGTCCCGTCGACTTGATCCATTTGCCCGGTGCTCGATCCGTCGGCCTGGCCTTCGTTGTCAACGGACTGGCCGCCGTCCCGTGCCGGGGAAGTGTTTCCTGACTGCGCGGGCTCATCCTTGTCGAACGCACGGACTGCCTCCGCCACTGCAGCTGCGATTCCGACGAGGGCATCGAGATCTCCGCTGCCGCCGGACTCGTTGCCGCGCAGTGCCTTCGCGACCTCGGTGCCCACACGGAGGGCCGCGTCGAGATCACCTTGACCTCCACCCGAACCCTTGCTGCCGTCGAGAGCCTTGATTGCGCTCGCGATCCCTGCTGCTGCGGAGACGGCCTTTTGCAGGTCTTGGACGCCGCTTTGGGTGCCTCCTGCGGCACCCGAGCCTTGAAGAGATTCGGAGATCGAGCGCACGGCGCCGGCGGCGGCGTCGAACTGCGCACCGTTGCCGCCCCCGTCACGCCTGATGATCGCGATCGCATCGGAGACCGCCCGAACAGCGCTTGCCGCAGCCGCGGACTTCTCGTCCTGGCTCACACCCTTTCCTGCGGGGCCATTGGCCGAGTCCAGGGCGACCGCGATTCTTGCCGCAAGATCAACCGCGCGCTCAAGCCGTTCAGTGCCGTCGCCAGCTTTGCCGGCCTTCTCCAGAGACTGCAACGCCGCCGCCACATCGCTGCCTGCCCGCAGCGCCTTCGTCACCGAATCGGTCGAGTTGCGGCCACTCGGGTCCACGGCCGTGATCGCGTTGAGAACGGCCTCCGCCGCCTGCACGGTCTTGACGACGCTCACCTTCGCAGCGGGCGCGGATTCAATTCCGCGTTGCGTCCCGGCGCCACCATTCCGCTGCGTCGATCCACGGGCGACCTGTTCGGAGTCCGAGTCGGGCGCGCCGCTCGCCGCGGCGTCCGCGTGCACCCCGATCGTGTTTGCGATGGAGCTCCAAGTGCGTTCACCGCGATCAATCGCGTCGCGCGTGCCCACGACGGCGAGCGTGACCGCGTACTCGCCCACGGGTCGGACGAAGATTCGCATCGCGGCATCGGAGTCGTCGGCCGAGTCACGCTCGTAGTCGAGTGCCACCCAGTCGCTGCCGATGATCGCCTCGCCTGCAGCGAGGAACCCCGGCGCGGAAGCAACATGGCTTTCGCGCAGGCGCTCGTGATCCCCATCGTCGTCAAGTCGCATCGATGTATCCCACGGTCCGAGGGAGACCACTACCGAGACTCCGACCGATGGGGGGGGAACGAGCGTGACGGAGGAGCCGGAGCGCTTCACGCGCCATCCGCTCGGCCGCCCGATGGCGAGTCCTTGCTCGAGGCGTACGGTCGCGAACTTCGCCCTGCGCTGTGTTTGGTCTTGGGTCGTCGTGTCGTCCGACTGCGTCAGCGCGGAGCAAGGCGTGGTCGTCACGAGGCAGCATGCCGTTGCCAGTGAAGCGAGGGTGCTGTAGATCGTGTTGTTCATCTTCATCGGACTCTCCTGGAATTCGGTCGTTTTTGGAGGTTGCTCCAAGGTCTGCTCATGTCGTTCGCGGCATCTGCTCGCGAGTCGCGCGCGGAACTCATCCTCCGACTCGGCGACCACTTCGGTCAAGATTTCGTCGTTCGTCGACGGCCGTGATCGCCTCCACGGGTTCCCCTCGCATCAGGCGTTCGGACAACGCCACGCTCTCGGGCGCGAAGGTGCGGCGGATCTCCGCCAGAGCGATCTTGAAGTGGTGGTTGATCCATTTTTCCTCAAACGCCCGCTCGCTCGGGTCCACGCTCGAGTCTCGGGCGGCGTTCGTGCAGAGGTAGGGGGCCTGCGGCCCCCGTTGGACGGGCGTCCTTCGCAAGAGCGCAAGAATTCTCAATTCGCACCACACGGAAGAGCTCGTTGCGGAACCGCCCCTTCGCGGGGTCGAGGCGGAAGGTGGGCATGGTGCGGAGCAGCGCCGCGAGGACCGGCCGCGAAACATCCTCCGCGTCGGTCGGCTTCAGCCGCGGCAGACAGAAAGACGGAGGACAAGCCCGCGGTAGCGCGACTCGAACCGCTGCGAGGCGCGCTCATCCTTCGGATCCCGAAGTCTTGCATTGAGCGTGAGTTGGGTCGACGGGACGGACATTCGACGCTCTGAATGCACCCCGTGTGTGGGTTGTTGAACGGCGATCGGAACGATTTCTGAAGATCCCGCGTCCAACGGCGTCACCAACGGCACTACGCAGGGGGTCCGACGGAGTCCAGGCACCATGAAGACACTCTCCATCCGCCACAGGCTTGTGATGCAATCGTTCGTCATCCGCGCGGTACTCGGCCTGATGTCGGTTTTCGGCATCGGCGCCTCGGCGCACGCGCTCGCAGATGTGCGGCCGACTGTGCTCACGCTGCTGCCGGGCTTTGCGTCGTTCGAATCGGTGCAGTACGCAGCTGACACGCCGAGCGACCCGACGCTGCCTGCGTCAGGAACCGCGGAGCTCGTCGTCACGGTTGGTTCGATTCGAGTCGTCGCGAGCGGGGTGAGCTTCTCCAACCTTATCTTCGACAAAGGCGGCGCCCTTAACGGTGTTCAGTTCACACTGGGGAAGCCGCTCGTCGTCGGCGGGATCGCGGGTTCCTCCATCGAACTTCCAGCCGGCGTGTTCAATTGGACCAAGCCAGGTGAGCTTCGAACGAGCGGCAACGCGATCGTGCGCCTGCCGTTTCGCAACCCGGATGGATCCAACATCATTGGACGAATCGGCGTGATCAAGTCGACGACCGATGCATCGGGAACTGCACTCGAGCTCGGGCAGATCGTGCTCCAACTGCCGACGGGGTCCAATGTGATTCGGTTTCCCGGCGTAGAAGTGACTGCTGCGCCGATGGTGTGGGCAGGTCGATTCCCTGCTGGCGGTGCCACCACATGGGAACTTCGGGTTCCAGAGTCGACAAAAGTCGCGGTGGCTGTGCCTGGACTTCCAAGCAGTCCGGACTTCCCGATACGGGCCAATGTGGTCGGACTGCGCATCGACCAGTCGGGCCGGCCGGGCTTCGATCGCGCCGACATCGCGGTTGGAACTCCCGCGAACCCGTTGCGACTTGCGCCACTGCAGTTTGCAGGCCTCGACATAGTCGTCAAGGGCGGCAAGCTGTCTATGAGCGGTGGAGTGCCCTCTTTCGAGGGGCTTGTGTTCGACATCACCCTGCCTGAAGGTATCACGAACGCTGCGGGCAACGGACGCGCCGTTCTGCTTGGGGTGCCGGTCGACCTCTCCCGCGGACTCATGATCGGCGTCGAGAAGCAACTCGACGCGAAGATCGGCGATCTCACGATCAGCTGTCCGTCGATGGTCCTCGACCTTTCGCCTCTCGCCGCTCTCGAATTCCCCGGAGTGCCGGAGTTCGCGAGGCGTCTTCCCTCTTGGTCGGGGATCTGGTTCAGGTCAGGCACGCTGCAGATACCGATCGGACCGCGCAGCATCGGAATCGAACTGTCGAACTTCGCGCTAGACATGTCGGGGGTGACCGGGAAGGTCAAGATCACCAAGGGCCTCGAACCCATCCTGCTCGATGGCTTCAAGATCAATGTTTCCACGCTTTCGCTTGAACTCCTCCGTGGTCAGCTCATCGGTTGCGGCATCGTCGGCGGGATCGAGCTTTCATTGGGAGAGGGTGGCAAGACCGTCCTGGATGCAAAGGTCGAGCACTCTCGCGCCAACGGCATAGCCATTGCCATCAGTTCGCCTGGGGCGATCGACTTCGGGTTCGGCCTCAAGCTCAATGGCATCAAGGGCAGTTACTCTCAGTCGGATCGGATGCTTCTGCTCAGCGGGACGCTTTCGATGGCGAGCCCTGCATTTTCGGTGAAGCTCACCAACTTCCGCATCGACGCCAACGGAGTGATCTACCTTCCTGACGAAGGCCTGCTGACATTTCCCGAGCCTGTGGTGGTCGATCTCGGCATCCTGCTGGGCGAGTTCCGTCGCATAGGCTTCAACTGCTCGAGCGGTGGCCGCAAGGTCGACTCAGTGACTTTTTCGGGCACGGCCCGATTCAAGAGTCCCATCGAGGGCCTCTCGTTTGGCAGCGAGATGGATCTCGAGCACGTGACCATCGGTCGCGGCACGGGTGGCCGTCCCGTGGACATCGAGATCGGAGGGCTTTCCGTCGCTGTCGAGATTCCCGAACTCGGCTCGGTCGGTGGAACGTTGGGCCTGCGCGACGATCTGCCCGGATTCCGAGATATGGATGTGTTGTTCGGTGATGCGAACTTCACGCTCGATCCACTTGGCGCAAGCATGGGAGTGGCGTTCCTGCTCGCGCCTGAACGGCAGGCATGGTTCGTGGGCGGGCAGGCTGGATTCACGCCTGAAATCATGGTGCAGTTGCCTTCGCCCAGCGGGCCAGTGCCGCTCTTTCGGATCGAGGGCTTCCTCGGTGGGTTCGGCATGAACGTGGATCCAATCGCCGAGGGCGGAATCGCTCCGATCGTGAAGCCTGCGGAGCAGCTCAAGTATTCGGACGGCACCGTCCTCATGCAGGCGGGACTGATGCTCTCCGACTATGTGGGTGGAGACAAGGTGTGGTGGGCTGACACGACGATGACTGCCACGCTGAATCCGACGATGTTCGATCTCACGGCCCGGATGGCGTTCCTCGACTTCGGGGGAGTCTCAGGCTTCCCGAGCGAACGAGCCTGGCGCAGCCGCGACAACACGGCACGCGCGTTCATGACGCTCGACCTCGATGAATCTCCGTCGTTCATGCTTGGAGGCGACTTCGACCTCAACTTCCCCAACAAGGCGTTCCCGCTGGTCGAGGCCGGCGGTGAGGCGCTCATGCGCTTTGCCGGCAACGAGAAGTTCATTCATGTCGGCTACTACTGGGCAAAGGAGGCCCGCTATCGGCAGCGGCCGCTCACGGTTCGCGTCGGTAGCGCGCTCAGCGACTTTGCGGAGGTCGAGGGAAAGGCCGGCGTACGGTTCGACTTCCAGAACAACGAGGCTGAGATGAAGGTCGATCTCGACGCGCGCTTCAAGCTGATTCCCCTCGAGGGTTATGCGGCGGGCACGCTCAGACTGAAGGGCATCGGTACAAACGACCCCATCACCACCGGGTCGCTCACTGTCGGTGGGCGGGTTGACTTCGGTGTGGTCGAGGGGGAAGGCAGGGGATCGATCGACATCGAGTGCACGAAGCGCTACCTCGAACTCGAGGGAAAGATCTACGGGCGTGTCGGACTGTTGTCCGCAGAACTCCCAATTAAGCAGAGGATTGACTGATGCGCGTCTACGCCGTTCTTCTTTCGCTGGTGCTCACGCTCGCTCGCTCCGCCGGGGCGCAGGTGACTCCCAATGTCGAGTTGTTCGCTGCAACCGCTGTCGATGGAGGCAAGACCGAGGTTCGACTTCAGGTGCGCGTCGTCGAAGGTTGGCTCCCATCCGAGGGCATCCGCATCTACCGCGAGCTCAATGGAGCCAAGCAGGAGGTGTTCCGCTCGAAGCCCGTCGACAACGCGACCGTTGATCGACTCGTCGATCCATCGCTGCGAGGCAAGACGCTGTGGACGGAGGCCTCTCGAACCTTGGTTCGCCCCCAGGCGCTCGACTTCAAGACCTTTCGACCCCCATCCTCCGCGGCACGCTTCCGTGACTCGAAGATGGCTACGCGTACGATCCTCGATGCGCGTGCCAAGGGAGCCAAGGACGCAGCCTCCCGCGGAGCGCTGGACGCGGGCCTCAGTCAACTGCGGCAAGCCCGGTCCTTGACAGCCCCGGCACTTGGCAGAGGAACAGCCCGGCCAGTCGTCGCGCAACCGAGCGCCGATGACCGAACGATCGCGGCCCGCTCAAACCTGCTGCTCTCGACGCTTGTGGATCGCGAGGCCGCAGAGGCGCTGGGGTTCGCCACAACCGACAAGGCGGTAAAGCCGGGCGACACACCCACCTACTCGGTCGTTGCCATGACGGGTGGGCGTGACGGCGCAACGCTCGCCACGCTGCGCTTCACCGTCGGCTCGGACCCACAGCCGCCCGCACCTACCAACATCGACTCCATGCAACTGCTCCTTGAGACGGGTGACCCGATTGGGAAGATCGCGGTGCGCTGGGATCGCATCGATCCGGCGCTCGAGGCGAAGCTGCTGAACATCTCCTATCGGATCGAGCGGTTCGAGTCGGCGCCGCGCCCGCGTAGCACGGAGGCCAAGACCGACCGAGCAATCCCGACCCCGCCACCGGCATCGGGTGGAGGCAAGCCAGGGAAGGTCGCATTGCCCGACATCAGCTTGCCAGCCGGTGGAGGCAAGTCAGGGACGACCCCGTCGTTCGACATCAACTCGCCAAAGGGTCCCGTTGATGTTGCGGGCACATGGAAGCCTGCCACACGAAAGCCGCTCATGATCTCGGTCCTCGAGGGCAACGTCGAGCCAGAGAGCTTTTTCACAGACACGGTGGAGGTTCCTGGGACACATCGATATCGCATCCAGCTCGTCGACGGGTTCGGTCGCGTAAGTGCTTGGGTGCCCTTCGAAGCGAGCGTCGTGGACTGGCGTCGGCCTGATGCGCCCCATGGTGTTACGGCGCGGCTTGATGAGCAGCCACGGGACGAAAGGGGCGCGCCGCTGAAGATCGCGGGCGTGAAGCCAACCGGCGATCAGCTGCGAGCGATGGGCATGCAGGCCCAGCGCAAGCCAATCGGCCTCGATCGCGCGGTTGCGAAGCCTCGCGACCTCAGCGCGCTGTCGAGTGCGATTCTCTCGGGGCAGGGGCGAGCCGCTGTGGTCGTGGATTGGAAGCCCATCGTCGCACCCAAGGGGCTGACTGCGCGCTACCGCATCTATCGGATCGATGCCGACATCGCCAACGCAGAGGCGTCGCTCCTCACGCCCGAACCCATCGAAGGAGATCCCGCGCCGCCAGACGACGCGCAGCGGGCGGCAGCGCAGGAACTCGTGAAAGTCGAGGCTGACATCCGCAACATGGCGCTGCCGCAGCAGCTTCGGCAGCTTGCTGAGGCCGACCGGCTTCGGGCCCGCGGGCTTCAGTCGAGCAAGGCGGCCCTCGCTTCCGATGCGACTCCGCGCCGCACATTCACGGATCAATCCGTGAAGCCGGACAGCAAGTATCGGTATGTGGTCCGCGCGGTTTTCGTAGAGTCGGGATTCGAGTCGGGTGATGCGGTCACGCCGGTCGTCGGCGTGCCGTCGCCTCATCGCCCGCCCGCCGTCACGCAGGTGCGTTTCGTCGAGTTTGTGAAGAGCGAGTCGCTCGCTGCGAGTCAACTCGCCGATCCATCGGTCGCTGCGCGTGAGGGCGAGGTTGGGCAGGGGATGGCTCGTGAGATCGTCCCGTTCGCGCTCGCGCGTCAGGGCAAGCCGAGGCTTGCTCCGCCTCCCCGCGGATTCAAACCCGCCGCCGCCGTGACGACTCGGTCCTTTAGCCTCAGCAAGTCGCTCGATGGTCCTTTGGTCGGAAGGCGGGGATCCCGGTCCTCGCCTGGAGCCGTTGCAGGGAGCGAGGCTTCGGAAGCAGAACCCCAGCAGGATGCTCGGAGCATTGGCGCGCGCGTAGCCGTTCGCCCTGCGGACGCTCTCAAGCTCGACCTCGAGATCGCGCAACTCGCGCGCCGAGTTCCCGCATTGAATCGGGAACTCGTCGTTCGACTTGGCGGGAACCTCTTCCGCGGCCGCGACGACGGCGGGACGGTTCGGCTGGAGTGGACAGCGGTTCCCAATCTCCGTGATGTCAAGTATCGCGTACGCAGGAAGGTCGAGGGTGGGGACTTCGTTGAGATCGGGGTCACTCCGCCGAACTCGACGAAGTTCATCGACGCGGTTCCTCGCGCGGTTGCCCGTGCTTACATGTACGAGATCACGCCCATCAGCCGCTGGGGTGTGATGGGACAGGTTGCGAAGGCTTCGTCCGTCGTCGCTTCGGTGCCTTCCACCGTGCTTCCGACGAAGCCGAACCTCCTCAGCGCTGCGCCTGACTCCTCGGCGGACTCCGCCATCAAGCTCCGGATCGACCCGAATCCCGTCGAGGAAAGTGTTGGCCTCTATCGGATCTACCGTGACGGTCGCGAGGTTGGTCAAGCGAAGGCTGTCTCGAACTCGGGTGAAATCGAGTTCATCGATGAAGGACTCGATCCTGCGCGCAAGCAGCCCTACCAGTACAAGGTCATCGCGGAGACTGCGATCCAGCTTCGCTCGGAGGAGTCGCGAGTGATCGCCGCGAAGGCGGTGCGTCTCGAAGTCGCCGCTCCGACCCAGTTCGGGGCGGCGGTGAACGCACGAGGAGTGACGCTGAATTGGACTGCATCGCCCAACGCGGTCTCCTACATGGTGCTGCGGCGCGACGCCAAGGGTGGTGCTCCTTCCTTACTCGCGGCTGACGTCCAGGGAATCACCTTTACCGACACCATGGCGTACTCGGGCAACGCCTACATCTACGAGGTGATAGCGCGGGATGCACTGGGCACGCCCTCGAGTTCGGCGCAGACCAGCGTCACTCTCCCTTGATTCCGGCCTCGCCGCCGCCGAGGAACTGGTGCCGCTGCCGCGGAACCGACACTTCTCCCGTCCCGACTTGCGGGAGTTCAGGCAAGTCGAAGGACGCGGACCACGACTGACTACCTCTCGGACAACGGCCCCATGTCGCAGGCGAGTTGCGGGAGCGGCTCGCCGTTGAGGACGAAACCCTTGAGTTACGAGTTGATCGATCGGGGCTTCGAGAGTCCACCGACGGGCCGGCTCTGCGGGATAGTGATCGGCACGAAGGACAGCCTCGATGGCCAGCGCGAGAGCCGTGTCCCCTCACTCAACCCCAGCTGTTGAGGAGCAGCACGAGGTCCGCCGGTCCCGTGACGCCGTCGCCGTCGATGTCGCCGGCCGGGCCGCCCCATGAGTTGAGGAGGATCGTCAGGTCCGAAGGATCGACCACGCCGTCGCCGTTGAGGTCGCCGGGTGCCGCGCACAGTCCGCACGCTGCCGCGGCCGCATCCGCGCACATCGAGTCCCACTCGATGTTGCAGCAGAAGGGGTCGGCCCCGCAGATGAGATTGCAGCACGCGGCATCGCTGCACGCGGGGTTCGTGTGCGGCTTGCAGCAGTCGCCCGCCGTCGGGCTTCCACAGCTGCCGACGCATGCGCCGCAGCTCTTCAGGGCTGTGGCGGCGCAGACCTCGTCCCACGCCGACTCGCAGCAGAACGGGTCGGCGACGCACACCGCGAGGCAGCAGGTCGAGTCCTCGCACGATGGCGTCTCGTGCGCGGCGCAGCAGTCGCCGCTTCCCGGCTCGCCGCATCCCGGGCCGCAGTTGCCGCAGACCGCGAGCGCGGTCTTCGCGCAGATCTGGTCCCACGACTCGATGCAGCACACGGGATCGACCACGCAGATCGACAGGCAGCACCGGTCGTCCGAGCATCCGGGCGTCGCGTGCGGCGCGCAGCAGTCGCCGCCTGCCGGTCCGCCGCATGCGCCGTCGCAGTCGCCGCAGAGGATCGCCGCGGCGTCCGCGCACACCTGGTCCCACTCCGCCTCGCAGCAGAATCCGTCGAGCGAGCAGATCGCCTCGCAGCAGAGCGCGTCCGAGCAGGATGGCGTCGTGCGCGCCGTGCAGCAGCTTCCGGTTGCCGGATCGCCGCAGCCGATGCCGCACACCCCGCACGAGTTCTGCGCTGCGCCTGCGCAGAACTCGTCCCACTCGACCTCGCAGCAGAAGCTGTCGGCGGCGCACACGGTCTCGCAGCAGGACGCGTCGTCGCACGCCGGTCCGTCATGCGGCACGCAGCACGCGCCCGTGATCGGGCTGCCGCACTGGTCGCCGCACGCACCGCAGAACTCGACCGCAAGCGCCGCGCACTTCGCGTCCCATTCGACATCGCAGCAGAAGCTGTCGGTCGCACAGACGGGAACGCAGCACGCCGGATCGGCGCACGCGGGCGTCGGATGCGCCTCGCAGCAATCGCCCGCCGCGGGATCGCCGCAGCCGATTCCGCACACCCCGCACACGAGCTGCGCGGTCTGCGCGCACACGGCGTCCCACTGGGTGTCGCAGCAGAACGGATCGCCCGCGCAGACGCCCTCGCAGCAGTCGGCGTTGTTGCAGCCTGGGCCTTGCTGCGGCACGCAGCAGTCGCCCGCATCGGGGTCGCCGCACGGGTTCGCGCACGCGCCGCAGATCTGCTCCGCCGCCGCCGCGCAGAACTGGTCCCACTGGACATCGCAGCAGAAGGGATCCTGCGCGCACACGATCGTGCAGCAGGGGGCGTCGGCGCAGGCGGGCGTCGTCTTCGGCGCGCAGCAGTTGCCGGCGCTCGGGTTGCCGCATCCCACGCCGCAGACGCCGCAGTTCGCCTGCGCGCGCGACGCGCAGAGCGCATCCCATCGCGTCGTGCAGCAGAACGGATCGATCGCGCAGACCTCCTGGCAGCAGGTGGGCTCGATGCAGCCGCGGCCGTTGTTTGCGAAGCAGCAGTTGCTTGGGTTCACGCCGCACTGCGCATCGGCGCGCGATGCGAGGCAGACGAAGAGCAGTGCGAGCATGCAGGCAACAAGATGTGGGATCCTCATCGGGCAGACTCCTCGCGCGAGAGGGCTTGGTGCGCCTCGCTGCTCTCCATGGATGCACGCACCTCGCTCCGGTCGACGGCGAGCCGCGTCCATTCCGAACGGCCGATTGAGTATGAGCGGAAGGACCTCGGGGACGAGCATTCAAAGAGCCTGTTTGCGCGAATTCGCGCCAGCGGCGTGTCCTGCGCCTTGGCTCGATGTCCCATAGCCGTCGCCGCGCGCCTTTGTCGGCCGAAGCAAAAACGCGAGAGGCGCCCTTTCGGGCGCCTCTCGGTCATGGGTTTCACTCAGAGCTGGAGGCCCGATCAGGCGCCCCAGTTGTTGAGCAGGATGGAGAGGTCGGCCGAGTCGGTCGTCCCGTCGCCGTTGAGGTCACCCTTGGGGGTGCCCCAGCCGTTGAGCAGGATCGAGAGGTCGGCAGAGTCGACGGTACCGTTGCCGTCGAGGTCTCCGGGGACTCCAGCGCAGCTGGCGCAGCCCTTCGCTGCAGCATCGGCGCAGATCTGATCCCACGCCGACTCGCAGCAGAACGGATCCACAGCGCAGATCTGGTTGCAGCACTCTGCATCCGAGCAGCCCGGCGTGGTGTTCGCCGCGCAGCAGTCGTTGCCGTTCGGCTCGCCGCAGCTACCGCCGCCGCCACCGCCGCCGCAGGCGGACGGATCGCAGCCGGCGATGGCCGCATCGGCGCAGATCTGATCCCACGAGTTGTTGCAGCAGAACGGATCCGCAGCGCAGATGGCCTCGCAGCAGGTGGCATCGGAGCAGCCCGGCGTGGTGTTCGCCGCGCAGCAGTCGTTGCCGTTCGGTGCGCCGCAGCTACCGCCGCCGCCGCCACCGCCGCCGCAGGCGGACGGATCGCAGCCGGCGATGGCCGCATCGGCGCAGATCTGATCCCACGAGTTGTTGCAGCAGAACGGATCCGCAGCGCAGATGGCCTCGCAGCAGGTGGCATCGGAGCAGCCCGGCGTGGTGTTCGCCGCGCAGCAGTCGTTGCCGTTGGGCTTGCCGCAGCTACCGCCGCCGCCGCCACCGCCGCCGCAGGCGGACGGATCGCAGCCGGCGATGGCCGCATTGGCGCAGATCTGATCCCACTGCGACTCGCAGCAGAACGGATCCGCAGCGCAGATGGCCTCGCAGCAGGTGGCATCGGAGCAGCCCGGCGTGGTGTTCGCCGCGCAGCAGTCGTTGCCGTTCGGTGCGCCGCAGCTACCGCCGCCGCCACCGCCGCAGGTGCCGGCAACGCCGGTCAGCTCGAGGGTGTAGTCATTTCCAAGCGGGTTGCCGCAGGGGAATCCGGCGAATCCTTCCGTCAGCGCCACGACGTAGTACTCGCCCGGCGTGAAGCAGAAGGTGGTCGACTCGGGGCAGCTGCCGGCCGAGGTGCTGCCGATGATGGCACAGGAGTCGGTGCCGACGAACGCGACGAAGCTCGGAAGTGCCGAGCGAAGCGTCGCGGTGACCTCGGTGTCCTCGGTCACGGTGAAGCGGTACCAGTCGGTGTCGCGGGTGTCGGCGTTGGCCCAGAAGGTGCCTTGCACGGTGTCGCCGAGCATGATGTCGGTCCAAGCCTGCGGGTTGCTGTTGCAGCCGCCGTTGACATCGGTGCCGCACTCCTCGGGCTCAAGGAAGTCGGGGGTCGCGAGTTCGCAACCGCCGCCGACGCACACGGCGCAGCTCGCGTTGGCTGCATTGGCGCAGACCTGATCCCACTCCGTGTTGCAGCAGAAGGGGTCGGCCGCGCAGACCTGATTGCAGCACTCGGCATCCGAGCAGCCCGGCGTGGTGTTGGCCGCGCAGCAGTCGTTGCCGTTCGGCGCACCGCAACTACCGCCGCCGCCGCCACCGCCGCAGGCGCCGGCAACGCCGGTCAGCTCGAGGGTGTAGTCATTTCCGAGCGGATTGCCGCAGGGGAGGCCGGTGAAGCCTTCCGTCAGCGCCACGACGTAGTACTCGCCCGGCGTGAAGCAGAAGGTGGTCGACTCGGGGCAGCTGCCGACCGAGGTGCTGCCGATGATGGCACAGGAGCTGGTGCCGACGAACGCGACGAAGCTCGGAAGTGCCGAGCGAAGCGTCGCGGTGACCTCGGTGTCCTCGGTCACGGTGAAGCGGTACCAGTCGGTGTCGCGGGTGTTGTTGTCCGCCCAGAAGGTGCCCTGCACGGTGTCGCCGATCATGATCGCCGTCCAGGCCTGCGGATTGCTGTTGCAGCCGCCGTTGACATCGGCGCCGCACTCCTCGGGCTCAAGGAAGTCGGGAGTCGCGAGTTCGCAGCCACCGCCACCGATGCAGACGGTGCAGCTTGCGTTGGCAGCGTTGGCGCAGATCTGATCCCACTGCGTGTTGCAGCAGAAGGGGTCGGCCGCGCAGATCTGATTGCAGCACTCGGCATCCGAGCAGAAGGGGGTTCCGTTGGCCGCGCAGCAGTCGCCTGCCGCGGGGTCGCCGCATTGAGCGAACGCCGCGCTCGCAATACACGAAGCGAGGGTTGCCGCACCGAGCGCAAGCTTGCGCGAGGGGGTACAGAAGGTCATCAATGACTACTCCTCTTGAGAAAGGCTCTCCGATGCCGCGAGCGCAACACGCCCCCGCGGAGGACTCGGCTCTGGCCCGAGGTTCTCGGGACATACGGCATCGAAAGTACCCTTCGATTGGCAAAATCCGCAACGGAATCTTGGAAGATTTGGGACAAATGGTGCAACCCTAGGCCCAAACGGGGCTGCGTGGCCGTGCCCGAGGCTGACGCTAACTCCCGACGAGATTCGGAGTTGCTGCGGGACGCGCGTGGGACTCTCCCCGCGCCGGCTGCGATCCAATGTGCGGAACGAGATACCCCGAACGGGTTGTTCGCCCGCCGAGGCGCAGAGGCGTTGCGCGGCACCGAACGCGCTATACTCTCCGCCTCGTGAGAGCCTGCGGAGGTCCGCAGGTCGTCTGGCCCCATCGTCTAGCCTGGTTCAGGACATATCCCTCTCACGGATAGAACAGGGGTTCGAATCCCCTTGGGGTCACTCAAACGACGCAGCCCGCGGCAAAGCCGCGGGCTGCGTCGTTTGAGCGACCGTGTCTCGAGCGCGGCGGCCGCGCGCGAGGTGCTCGAGATACGCGTAGACCGCCGGGCTCGATCCACAGCGTCTGCTCCCTCCTCGGTCGGTCGTGGTCGCCGGGCCGCGCTGCGTCCCGGCGAGCACGACCTTCCTCGTCGCTCGCATCCGCCCAGAGGGTCTTGCGGACATTCCGCCAGCGCAAAGGCGCTGGCGGAAGGTTCGAATCCCCTTGGGGTCACTCAAACGACGCAGCCCGCGGCAAAGCCGCGGGCTGCGTCGTTTGAGCGACCGTGTCTCGAGCGCGGCGGCCGCGCGCGAGGTGCTCGAGATACGCGTAGACCGC
>Ga0209985_10001876_pt1 | contig 19718 bp, 17 predicted proteins | sample NOAtaG_FD_187305 | JGI IMG/M metagenome (GOLD analysis project Ga0209985, IMG submission 187305) | Freshwater lake microbial communities from Lake Erie, under a cyanobacterial bloom - NOAA_Erie_Diel6S_1000h metaG (SPAdes) (version 2) | ecosystem: Environmental > Aquatic > Freshwater > Lake ...
CCTGCACCGTGAAGCTCCGCAGGGCCTACGACGACACGCCCGAGATGGCTCGCAACTTCGAGATCATCTTCAACGCCTGCTACGAGCTTGGCTACGCCTGGACCACCGTCCACGCCCGCACCGTCGAACAGAAATACATCGGCCCATCCCGCTGGACATTCCTGAAAGACCTCTGCGACCGCCACCAAGACAAGATCGTCTTCGGCTCGGGCGACGTCTGGTCCGCCCACGACATCTTCCGCATGATGGCCTATTCGGGCGTCACCGGCGTCAGCGTCGCCCGCGGGTGCATCGGCAACCCGTGGATCTTCCGTCAGGCCCGCCTGATGATCCAGGGCCAGAGCGCCCCAGCGCCGACACTCAGCGAGCAACGCGCCGTGCTGCTGGAGCACTTCGCCATCTCGCACGCGATCAACGGCGAAAAAGCCGCCGGGCGCATGATGCGCAAGTTCGGGATCAAGTTCGCCCAGCACCACCCAGAGCCGGAGAAAGTCCGCTCGCGCATGATCGCGGTCGAATCGCACCGAGACTGGCTCAGCGTGATGGACGACTGCTACGCAATGAGCTGAGACTTCACGCCCGCGCCGCAACCGCCGGCGGCACAACCGCCCCGCCCGCCAGTCCACCGCCACCGCCCTGATTGCCCGTCGAGCCCTCGGGGTACTGGATCCGCTGGTGATAGATCGACGCCAGCGAGCGCGAGACCGTGTCGATCACCACCGTCAGATCGCGCAGCGTCAGGTCGCTCTGATCGAACTGCCCGTCCATCAGCCGCTTGTGCGCAATCGCCCGCACCATCGAGTCGATCTTGATCGGCGAAGGATCGCTCATCGCCCGCGCCGCGCTCTCCGCCGCGTCGCAGACCATCAGGATCGCCGCCTCGCGCGTCCGTGGCTTCGGGCCCGGATACCGATACTCAATCTCCTGGGGCGGCGCGATCTCCAGCCCCGCCTCCCCCTCGCCCCCCGCCGCGTTGGCCTTCGCCCGTGACAGCTCGGCCTGTTTCCGCGCGCGGTGGAAGAAGTACTCAACCAGCGTCGTGCCGTGGTGCGCTTCGATGAAGTGCAGCAGGCTCGAAGGCAGCTTGTGCTCGCGGGCAAGTTCGACGCCGTCTTTCACGTGCCCGACGATCACCAGCAGGCTCATCGCGGGTGTCAGCCGCTCGTGCCGATTGAACCCGGGCGTCTGGTTCTCCACGAAGTACTCGGGCTTGTTCATCTTGCCCACATCGTGATAGAGCGAACCGACATACGCCAGCAGCGAGTCGGCCTGCACCGCCGCCGCCGCCGCTTCCGCAAGCGCCGCGACGTTCAGCGAGTGGTTGTACGTCCCCGGCGCGCGCTGCTGAAGCTGCCTGAGCAGCGGATGGCTCGGATCGCGCAGCTCGATGAGCGTCAGCCCCGTCGTCACGCCGAAGAGCCGCTCGATCATCGGCAGCAGCCCCAAGATGATAAACCCGCACATGATCACCGCCGCCCCCGCCGCGAGCGACTCGGTGGCACTCTGCGCCGCCGCCGGCCACAGCAAGGGCCTGGTCAGCAGTCCAACCGCCATCCCCACACCCGCAGTAGCCAGCCCCGCCCACAAACCCGCGAAGACCAACGTGGTCCGCTTGCGCACCTCGCGCAGCTTGCGCACACCCAGCACCACGCCCACCAGCGAGGGCAGGGCCGAGAGCGCACCCTGGTCCATCGCGACACAGCACAGAATCGCCAGCAGCGAGCCCATCGCCAGCGCCACGCGCCGGTCATACGCCACCGCCAGTGTCATCGCCGCCAGCGTCGGCCCCGCCGCAATCGCCAGCGCCACCAGCCGCGCCTCGCTCAGCGCCAGCACGCACCCGAGAATCAGCACACCCGCCAGCAAACCCATGACGGCCGCCAGCCGCCGCGGATACGCCGCCACCTGAGGCGAGAACGTCGCGATCGCCAGCGCCATGCCGATCGAAAAAACCAGTCCGATTCCAACCGCCGCCAGATCGTGCAGCCGCGCCAGCGGATTCCGATTCGAAGCCCAGTACTCGGTGTTCTCAAGCTCCGCGAGCTTGTGCTGCTCGGCACTCAGGATCGTCCCGCGCCGATAAATCACCTGCCCCTCGCTGAAGGTCAGCGTCACGGGGCGCTCTTTCGCCGCCGCCTGTTCCCCGCGCGAGTTGGTCGCCGATTCATCAAACTCGTACAGCGCCGCGGCTTTCGTCAGCGTGAGCACCGTCCGCGTCACCACGCCGCTGAGTTCCGTCGGGAACCGCGCATCGAAGACCATCCGCTGCGCCCGCCGCTCCCACTCGGGTGTATCCACGCCCACCACCATCGCCGAGGGGACCAGCACGCCGCGAGACACTTCGCCGCCGCGTGCCGTGAGCGCATCGTCGCTCTCAGAACCCGTGTTGCCGCGTCCGTCGTCCGTTCCGACCGTCGTCGGCCCCGCGCCGCCCGCCCGGCGCAGTTCAACCTCGCGGTTGATCATCCGCCGCTCGTTGACCAGGGCCTCAGGGCGAACCGCGGGGGTCGATTGCAGCAGATCTTCGAGCGTCTGCACCGAACCCGCCCACGCCGCCGAGAGGCTTGTGTCGGTCCGAACTCGCGCCAAGACCGCGCGTTCGACTTCGTTGAGCGTCGCGTCGGCGGCGCTGCCGCGTGGCATTTCCATCAACGCCGCACGCACCGAGGCGAAGGTTTTTTCGTTCTGCACGTACACCCGCGCCGCACGCTGCCGGGCGAGCTGCTTGTTCCGCTGCGTCGCCTCCGCGTCGGTGACTTCCACCGGCACCCGCACCGCTCGCGTCTGCGTCATCACCTGCCCGGGCGAGACCAAAACCTGCCGTTGCATGAACGCCAGCGTCACCCCGATCACCAGCGCCGTCACCGCGACCACCACCAGCCCCCACCCGCGCTCGGGCGAGTTGACCAGCCAGCGCTCCGACGCGCCGCGGATCGCCTCCGCACGCTCAACGCCCACCAGCCGCTCAAAGGCGGTGGCGCGGTCGCTCGCGGTCGAACTGGTTGAACCTGATCGGGACATGTCTGGTCAATCCGCCAATCGAAGCACACGAGTACGGTTGGATCCGGAATCGTCGCTCGCTCGCCGCCGAGCGATCACTCGCCGGTCCGAGAGCCTTGCTGCCCGTCCCCATTCTCCATCGACACAAACGACGGGCCCCTTGCCCTCGACTTTGACTTCTCGGACCTTTCGTACGCGTCAACGATCTTCTGAACCATCGGGTGCCGAACAATGTCCGACTGGTCCAGCGTGCACATCCCCAGCCCCGGCACCCGCTTGAGGGTCCGGGCGGCATCGATCAACCCGCTCTGCGTCGGGTCCTCCAGATCAATCTGCGTGACGTCCCCGGTGATGATGATCTTGCTCCCATGCCCCATCCGCGTCAGGAACATCTTCATCTGCCCGCGGGTGGTGTTCTGGGCCTCGTCGAGGATGATCACCGCCCGGTTCAGCGTCCGCCCGCGCATATACGCCAGCGGCACAATCTCCACCACATCACTCTCGATGAACCGCCGAACCGTCTGGTAGTCCATCATGTCGTGCAGCGCATCCAGCAGCGGGCGCAGATACGGGTTGACCTTCTGCTGCAAGTCGCCGGGCAGGAAGCCCAGCTTCTCACCCGCCTCCACCGCCGGGCGCGCGAGAATCACCTTCCGCGCCCGCCCGATCTTGAGCATGTGTACCGCCGCCGCCACCGCCAGGTACGTCTTGCCCGTCCCCGCCGGCCCGATCCCGAAGACCACGTCGTGATCGCGGATCGCGTCCAGATACGCCTGCTGGTTCGCGGTCTGCGCGCGCACGGGCTTCCCCGCGACGTACACGCTCAGGTGGCTCTCCCAGGGTGGCCTGGTCGGATCGTCCACCTGCCACCCTTGCTGATCGTGCATCACCCGCGCCGCCTCGTGCTCTTCTCTCGCTTCGCTCATCGCCTGACCGATCAGGTGCAGCACGTCCTTCCGCTGCGCGAACTTCCCCGACGAGCTCGCCGCGGCTTGCACGATCTGATCCACCACCCGCTTGGCCGAGGCCACCGCCTCGGGCTCCCCCGAGACCTTGATCGTCCCGTCCCGCGCGTGAATGCGCACGCCCATCGCCTCGCGGATCATCTTGACGTTCCGGTCGGCCGGGCCCAAGATGCTCACCAGCTCAGCCCCACGGGGCACTTTGATAAACACGTCCAAAGGATCAAATCTCCAGATCAACCACCCCAAGCCCCCAAATCAAACCGCGACCACCATCCCCCGCCGGCACCACCAATCATCATCCTATCACCCAATCACGCCCGCCGCGGCCTGTCGATCGGGATTGTGCCGTGAAACCCGAGCACCTGAGTTCTCTTGAAACTGAGTCGAAAATGCTCAAAATAGACTCGATAGTGCAAATAAAATACTTGAACGTGTGGGCATTGGTCGTTTGCACCACGTTCATCTCCTTGGCTTTCGGCTGCTCGACTCCTCCCCCGCCATCGGCGCCCAACCCCTCGACGGTGCGTGGCGATTGGGACGACTGCCTTGCCGCGGCGGACTATGCCATGACCGCTGGCGAGTGTGCCATCATCTCCACCAGAACCCAGACCGACCGCACGCTGGTGCTCAACATTCGCAGCGTCGCCGACGACCCGGGGACGCTGACGTTCACCAAAGCCCAAGCACTGCCCGCGGACGCCGGGAAGGCCGGCGAGCCGATCGTGGTCGAGGCGTTTCTGGGGATCGCCGGTTCGCGCGACACCACCCGCGAGCAGCGTCTGGTCGCCGCGGTGATCAAGCGGCTTCGTGCGCTGCAGGGGGTTGACTGGGCCCCGACCGATGACTGATCACGCACATCCGTTGCGATCGCCCCGCCGCACCATGCCTTGATCTATCATCACCCGCTATGGCCAGCCCCCTTGTCGGGATCATCATGGGCTCGAGTTCGGACTGGGAAACGATGCAGCACGCCGCCAGCGTGCTGAGCCAGTTGGGCGTGGCGCACGAGACCCGCGTCGTCTCGGCTCACCGAACCCCGGAGCAGATGGTCGAGTACGCCAAGACCGCCCAAAGCCGGGGCATCAAGGTCATCATCGCCGGCGCGGGCGGGGCGGCCCACCTCCCCGGTATGGTCGCCAGCCTCACCAGCCTGCCCGTCCTGGGCGTCCCGGTCCAGAGCAAGGCCCTCAGCGGGATGGACTCGCTGCTCTCCATCGTGCAGATGCCGGCAGGAATCCCCGTCGGCACGCTGGCGATCGGCGCTGCCGGCGCAACCAACGCCGGTCTGCTTGCGTGCAGCATCCTGGCGCTCAGCGACCCACAACTCGACTCGTCGCTCAAGGCCTATCGCTCGGCCCAGACCGACAAAGTCCTCCGCTCGCAAGACCCCGCGAAGCCCACGCCGGGGTCCGGCTCATGAAAGTCGGGATCCTCGGCGGCGGACAGCTCGGGCGCATGCTCGCGCTCGCGGGGCACCGCCTGGGGATGAGCTTCCGCGTCTGGGAACCCAACCCCGACGCCGGCACACGCCTGATCTCCGAAACCTTCGCCCGCCCGTTCGAGGACGCCGACGCGGCGATGACCTTCGCCCGCGGGCTTGATGCCGTCACGCTCGAATGGGAGAACATCCCCGCTGATCTGGTCGCTCGCTTGGCGGCCCTCGTCCCCACGCGCCCGGGTGCGGAAGCGCTCAGCACCGCGCAGGACCGCTGGAGCGAAAAGTCACTCTTTCAGTCGCTGGGGATCGCCATTCCGCCCATCGCGAAGGTCGATTCGCTGGACGATCTGCGTGCCGCGGCACGGGCGGTCGGCCTGCCCATGGTCGTGAAGACCCGGCGCATGGGGTACGACGGCAAAGGGCAGGCGGTTGTTCGCAGCGCCGCGGAGATCGAGAGCGCCTGGGGTGAACTCACCAGCAATGGCCAGCGGGTTGTGCCCATGATCGCCGAGGGGTTCGTGCGGTTCACGCGCGAGCTGTCGATCATCGGCGTGCGCGCAGTCGACGGCGGCATGCGCTTCTACCCGCTGACCGAGAACCACCACCGCGCCGGGATCCTGCGACTGTCCATCTCCCCCGCGCCGGGCGCGACCGCGGCGTTGCAAACGCAGGCGGAGAAAGCCCTGGGCGAGGTCATGACCAGCCTGGGGTACGTGGGCGTGATGGCGATGGAGCTCTTCGATCTCGACGGGCAACTGATGGCCAACGAGATTGCCCCGCGCGTTCACAACAGCGGGCACTGGACCATCGACGCCTGCGCGACGAGTCAGTTTGAGAACCACCTGCGGGCCGTGGCGGGCCTGCCACTGGGCGAGCCCGGCGCCGCGGGCTTCAGCGCCATGGTCAACATCGTCGGCAGCATGCCCACACTCGCCGAGCTGACAGGCATCACCGGCGCCCGCGTGCACAGCTACGACAAAGCCCCGCGCCCGGGGCGCAAGGTCGGGCACGTGAACTTTGTCGAGCCGACGTTCGAGGCGCTGCAATCCCGGCTGGCGGATCTGCAAAGAAAAAACCTGCCGGGGATTGAGATCCCGGGCAGGCCTTGAATGCAGAGTCGCGAGTGGTGAGTGCTGAGTGGGAACTGGCCGGTTCGCTTAGCGCCGGCGCGACAGCAGCGTCGAGTCGTTCAGTGGCGTGGGAACACCTTCCAGCACCACCGCCTGACGCACAAGCTCCGGCAAGTTTTCCGCCTGCATCTTCTTCATCACGTTGGCGCGGTGGATTTCGATGGTCTTCACCGCCAGGCTCATCTCAACCGCGGCTTGCTTGTTGCTTAAGCCGCGGGTGATCAGGCGGAAGACCGTCAGTTCACGGGTGGAGAGCTTCGCCTGCCGACGGAGCAGATCGGCGACCGATTCGCGGGTGGCCCCGCTGCCTCGGGCGGAGTCGATCACGCCGCGGACGGCATGGAGCAACTCCCCGGGCTCAACGGGCTTGACGACGACCTCACCGACGCCCGCCTTCATCGCCGCCACCGCACCCAGCACGTCGCCCGGGGAAATCAGCATCACCGAAGGGATGACCCGCCCGGCGGCGTGAAGCTGGGCAAGCAGATGCAACCCGCTCGTACCTCCAAGGTCCGAGTCGCACAGCAAGCACACGTTGGGGTTATCGGTCACGGCGTTGAGCAAATCCCCCGCGGAGGAAAACTCCTGAACAGCGAAACGGGTGGATTCGAGCACCGCCGACAAACGCCGGCGCTCGATCGACGAGGGATGGACCAGATAGATCGTCCACGTCTGTGTTCCTTGCAGGGTGATCGATTCGGCTTGTCCCATCGAAAACCCCTGCCCTGAGGTAATACCCGTACTGTTCGTCTGCGAGGAGTGAGTCATGGTCACGAGCATGGCTGCATCCCTTCCTTGGCCGTTGGCCGACGGCTCGATCGGCCCCGAGAGTCATTGCTGATGTCCCTAGATGCGCTCGGGCTTTCGCTCCGGGCTGTAGGAACTCATTTTTTCTCGAAAGTCTCTTTGTGAATTTCTCTGCTGCGGTTCCATCCGAAGCACCAGAACCAAGAATTCGACACCGCTCAAGACCACTCAAACGAACTCACGTTCACACAAAGCGTGCTTTTTCAGAAGTTCCCTGCAAATGTGTCATCAGGGACAACCCGTAGATATGTGGGTTTCTCCGCAGGTCGGCCCATGCGAAAAGACCCGCGAATGGGCACATTCGTGGGAAACTGGGTGATTTGCTGATGGGGTGTTGCGATGGGTGCGGGCCGGGCGTGCGTTCTGAACGCTCTTGCGGCGGCTGTTCACGCCGCCAGCGGTCCGGGGTGGATCGAGAGCGTCGCGGGGTGGTCGTCCAAAAGCAGGTGCTCGGGGTTCATGGAAACCAGCGCCAGAGCCAGGGAGGGGTCGAGCTGCGTTCCCGCGGCTTTTTGTATTTCAGCCAGCACACTTTCGCGGCTGAGTGCGGCGCGGTACGCGCGGGCACTGCTCATCGCGTCGAAGGTGTCCGCGACGGCGATGAGGCGAGCCAGCGGCGGGATCTCCTCCCCGCGGAGCTGCGCGGGGTAGCCGCGACCGTCGAAACGCTCGTGGTGGTGCAGCACGCCCGGGAGCAGGTCGGTCAGTGCGGGGAGGTCTTTGAGGATTTCGTACCCGGCGCGGGGGTGCTGGCGGATGTGGTCCAGCTCGTCGGGGGTCAGCGGTCCGGGCTTGAGCAGGACGCTCTCGCGCACGCCGATCTTGCCGATGTCGTGCACGAGCCCGCAGAGGTACGCGCGACGTGCGACCAGGTCGGAGAATCCCGCGTGCAGCGCCAGGGCATGGGCCAGGTGTGCGACGCGCGCGGAATGGCCGCTGGTGGAGCGGTCTTTCGCGTCGATGGTGGCGGTGAGCGCGCGGAGCGAGCCCAGCACGGTGTCGCGCTGGCGCTGTTCAAGTCGGACATTCTCAACAAAGACGCCGATGGAGCCCGCGGCGGCGCTGAGCAGGTGCCCCTGACGGGCGATGTCGCGGTCCACCGGGCCGGCGGCGATGATCCCCAGGGCGTTGGTGCTGGCGCGGATACAGCAGGCCAGTGTCTGCTGCCGATCGCGGAGGATTGAGCCCGGCGCTTGTGTGTCCAGTCGCATCAGGCGTTCGCCGCTGGTGCGGTCGAGCTGTTCACCCCAGCGCTGCAGGGTGAGCTGGAGCTGCGCCGCGTCGGTGGGCGCATCGCCGGCGATTGCGGAGGCGTTGCCCAGCGGGTCGGGCTGTTCGCTGGAGGGGTGAAGTCGAACCGCGACCCACCGAACGCCCAGCGCGGCGCGCAATCGCTGGCACGCTTCGCGGAGAAAATCGCCTGCGCTGCGCACCTCGCCCGAGCGGGTGCACAGGAAGCTCAACAGGTCCAGGGCCTCCATCCCCGCGATGAGCTGCGCGGAGCAGCTTCGCACCGTGGCTTTCAGAGCGCCCGCACGCGAGAGATCCTCGCTCATCAGGTCGAGCGTCGGCAGCGTCGAAGCGAGGTATTCAGCGGCCGCGGGGATGAGAGCGGCTGAGGCGAGCACGCGTGCGGGTGAGGCCGGGGAGACGTGGGTTGCCAGTCGGCGCAGCCAGGGCTGAGCGGGCGCGATGTCCCGATCGAGAACCATGACGACCAAGAACTCACCCGGCGCGGTGTCCAGGGCCTTGACGGGTGCAACGAAGAGCCCGGTGCGCGGCTGGAGAGACGGCTTCGGTTTTCTGTGCGGCTGGCTGTCGGGTGTGAATGCGGCCGTTGCCTGAGCGACGATCTGCGGCAGGGGCTCGTGCAGAACCCACGGGGCGCGAGCGAGCGTGTTGGTTGTTGGGGTGCAGAGTGCGCCGTTCCTGGAGACGCGCCAGACCAGAAGCCCCAGCGCGTCGGCGCGCCGAGCGAGCTCGCCGATCGATTCGGGATCGCACGGCGGAGAGAGGCTGGTCTGTGGTTGATCAGGAGGCATCGGGTGTGTAGTACATCGGTTGCGGAGAGAGACACGCCGGCGAAGCGGGGTGCCTGATGGCGTTACGGACCGTCGAAAAACCTTCAAAGCGGAAGGGATTGACCAGACCGCGCCGACGATCCGGGGTTCCCCAAGTTCTCGCATGAAAGGGGAGGAAAGAAGAACGCCGGGCGAGAAAGCCCGGCGCTCGTGGGTGTGGCGAACTGTGTTGATCATCCCGAGCGTGCGGGACAAGGCCGTGCGATGGGCCGATTAGCGGACGCGGCGGCGACGAGCCGCGACGAGCCCGAGACCGGCCAGGAGCGAGGCGGCCCCGGGGGTGGGGATGGCCACGCCGCGGAAGGCGGTGTTGGTCGGCGCAGTGGCGAGGGTGGTGAAAGTCCCGCTGGCGGCGATGTTGGCAAGGTTATCGGTGATGGTCACGAGCTGAGCGCCGTTGGCGGTGATGGCGGCGAAATAGATGCCGCCTCCGGAGAGCAGCGAACCGGCGAGGCCCGAGAGGCCGCCGGTGAGCCCGCCGTTGAGCGTGTAAGCGAGAGACCAGGCGGAGCCGTTGAAGTTCCAGCGCTGCAGCCCGCCGCCGCTGGCGATTGCGCGGGTGTCGGTGAGGTAGGCGACGGTGGCGGAGGCGAAGAAGACGTCGTAGGAGCTGCCGCCGGTGCCGAAGATGTTGGTCATCGTCTGAGCGGCGGTGGTGGGGGTTCCGGTGCCGATGGTGTTCACGCCGGTGAAGGGGCTGCTGTTGGTGATGGCGTAGAGCTGCCCGTTGGCGAGGTAGGTGCGGCGGATGTTGCCCGTGCCGTTGCCGGTGGAGGGGGCGAGGAGAACGCTGGGGCTCGTGGGGCTGGTGATCACGCCGTGCTGGACGAAGCGCACGCCGCCGGTGTTGGCCGAGCCGACGCCGGTGCCGTTGCCCGCGACGTAGTAGGACGAACCGTCGGCGGAGACGACGCCGCGGACGTTGGTGCCGGCCGTACCGCTGTATTCACCGTTGGCCAGGACGGTGGTGGTGTCGATGTTGCCGGCGGAGTCGATCCGCGCGATGACGCGGTTGGTGCTCGCGGGGAACATCGTGCTGCTGGCAGAGCCGACGGCCGAGTCATAGCCGATCAGCGTGAGGTAGCGACCGTCGGAGCTGAGCGAAAGCCCGCCCTCGCTGGTGGCGTTGCCGACCATGGTCAGGCGGCGGTTCGCGCCGTTGGTCGTGGTGGAGATCGCCAGCGTCCCCGACGGGCCGCTCTGGTTGGCGATGCCGCTGGCGAAGGTGTCGATGAAGACCGGGGCGGCGGTGTTGGACAGCGCCGCGGCTGAACCGTTCGCACCGACACGCAGCACCGAGACCGCCGGCGGCTGGCTCTGGGCGAAGGCGATCGAACCAAGACCCAAGGCCGAGGCCACGGCCAACGACGAAACAAACTTCGAACTCATACAGTTCCTCTCTCTTCTCTCTATGCTCAGACCGGGCCCACCTGACGCACACGCCGGGCACCCGTCGAGTCTTCTAAAAGAATCTACCCCGGAAAACCGTACCGCCACATTTGATTCGGTGAAAATTCGGGTATCAGACAAGAAAAAAGAAACCCCCATCCGGGAAAACACGGACACTCTGCCAAGAAAACGACGGACCCAAGCTCTGTTCAGTCGCGAACCGACCACCGCACCACCGCCTCGACAGAACCTGCTCGAAGAAATGAACGCCATGCCCTCTCAGCCCGCGATGAACAGCCGTGAAACGTCCCCGCCCCCGCCTTCGCGACGTGCGGATTGGTGGATCGTTGGCGGCGTGAGCATCGCGATGCTGCTCGGCGGCTGCGCCGGCGGCGGGGGAGAACTTGAGCAGAACAGCAGCTCATCGGACGCCTCAGCCCCGGCGATGGCCAACCCCGGCGCTCGCGCGGTTACGCCGCCCGGCACAATTTCCGGCGCGTCGGATGTCGAAGCGCCGGTGATGGGCCTGGGCGCAGAAGTGCGCGCGTGGCTGACCAACGACGACCCGGTGCTGATCGCCCGGGTGCTGCGCGACCATGAACAGAACGCGCCGCGGATCGACCAGGCGCAGCGCGATGCGTGGAGCCGCGCCGGCTTCAGGCTTCTGCTGCTCAACCGCTCGGCCCTGCAGGAAGTCCAATCGGCCCTGTCGCCCGCACCCGGTCAGTGGGGCCTGAGCGAACTGAAACCCGGTCAGAGGCTCAGCAGCGCGCCCGCGGCCGTCACGCGACAGTGGGTCGCGCAGGGCTCATCGTGGATCGAAGCCGCTCGCGGTCCGTTCCGCGAGGACGCCATGATCATCGCGCTGCAGGATTCTCGGCTGACGCTGAGCGCGGGGGCGCTTCGGCTGCTGTCGCGCTGCTGGGCCGTGCCCGTGCCCAGCGACCGCGGCGTGCGGGCCGAGCTGCGCGTGCAGTTGGTCCCTCAGCACGAGTCGATGGCGAATGCGGGAGGAGCAGACCGGTTCGCTGCGGCGTTGGAGAAAGCCGCCGCCGCCCGCGGCGTCGCGCCGCAAGCAACGCAGGCGCAGACGTTCGACCGACTGCTGCTCACCGCGGCGCTGCGTGAGGACGAAGTGCTCCTGATCGTGCCGGAGCGTGCGAACATCGCCTGGGCAACGGTGCTGGAACAAGCCGAGAGTTCGGCGATGCAATCGGAGCCCGAAACACAGACCAAGCCCGCACCCCGCCCGGAGCCGGCCGGTCCAGGGCAGGTCAAGCGTGACGGCGCACCGAACGAGCCGCAGAGTGGTAACGCAGAGTCAACCACCGCCAGCGCCTCGACCGATGCCGCCCGCCCAAGGGGAATCGGCCCGGGTCAGGATGCCGCACAGATTCCCTCGCTCGGCGAAGCGATGCTCACCGCCCGCGGCGGGAGCGGAGGCGTGCGGATGCTGGTCGCGATTGTGCCGGGGTTTCCTGACGGCGTGGGCGCACCGGGCAAGTGATCAACCTGCGCCGGGCGCGCACACCGCACCAAGGCAACGTTTCACGATCTCGGCGCGTCATCCCATCGGATCGTGACGCTGTCGTCGGCTCGTGCGGGTGCCTTGCGGCGCAGGCGTACCGGCCGCCCGCCGAAGCGCCCGCGCCACCAGACATAAAACCCCAGCCTGACCGCAGCGCTGACCAGCACCACCAGCAGACCGATGATGACGAAGCTCCACCACACAGGTCCAGCGTAGCGGCAATAATGCGTGATGGTTCCCACCGTCGCACAGTCGCCGCCGCGCCCGCAGACCGAGCGGATCGTCACGCCCGAGGGTGTGCCCGATCTGACGGGGTGCTTCCCGCACGCGCGGGTGATCGAGCCCGACAAGCGTGCACCGGCCGGTCACGCCACGCTGTGCGATCCGACGTTCTTCGCCGGTTGCGGGTACATGACCCCTGAAGAGGCGGGCCTGCTGTACCGCATCGCGCAGGCCTCGCCCAAGGGCTGGTGGCTGGAGATCGGGACGCACACGGGCTGGTCGCTGGCGCACGTGATGGCCGCGGGTCGCGACGCGGTGGGGCTCGATCCGGAGTATGCACAGGTCAGCCACAACCAGACGCAATCGCCCGACGCCTTCCTCAAACGCGCCACTGAAAATCTTCAACGCGTCAGCGAGTCGATCGCCGGCAGCGGGCGCTTCAAGCTGCTGGGTGTCACGAGCACCGAGTTCTTCGCCGACGCGACGCTCCGCCCCTTCGAGGGCCGCCCCGCCGGTGTGATCATCGACGGCGACCACGGCGACCCGCACCCCGTCGCCGACGCGCTGGGCACCATCGCGACGTTCGATCCGCCGGTGATCATCCTGCACGACGCGATGATCCACGCGGTTCAGCGCGGGGCGTTCGCGCTCCAGCGGCGCGGGTACTTCACCAGGACGTACCGCACCGCGCAGTTGCTGGTGGTGGCGTGGAAGGACCCCGCGTGGACCCCGCCCGAGCACATTCCCGAGGCCGGGTTTGACTGGAAGAGCTGGATGATGACGCGGCGGCTGAGCTATGTGCCGTGGGACTGGCCCGTGAAGAACAACGCGGAGGGGTTCAGCCGCTGGGATCGATTGGTGAACACGGTGAAGCTGACGATCCGCAGCGGGAAGTTCCGCAGCCCGAAGGGCGCGTAAGCGTTTTGGATTTTTTGGTTCCAAGGTGGCACGGCTCTCCAGAGCCGTGCGGTTTGTGCATTGGGCGTCACCGTGATCTCTCGCGCTCAAGCGAATGTCAGCCCATACAAAAACGACAACCCGAGACGGCAAGCCCTCTCGGGCGACGGTCTCGGGTGTCGAAAGGAGGACCTTTTCCCCGGGTCATGGGCGGTTTACCCGCTGGCACGCCCGGGGTCGTTTGACGCTTTGCCCGCGGCACCTCGCCGCGTTCGTTCGATCAGGCCCGCGGCGCGGCCGCCGCGATTCGGCGTCGCTGCGGCAGGACCATCATGGTCAGACGCAGCGCGTGCACCGCGATCGCCACGCAGGCCAGGGTGATCAGGGCCACGAGCATCGCGCCCGCAACCAGACCGCCGGCCTTGCTGCCCGCGAGCTGATCGAAGCGGGCCGTGCCGAGGGATTCCGAGGAGACGGCGCTGACAGTGGGGAAGAGGCTGCTGATCAGCGAAGCCTGCGCGTACATGGTGCCGAAGAGGAAGAACATGAGCGCGCAGGAGACGAAGATCTGCTTCCAGCGGCGCGGGCAGCCCTCGCCACGCACGGTGCGGTGCGCTTCACGCACGGGCATCCACAGGGTGAGGATGAGGTAGAAGAGCCCGCCGAGACCTGTTACAGGGAGACCGAAAATCATGGGAACTGTCCTTGAAAAAACAGTGGTGAGTGCTGAGGGATGAGTGCCGAGTCGTGAATCTGTCTGCTGCTTTGCTGCTTTGCTGCTTTGAGCTTTGAGTTTTGAGTTTTTCAGTGCCCCTTCTCAAACGTCCGCAGCGGCTTGCGGGCGATGAACTCCATGTAGAAGGTCTTCAGCGAGTAGTAAAAGTTCACAAACCGCAGGACGTAGAAGGCCGGGATGCTCGAGAGGGCCTTGAGTGTCTCGCCGCGCTTGTACGCGCCGTAAAGCACCGGGCCGGCGATCGAGGGCAGGTCCATCAGGTAGCCCAGCAGGAAGAGGGGGTGAACGAAGATCGCAAGCAAGGGCAGCAGCGTGAAGTAGATGGTCGCGGCGAAGACCGCGTCCCACAGCGCAACCGCCACGATCATCCGCAGGTACGGGACGTTGAGCAGGTCCTTCCAGTGCACCTTGACGCACTGCCAGAAGCCCGAACTCCAGCGCATGAGCTGCTTCTGCATGAAGGCGAAGGTCGGGGGCTCGATGGGGTAGCAGATGGCCTCGGGGACGTAGCGGACCTTGTACCCGTCGTTGTAGAGCGTCCAGGTCAGGTCCATGTCCTCGCCGACGGTACGGGTGGGCCAGCCGCCGATGCGGCGAAGGTCGGCCGTGCGATAGACGCTGAAGCACCCGGAGGCGATCATCGGGCGCCCGTAGTAATCCTGGATCGGCTTGTAGAACTCGAAGGCGTAGAGGTATTCGACGTAGCGCCCGCGCTCCCACATCGTCTGCACGCGCCGCGGCAGCACGAAGCCGCACGCCGCACCGAAGCGCTCGTCGCTCATCGCGGGCAGCAGCTTTTCGATCGCGTCCGGCGCGAGGGTCGTGTCGGCGTCGATGGCCAGGCACAGCTCGTCGGGGACAAAGTCCAGCCCGTAGTTCAAGGCGCTGGCCTTGCACCCGCGGTTCTTGCTGGGTCGGACCACCGTGGCGCCGTGGGCGCGGGCGATCTCGCCGGTGTTGTCCTTGCTGCAGTCGTCCACCACGATGATGTGGTCGGGCTTGATCGTCTGCGCGTGCAGGCTCTGGATCGTCTCGGCGATGTTCTCCGCCTCGTTGTACGCGGGGATCAGGACCGTCAGCGAACCCTTGCGGGGCTGATGCCCCGGCGCCGGTCGTGAGGCCGACTCAACGTAAGGCCGCTCCGCCAGGGCCGTGCTGCCTTGGGCGGTGGTGGCTTGCGGTTGCAATGTGGTGGGGGAGAGACTTGAGGCGTTCGTGGTCGCGTCGCGCGCAACCGGGTCTGTCAACACAGCAGACATGGCTTCAACCGTCCTTGAAGTGCGGCGGCGTTGCCCGACCTTTCCGCAGCCGCGGGTCGTTTCATCGACCGGCGACCTGGGTGCGGGAAACCCCGCACGGGTCGGACAAGGCCGCCGCCTCCTTTATGCCCGAGCCGCACGCTCGGGCCGGCAAACGACCTCGGCACTGGTTTCGCCGGGGATGAAGACTCGGATTCACCCGCGGCGCACATCTCCGATTCGTCCACAGTTGAACCAAGTCGATTGGGCATCCGTAAAATGCCTGATCATTCGACGAACTGGCGAGAAGATGCCAAGAAATGTTTGGATAATGATTGGTATTTACTCGAAGATTCCCGGCGCTAGGCTCATTCGATCGACAGAACGGGAGCCCACGCTATGGTCCTTTCCCGACTCGACGAGGTGATTGCGGAGCTGAGCAGCAAGCCCGAACCCGGCAAGGTTCAGGAGCTTTGGCGCAGCGCGCACAACCTTTTGAAGAAGACCAATGCCGACGCGATGAAGGTCGGGCGGATCATCGCGGAGCGCAACGTCGATTCGCTGAAGCAGTTGCGTGAGAGCGGGGTGGCGGAGCTGCAGCGGGTCTCGGGGATGGCGCGGTCGATGCCCGCGCCGCAGCCGGCGGTGCAGAGTGCGGCCGTCACGGCGGCGGTCGAGGCGGCGATGGGTGTCGGTCAGCCCGCGGGTGTGGGCGTTGCCACAAAGGCCGAGATCGAACTGACGGCCGACGTGCTCCGCTCGGCCATGCGCGCTTTCAAGAAGCGCGTCAAGGTCACGCAGCTTGATGACGACAGCAAGCTCAGCAACCGAGCGCTCACCGGCGGCTCGAAAGGCCAGGTCACCGCCATCACGCCCCCGAACCAATACCCGCGGGTGGTATGGGACGCGCTGGTGGCCGACGGGCGATTGCGCCGCGTCGGCGGCGGCCTGCTGCAGTTCGTTCGCGACTGACGAGAACAGTGCTGAGTGCTGAGTGCTGAGTGCTGAGTGTGACTCGCGCTCCGCGCGGTGCTTTTCAGTATTTCAGCACGGTGTGGACGGGGCCGAAGGATTTGAGTTTTTCGCGTCCGTTGAGGCCTTGCAGCTCGATGAGCACGGTGATGCCGGCGATGGTGCCCTTGAGGGACTGGACGAGTTTGCAGCAGGCTTCCATGGTGCCGCCGGTGGCGAGGAGGTCGTCGACGAGCAGGACGCGTTGCCCGGGCTGGATGGCGTCGACGTGGATCTCGACGTGGTCGGAGCCATATTCAAGCTCGTAGGCCATTTTCAGGGTCTTGGCGGGGAGCTTGCCGGGCTTGCGGACGGGGACGAACCCGGCGGAGAGCGAGCGGGCCAGCGCGGTGCCGAAGATGAACCCGCGTGACTCGGCGCCGATGACGAGCTCGATCCCCTTGCCGCGGAAGGGGTTGCACATCAGCTCCACGGCTAGCGCCAGCGCGCCGGGGTCGCGGAGCATCGGGGTGAAGTCCTTGAAGACGATCCCGGGCTTGGGGAACTCGGGGACGTCGCGGATGAGCGATTTCAGACGTTCGATCTGCTCCATGATGCACCCAGCGTAGTGATCGGGGGGCGTGCTGGCAAAGGCCAACGTTCCGGAAGATCGCCCAATCGCCCGACCCGGAGTTGAGCAAGCGAGGGCGAAGCGGCGTGCGGAGGCGAATAGACTTTTGTCCAATGCCCTCCGAAGACTCAACCCGCAAGACCTCCAAGCTCGAAGTCGTCGAACCCATCGGCGACCGCGTGCTGATCCGCAAGGACGACGACAAGAAGCAGACCAAGCAGGGGATCCACCTTCCCGACAAGATCGAGATCCCGACGATCACCGGGCGCGTGGTGGCCGTGAGCGCGAAGGTCGAGGCGGACACGGATTACCCGATCAAGAAGTACGACCGGGTGCTCTTCAACCCCAAGCACGCGGTGCCGGTGGAGTTTGAGGGGGACAACCGGCTCTTCGTCATTCCCGTTGAGGACGTGGTGGCGGTCTTCCGAAAGGCGGAGGAGTGAGTCGTCTTTGGTGGCACGGCTCTCCAGAGCCGTGCGATCAGGGCGTGTGCTTCGCGATGAGACACATCGGACATGAAGATCCCCACGGTTCAGGACATCGCGGGCTTGCCCATCGACCGCCTGCCGGCGAGCGTTCGCGTTCTGCCCGTGACGAAACCGTTTGACATCACGGTGCGCCCGCCGGGGAGCAAGAGCATCACCAACCGGGCGTTGCTGCTGGCGGCGCTGGCGCACGGGCAGAGCACGCTGACGGGGGCGCTGGTGGAAGCCGAGGACGCGCAGGTGATGATCGCGGCTTTGCGCACGCTCGGGGCCCAGATCGACATCACCCCGGAGTTCGACCAGCACGGCGAATCCAGCGGCAACGCCACGGTGCGCGTGCAAGGGGTGGGGGGGCGGTGGAAGATCGAGCCGGGCCAGCGCGTCACGCTCAACCTGCAAAACGCCGGCACCGCCACACGCTTCCTGACGGCGGCGGCGATTCTGCAACCCAAGGACAGCGGCGGGATCATCATCGACGGCAACGCGCGGATGAGGCAGAGGCCCATCGGGGAGTTGGTTGAGGCGATCAACGCCCTGACCGAACGCGGCGCGCGTGTGGGGTATGTGGGTGAGGAAGGTTATCCGCCGGTGGTGGTGCCGCGGGTTGAGTTCGAGTGGATCAGCGCGATGCGGCAGGTCTTCGCGCCGGCGCGTTCGGGGCAGTTTGTCTCGGCCATGATGCTGCTGGCACCGTTCCTGCCGCACGGCTTGGAGGCGGGTTTCACCGGCGCTCCCACGAGCATGTCGTACGTGGCGATGACGCTGAAGGTGCTGCGGCAGGTGGGCGTGCGAGTCGAAGGCTTGCCACCTGGCGAGGTGCGGATTCAGCCGAGCCGGGTCGGCGCTTTCACGATGAGGATTGAGCCGGACGCAAGCGGCTCGACGTACTTCGTCGGAGCGCAGCGGCTGGTGAGGGGCTCGAAGGTCACGATTGTTGATTTGCGGACCGACGAGCCCGAGCCATTGCAATCTGACGCACGCTTCGGCTCGATCATGCCCAAGGACATCACGCTCGGCGGCGTGAACGCCGATCTGCACGATCTCCCCGACGCCGCCATGACCGCCGCGGTCATCGCCTCGTTCGCGGACGGGCCTTCAACGCTCACAGGCCTGCGCACGCTCCGCGTCAAGGAAACCGACCGCATCGAAGCTCTGGTCACCGAACTCGCCAAGGTCGGCGTGCGGGTTGAGCCGTTCGTGTGTGTCAACGACCACGGCCAGGCCGACGAAGGCATCCGCATCACCCCGCCGGCGGGGGGTATTGATTGCTCGGCGAACGCGCCCACCGTCGAGTTCGACACGTACGACGACCACCGCATGGCGATGAGCCTGGCCCTCATCGGCCTACGTCGGCCCAACGTCATCATCCGCGACCCCGCCTGCGTGCGAAAAACCTACCCCACGTTTTGGCGCGACCTGGCAAAGGTCTACGGCTCGTAAATCCAACCGCCCCACCGAGCTCGGACGTCAAATCGACGCAAGCCGTCGAAGCTCAACCCCGGGCGTTCGGTGGCTGGAAGGATCGCTCGTGCCGCTCGCCCGCGGGCGGTTGGGCTTCTATCATCTAGGCCCCGGTCGGACGACCCGATCGGGCTCAACCCGCGGTCTCGTTTCGTTGAAAGGCCTCCCATGAGCATCGATCGTTCCCTCAAGTCCTCCGGCGGCATGGCAAAGAAGCGCTCCGTCTACACCCGCGCCGAGCGCATCGCCCGCCTCATCAACGACAAGAAGATGGACGTGAACAAGAACGGCAAGGCCCTGGGCCTCGCCAAGACCCGCGTCGGCAAGGCCTGATCTCGATCCGGTCACACGCACGCCGGCTCCATACGAGCGGGCAAGCGGTGATCGGTTGATCGCCTGTCGCGCCGGTCAGAGGTTGACCGCGGGGGTGGGGTTGGTTTCCCGTCCGCGCTGGTCCGAACGCCCGTGGGGATCTTCACCCCGGCGATCGGTTCGGCGCGGTCTTTGCTTTTGTGGCGCTCTACGCTCGTGGCTCATGAATGCGGCGGCCGGCCTTCGCCGTTCGATCGTTCTCACAGACAGGATCACCCCGATATGAATCTCGCCTCGCTGGTCAGCGCTCGTTCATCCGTGATCAACGGCTCGGGCATCCGCCGGGTCTTCGACGAAGCCGCCGCCACCCCCGGCGCCATCAAGCTGTTCATCGGGCAGCCCGATTTCCCGATCGACCCGCTCATCACCAAGGCCGCCGCGGACGCG
>Ga0209985_10001878_pt1 | contig 19703 bp, 15 predicted proteins | sample NOAtaG_FD_187305 | JGI IMG/M metagenome (GOLD analysis project Ga0209985, IMG submission 187305) | Freshwater lake microbial communities from Lake Erie, under a cyanobacterial bloom - NOAA_Erie_Diel6S_1000h metaG (SPAdes) (version 2) | ecosystem: Environmental > Aquatic > Freshwater > Lake ...
GGCCCCGGTTCGCATTCTCATCCGGTCCACCATCGGGGGGACCCGGCAGTATGGAACACGTCGCGCATTCTGTGCGCGGCACCTCGAGACGACTGGCATTCTCTTCGCGGCTTGCCGCTTGAAGGGGGTCCAGGAGGGTTCCGGCGCGTTCCTCAGCGCCAACTGTCGGGTCCCTTTTTCATTTTTGGGTCTTCGGGGTCGCCGCCGAAGCGCAGTCGCGCCATCGAGGCCGCCGGTCGACATCCGCGTTCGTGCGCTCGCGTCCACTTCCTCCGCACTGTCGTCTGCTGGACTCCGGAGCGCAGCCCCGTTCGACGCGCTTCGGTTCTGTCAGACAGAACCTATGCCTTCGTCGTCGCGAAGCGATTCCACGCCGAACGATCGAAGGTGAAGAGTTGGCCTGCCCGATGCGGCACGCCACGCTCGAAGATCGGGAGCGCCTTGACGGGACCCGACGAGACGATCTCCTGGAACTGGCGTCGGAAGTTTCCGCGGTCAAGCGCCGCGCCGAGGAGATGCTCGTAGAACTCGCGCAGCGCCGAGAGCGGGAAGGGGTCTGGCAGGAGGCCGACGAAGATGGGCACCGGCAGGTCGCCGTGCGAGGCACCCGATGCGTCGGCTCGTGCGGGCGCAGCGTGCATGCCCAGCAAGTCCTCGTACGGGCTTCTGCCCGCGAAGCCGTCCGTCTTTCGGAAGAGGACGTGGCGCGGCAGGAGCCGCCGGGTCAGGGCGTCCGCAAGGGTCGCGTCGAGGAATGCCTCGAAGGCACACGCGACCAGCGTCTTCGCGCTTGGGTGGAGCGCGCCGTGCGCGTCGATCGACGCGATCGGTACGAACACCTCTTCGGCCTCGACCGACTGGGCTGTTCCGGCCGCTGCAGCGAGCGGTCGAGCAATTGCCCACGAGACGACGTACAGCGTCTGGTTGTCGACGCTCGGAGCGCCGGTGCCGGTGCGGACCGCGCGCACGCCTGCGTGCTCGATGCGCACGATGTCGCGCGCGGGAACCGCGAGCGAGGCGGCGAGTTGCGCAGCGGTGTCGAGCCCGAAGCCCTCGACGCGCTCGTTCGGCGCGACCGTCGGGACCCCGCGCTCGGCAGCGTCGTCGGCGCGCCGCACGATGGGAAGACCCACCGAGAGCTCGCCCCGGATCACCCGGAACACCACAGTCGTGGATCGGACATCGACGCGAAGCGCGCGGCTCGTCTCGCGAGTGGGGTCGCGTTGCGTCTCGGGGTTTGGGTGGGTCGCGCCTGCCATCAAGCCGATGATACGTCTTTCGCCCGATTCGCGGGTATCCTCATTCCGTGTCTGACGCATCGAACTCGAGAGACTCGGGACAGCACCGCCCGCAGGGTTCCGCAGGGAATCCGGAGGCCTCGCGCCTCTACCTCATCCGGCATGGCGAAACTGAATGGAGTCTTTCTGGACAGCACACATCGCGCACCGACCTTCCGCTGACCGCGGAGGGAGAGCGGCGCGCGGATCTCCTTGCCCCAGTGTTTCGGAGGCACCCATTCGCGCTGGTGCTGACAAGTCCGATGCGGCGCGCAGTCCGCACGTGCGAACTCGCAGGCCTCCTGTCGAAGGCCGAGTGCATGGATGAACTCCGCGAGTGGGACTACGGCGACTACGAGGGCAAGACCACCGTTGAGATCCGCGCCGAGAAGCCATCGTGGAACCTCTTCCACGACGGTGCGCCTCGCGGCGAATCCGCCGACGAGGTCGGGGTACGGATGCACCGAGTGATCGCGCGCGCCCTCGCCGCGCGGGGCGACGTTGCGATCTTCGGCCACGGCCACGCGCTGCGCGTGCTCGCCGCCGTGTGGCTTGAACTCGCGCCTGAAGATGCCGAGCGTTTCGCCCTCGAGACGGGCACCGTCTCGGTGCTCGGGTTCGAGCGCGAGACCCGCGTCGTGCGAATGTGGAACACGCGAACGTAGCTTGACGGAATCTGGAGCCCGCCTCGCGGTCGCGCCGACCAAGCGCGACCGACCACGTCGGTCCGTCCCGTCGCGGGTGGGTTTCCGGACGGCGTTCTCGCGACTGCCCCACCCACCCCTCGCCAGAGCGCGCCAAGGGCCTTTCGGTCTTGGCGACTCGGGAGGCGCCAGCCAGCCTTGGCGCGAAAAGCGTGGAGAAACCGTGAGTTTTTGCCTGATTGCGCTCCGGTTTCGCGTCCGGCGCCAACAATAGACGGCACAGTCAATTCGATACTTGTGGAAGGATTACGACGAGGAGTCTTGCCATGCTTCTCCGCGACTACACGCTTGCCCATGCACGCACCAAGGTGCGCGGGATTTTCTGCCTCGAGACCGACTGGTCGACCGAGGTCCGGCGATCTCCGAGCGTCGAGCCGATGCTTGCGCTCCTCAAGAGTTCGCCCCTGGCGATTCCCTTCGTGCACCGGAACGTGGTGACGCAGGACGCGCTTGCGTACTACCTGCAGAAGTGGACGCAGCGCACCCACAACGACTATCCGATCCTCTACCTCGCCTTCCATGGCGTGCAGGGCGAGGTGCAGTTCGGCGATCTGCGCCGCCGCAAGGCGCGGGTGTCGCTCGACGAGCTCGAGGAGACCCTGCGCGGCAAGTGCGCGGGCCGCGTGATCCACTTCGGCTGCTGCCAGACCCTTCGCGTCAGCCAGCGCCGGCTCAACCGATTCATCGGTGAGACCGGCGCGCTCGCGGTCAGCGGCTACGAGAAGGACATCGACTGGGTGCGGTCCGCCGCGCTCGACTTCTCGCTGTTCGCAAGCATCCAGCAGAACACGATGACGGTGCCAGGCCTCCGCGCCGTGCGTCGCCGCGTGCTGCTGCGCCATGGACGCGAAGTGCGTTCGCTCGCGCTGCGCATCGCGCTGCGCTGCGACTGACCCGCGCTCAATCGCCGTCGGACGGCACAGCGGTCGTCGACCGGGCGCCGTCCGCCGCGATGCCGACGGCGTCGAGCATGCGGGCGTACTCGGAGTCGGCGGCGCTCGTGCGGGTCACCACGCCGACCGGCCTCGTGACATCGAGCCACGCGAGCGGCGTGTGGTCCTGCGCCATCACGCCTGCATCGTGCGGCGCTCCGTCGCGCGCCGACAACGTCCGCAGCATGCGATCGCGCAGCACTGGTGCTTGTTCATGCGCGCGTCGATAGGCATCGATGTCGAACCACGGCCGGATGTCGACCATGGCGCCCTCGAGCGCGCTGCCTTCCTTCAGGTCGAAGGGAAGCAGCTGCGCAGGCGTGAACATGGCGAGCAGAAAGCCGAGCGCGTCCGGGTCGAGCCGGAGCAGGTCGGCGCGCTCGAACGCGGCGATGGCGCGCGAGTCGAGCGCGAAGGTCTGCGATGCAAGCCATGCGCACTCGTTGGCAAAGGCCTTGCGGAAGCCGAACGGATCGGATGGGTCGAGCATGCGCAACGCGCGGACGAGACGGTCGCGCGAGCCACCGTCGGACTCGCCGCGCTCGCGGAGCTGCGCGAGCGGAAGCTCGAGATCGCGCGCGACCTGCTGGGCGACGAGAGAGTGCGAGTAGGTTCCGAGCGACGAGAGGTGCGCGATCACATGCAGCGCGGCGAGGACGGCGTCATGCCGGCGCGCGGCGTCCGTTTCGTCGGCGACCATGAATGCATCGGCAAGCAGCATGCGCACCGCGCCGTTGAGCCCGATCGCCGGGGTTCGCATCAGGCCGCCGCCGGTCACGTCGATCGGGTGCGTGGGCACGGTGCAGCGACTGCTGCGTGCCGCGTCGAGGAGCGGCTGGATCACGCCAGCACGATGCGCGTCGATCGCCTCGATCGCGCGGCGTGCCTGCCTTGAGTCGGCGGCGAGCAGGCCCGCGCGCAGTTCCTCGATCGCGATCTGGACATCGGCCGGAACCGCGGCGCACGCGCGCGCGGCGCGCATGTAGAGCCGGCCCGCATCGGCGTGGACCGCAGGGTGCTCGGTGCCCGCCGCGATCGCCTCAAGCGTCGCCCGTTGCGACGCGAGGTCGCCGTGCGTCTCGATCAGCAGGTCGATCGTCGGCAGAAGCTGGGGCGCGAGGACGCGCAGCAGATCTCCGAAGGCACCGTCGCGAAGGCGCTCCTGCAGCGCAGCGATCTCGAGCCTCGCGCCCTCGAGGTCGTTGTCCTCAAGCGCTTCCGCCGCCTCCGAGAGATAGACGTTGGAACCCGTGCGCGCGGCGAGGAGCTGGGTGTCGTCGAAGTTCGTGCGTACGTTGCCGCGCACGCCCGCGACGAAGTCGGGCCGCTCGCCCGAGGGAATCTGGAGCAACCGATCGACCTCCGCCTGCAGGGCGATGACCTCCGCCCGCGCGGCGGCGATGAGACCGAAGTCGGCGTGATCGATGAACGCCCGGCGGGATTCGAGGATGTCCTGCGCAAGACTCGGATCGATCGCGCAGCGGTCGAGAAGTTCGGCGACGGAGGCGATGTGCTCTTCCGCAGCGACGACGGCCAGCATCGACGTGGGGAGCGTTCCATCGGTTCCAGTGCGCGTGGCGACCGACACCTGCACGCGGAGAAGTTCGCCAAGCGCCTTCGCATCCGACCGAATCGCCGCATCCTGGACGAGGATGGCCGTGCTTCGTCCGGCCGCGCGCAGCGGCGCGAGATAGGCAGGTCCCGGCGTGTATCCATCGCTCAGCGTGACCGCGCGCTGGTAGGGGAGCGCATCGGCACGCGCGAGTTCGGCGCCAAGTTCGCGCGCACGCACGAGCCACCGTGCGACGCGATCGCTCGCGATGCCGGTTGCGAGATATGCGGCCCGGTCGTCCGTCGCAGCCAACGCGACGCCGCCGAAGTGCTCTTGCTCGAGCTTCTGGAACTCCGCGCCGAGACGGTCGTACTCCATCGCAGCGCCCACGTCGTCCGTCTCGGCCGCTGCCGCGACGGAACCGGCAGTCGCCTCTTGGGCTGCCGTCGCGGACGCGCAGCAGAGCAGTCCGGCCAGGCCGAGACTCGCGATGCGTATGAAGACCGGTATGAAGGCCCCTGGCAAAGACATGGCGTGAGCATCGGCCGTCGGCGAAGCCGATTGCAGCGAAAGCGCCGATAGCGCCGGACATACGCGCGACGCCGGATATCCGGCGCGCGGGCGGTCGACCCCGCTGCGGCGCCCAAACAGCGGGAATCTTTCTGCCGCGACTTTGGCCGCGCCAATTCAGGGGTACATTTCGATCCGGGTGCAACGCTGCGGCCAGTGGCGAGAACAAAGCCTCGGAGCGTGACCAGATGAAGACCGAGAATCTTGCGGCGCTCGTCGCCTTTTGCGCCGTATCGCCCTCTGTCGCGCAGCAGTTCGTCGACCAGACGTCGACTCGATTTCCGGTCCAGACCGAATACACGAACCAGTGCACGCTCGTCGACATCGATGGCGACGGCGACAAGGACATCATCTTCGCGAACGGGCAGGGCTACTCGAGCCTCGGCGCGCTGCTCAAGCCGCGCATCTACGTGAACAACGGCTCGGGCTTCTTCACCGACGAGACCGACGTGCGCGCGGCCGGCGTCACCGGCTGCTTCCGAGGCGTCGAGGCGGGCGACGTTGACCGCGACGGAGACTGGGACCTGCTGCTTGCGCAGGACTACAACCGCCGTCCGCTGCTTCTCATCAACAACGGCGCGGGCGTATTCGCCGACCAGACCACGGCGCGCATGCCGAACATCGCCATGGGCTCGTCGCGGGGCCAGTTCGGCGACGTCGACAACGACGGCGACCTCGACATCGTGCTGCTGAACTCGGGCGCGAACCGCTTCTCCACCACGGGGCGTCCGCGCCTGTTTCTCAACGGCGGCGCAGGCGTCTTTACCGACGCGCCGACGTCGCAGTTCCCCTCGACCGCGCTCGCGGAGCAGATGGACTGCGTGTTCGGCGACGTCGACAACGACCTCGACCTCGACCTGCACATCGCCACGCGCGCGAGCGGCGCGAACTCGAGCCAGCTCTGGATCAACGACGGTGCGGGCGGCTTCACGAAGCTCAATCCGTTCCTGACCGACGCGACGGCGTACTCGTACGACTTCGGCGACATCGACGGCGACGGCGACCTCGACTTGATTGGCGTCAATGCGGGCCCATCAAGCGCGGAACTCCTGGTCCGCAACAACGGAGCAGGGACGTCCTGGACGAACGTGTCGTCGCAGATCTCGCCGAATCCCGCGGCAGATGACAACGACTCGCGCTTCATCGACTATGACAACGACGGCGACCTCGACCTGTTCGTCGCAGCGCTCGGCGCCGCGGACCGCATGTACCGGAACAACGGCACCGGCACGTTCACGCAGGTGACAAGCGGCGTGCTTCCGACGCTTGCCGACAGTTCGCTCGACGCGAAGGTGGGCGATCTCACCGGCGACGGCAAGCCCGACATCGTCACCGCGCAGGGCGAGTCCGGTTCGTTCCAGAACCGGATCTACGTGAACACCGGACCGGCCGACACCATTGCGCCGAACATCAAGTTGGTTGAACAGGTTCCATCACGGCAGGCTGGTCCATTCGCGGTGCGCGCCGAGGTTGTCGACGGCACGACCAGCGACCGCGGCTACGACGACAAGGGCGTGTTCCTCGTCTACGCCGTCGACGGCGGAAAGCCGCAGACGACGGCGATGGCGTGGAGCGGCAACGGTCTCTGGCGCGGCGTGATTCCGGCGCAGGGGGCGTGCGCGCATGTCGAGTACCACGTGCGCGCTCTCGACGCCTCGGGCAACGCCGCCAGCAGTCCTGCGAAGTCGTTCGTCGCGGCCGGAAACTGCGGCATTCCCGGCGACATCGACGCGAACGGCACGGTCGACAGCGCCGATCTCGGCATCCTGCTCAGTGCGTGGGGCGCCGGCGGTCCGGCCGACCTGAACGGCGACGGCACGGTCGACAGCGCCGATCTCGGAGTCCTGCTCGCGAACTTCGGATGACGCGTGCCCGCAGCGCCGTCCATCGGCGCGGATCTCGCACGCTGCGCGCATGGCGCTATCCTGCGCCGCGTGACGACTTCTCCATTCTCGCTCGACGGCAGGACCGCGATCGTGTGCGGCGCGACGCAAGGGATCGGCCGCGCGACGGCGCTCGAGTTTGCGCGCGCGGGCGCGCGCGTCGCGATCATCGGTCGCAACGAGGACGGGCTTGCGAAGGTGCTTGATGAACTCAAGGCGATCTCCGGTGCGGCGCACGAGGCCGTGAAGGCGGACTTCTCCGACCTCGCGGGGACCGAACGCATCGCGCAGGAGACTGCGCGCCGCCTTGGCGCCGTGCACATCCTCGTGAACAACACGGGCGGACCGGCCGCCGGCATGGCGATCGAGGCGAAGCCGCAGGATTACCTCGCCGCGATGTCGATGCACCTCGGGTGCGCACAGGCGTGGACGCAGGCGTGCGCACCGCTCATGCGCGAGGCCGGCTACGGCCGCATCGTGAACATCACGAGCACGTCCGTCTTCACGCCCATCAAGGGGCTCGGCGTCTCGAACACCGTGCGCGCCGCGATGGCGAACTGGACGAAGACGCTCGCGAGCGAGCTGGGGCGCTTCGGAATCACGGTGAACAACGTGATGCCCGGGTTCACGAAGACCGCGCGCCTCGAGGCGCTGTTCAAGGGGAAGGCGTCGCGCGGCGGCATGACGGTCGACGAAGTCGAGCGCGACGCGATCCTCACGATTCCCGCGGGTCGTCTCGGCGACGCGCGCGAGCTCGCGCTTGCGATCGTGTTCCTCGCGTCGCCAGCCGCGAGCTATGTCAACGGCGTGAATCTTCCGGTCGACGGTGGGCGCCTCGCGGCGCAGTGAGGGACGCATGATTCGCGAGGTCGATCACTTCATCGGCGGGTCGTTCGTGCCCGCGGCGTCGGGCGCGCGTCTTGCGCGCGAGAACCCCGCGACGGGCGAGCCCTTGCGTGCGATCGCGCGCGGCGATGCGGTCGATGTGGCGCGCGCGGCCGATGCGGCATCGCGCGCCTTCGCCGTGTGGGGGCGCATGCCCGCCGCAGAGCGCTCGCGCGTCTTGCTCGGGATCGCCGCAGGCATCGACGCGCGGCTCGACGAGCTCGCGATGCTTGAATGCGAGGACACGGGAAAGCCGCTTGCGCTTGCGCGATCGCTTGACATTCCACGCGCGGCGGCGAACTTCCGCTTCTTCGCGACGGCGATCCTGCACGAGTCGAGCGAGAGCTTTGCGACCGAGCGGCCCGCGCGCGCCATCAACTATGTGCTGCGCAAGCCGCTCGGCACCGTCGGCTGCATCTCACCGTGGAACCTGCCGCTGTACCTCTTCACGTGGAAGATCGCGCCGGCGCTTGCCGCCGGCAACTGCGTGATCGCGAAGCCGAGCGAGCTGACGCCGACGACGGCGGCGGTGCTTGGCGAGATCGCGCGCGACGCGGGCCTGCCTGCGGGTGCCTTGAACATCGTGCACGGGCTCGGGCCCGAGGCGGGGCAGGCCATCGTCGATTGCCCGAGCGTGCGCGCCGTGAGCTTCACGGGCGGCACGGTGACGGGGCGGCGGCTCGCGGCGCGTTGCGGCGAACGGCTGATTCCGGCGTCGCTCGAACTCGGCGGCAAGAACGCGGCGGTCGTGTGCGAGGACGCGGACCTCGCGCTCGCCGTGCCCGAGATCGCGCGCAGCGCGTTCCTGAACCAAGGCGAGATCTGCCTGTGCTCGTCGCGCATCCTTGTCCATCGCGGGCGGATGCGCGAGTTCACCGAGCGCTTCATCGATGCGGTGCGCGCGATGAACGTGGGCGATCCGCTGTCGCCCGAGACCGATCTCGGCTCGCTCATCTCGAAGGCGCACCGCGAGAAGGTGTTGGCCGCGATCGAGCGCGGCGTGGCCGACGGCGGCGTCGTCGCATGTGGCGGCGCGATTCCGCGCAAGTTGCCTCCGCGCGTGGTGCACGGCGCGTTCCTCGAGCCGACGGTTTTGCTTGGCGTGCCGACGACGAGCGCCTGCGTGCAGGAGGAGACGTTCGGCCCGGTCGTCACCGTGCATGGCTTCGACCGCCATCGCGACGCGGTCGAGATGGCCAATGCAACGCGCTACGGCCTTGCAGCGAGCGTGTGGACGCGCGATCTTTCACGCGCGCATCGCATCGCTGCGCGGCTCGACGCAGGCACGGTCTGGGTGAACTGCTGGATGCTGCGCGACCTGCGCGTACCCTTCGGCGGCGTCAAGGACTCGGGCATCGGCCGCGAGGGCGGCCATGAGGCACTGCGCTTCTTCAGCGACGTATCGAACGTCTGCATCGCGACGGGAGAGGCGCCGTGATCGAGGTCCGCGATGCAGTCGAAGCCGATCTCGAGGCGATCCGCGAGATCTACAACGAGTCGATCCCGAAGCGGATCGCGACGGCGGACCTTGAGCCTCAGGGAATCGACGCGCGCCGTGCGTGGTTCGTGAACCGCGACCGCACCGCGCGGCCGGTGCTGGTGGCGGTCGACGCGCAGGGCGTGTGCGCGTGGGGCGCATTCACCAACTTCAAGGACCGCGCGGCATACGCGCCGACCGCGGAGATCTCGGTGTACGTCGCCGACCGCGCGGCGGGCCGCGGCGTCGGGCGCGCGATGCTCGATGCGCTGCTTGCGCGCGCGCCGTCGTGCGGCATCGACCGCGTGCTTGCGATCTGCTTCGCGCACAACGAGCCGAGCCTGCGGCTCTTCCGCTCGCGCGGCTTCACCGAGTGGGGCGCGTTCCCCGACGCCTGCACGATGGACGGTGTGCGGCGAACCGTGGTGATCCTTGGCTGGGCGCGGTAAGCCGAAGGCGTCGCGCAGCGAAGCCTGAGCGATCGACGCGCGGGTGGACAGCCCATACGGGTGCCACTACTTCCAGTAGTGGTTTCGTGCGCGTATCGGAACGTGCGTGGAAACGAGGCCCAGCCGACTCCGCACTGCTGGAAGCAGTGGCACCCATGAAAGGCTGTCGACTCCGGCGATCCTGCGCTCGCGCTGCGCGCTCGGAATCCTCTTCCTATCCCACCACTGCGATCGCCTTCACCTCGACCGCGATCGGCGTCGGGAGGCTCGTGATGCCGAGCGTCGTGCGCGTGGGGTTCGGGTTGCCAGGGCCCGCGAAGTACTCGGCGTAGACCTTGTTGTAGGTCGGGAAGTCGTTCTTCATGTCGGTGAGGAACACCGTCACATCGACGAGGTTCGCCCACGGAACGCCCGCGTCCTCGAGCACGGCCTTCACATTGTCGAAGCACGAGCGGCATTGAGCCTCGATGTCCTTCGCGACGATCCTTCCATCCGCGCCGAGCGTGACGCCCGGGATCTCCTTCGAGCCCTTCTTGCGCGGCCCGACTCCGGAAAGGAAGAGAAGGTTGCCGACACGCTTGGCGTGTGGGTAGGCGCCGACGGGCTCGGGCGCGCGCGATGACACGACGGTGCCTTCGTTCTGAATCATGGAAGGAAGCGTAGCACGGCGCGTACGGGGCTTGCGTCGAAGCCGACGAGCGAGAGTGGCAGCGCGATGAGCTCGTACTCGCTGGGCGCGACGTGCCCGAGGCGCAGGCCCTCGAGTATCGAGACTCCGCGCGCGAGGAATCGCTTGTGCGCTGGGAGATCCTTCGATTCCTGCACGTCGACGCTCGGCGTATCGATGCCGACGAGCGTCACGCCGCGGTCGGCGAGTGCGTCGACCAACGCCGGATCGAGCCCTGCGAAATCGCTGTTCCAGCACGTGAAGTCGGGGAACGTGCCGGTGTGGATGAGAATGCGCGGATGGCGGAGCGCGTCGAGATCGACCGCGAGATCGGCGATGCCGACGCGCGCTCCACCGGCGCGGCGCTCGACGTGCGCGCGCACGACGTGGCAGGGGCCGATGTAGCGCTCGAGCGGAAACGCCTCGGTTCCAGCGGTGCCGCCGCCATAGTGGTTCACGCCATCGGCGTGCGCGCCAAGATGCACCGTCGCGCGCAACGACGAGAGCGTGACGCTTGCACCGGCCTCGATCGTGCAGAGAACCTCGCGCGAGAGCGGCGTATCGCCTGGCCACACTGCGATGTCGGGCGTGAGCGCGGGCGAGATGTCGATGAGCGAGTGCGTCGAGATCATGGATTGCGGTGCAGTTCTTCGGCGATCCTGTCCCGCGGCTCGCGCGCGAACAGCGCGGGCACCGTAGCCAAAAGCGCGATGACGATCGCGATTGCGACCGTGTAGGCGAGTCCGTAGTGGATCTGCGGCGCGGCGCCCGCCGGTCCGACGAGCCATGCGTACTGGTCGACGAGCGCGCGCGTCGCATCGGTCGGCGGGCTGCTCATGCCCCACGTATGGACGCCCTTCGCGGCAGCGCCGCGTGCGATCCAGCCGAGCGCAAATCCCCCTTGCGCGATGCCGCCAATCGCTCCGCCGCCGTTCGCGAGGAGACCGATGGCCAGACCGCCGACCGCGCTTCCGAGCCACGCGATCGACAGGCCGCCGAATGCCGCGAATGTGCCGATCGAAAGGCCTCCGAAGGTGACGCCGCCGATCGACATGCCCCCGAACGCGACGAGGCCACGCGCGAGACCGCCGAACGCGAACACGCCCGTCGCGATGTCGCCGAATGCGAAATAGCCCTTCGCGTGGCCGAGCCGGCCCTTGTCGTCGGGGCCGTACGCGATCGCGACGAGCGGCATTCCGAGAAGCCGGGACGTCGACGTGTAGCGGCGCGAGGGGCGCATCATCATGCGACCGTTCGGGCCGATCGCCGATCGTGTCAGCACCTCGACGAGCGGATGGCCGCACTCCGGGCACGCGCTCGCGGCCGTGGCGCCCGTCAGGTCGTGTCTGCATGCGGCGCAGAAGGGCTTCGGGAGGTCGGTGGCGTGGGACGGTTGGTTCATGTGGTCACATCCGCCGCAGGATGAGGATCGTCGCGATCGCGGCGGCGGTGGTGACGAGCGTTCCCGCAGCTCCGACAAGCCACTTGATCGCGCGGTCGTTCGCTTCGCCGCGCGCCTTCGCCTCGCTGTACGGCACGGTCGAGAAGCTCACGAGGTCGTAGAGCGGCACGAACGTCTTGGGCATCAGGCGGTTGAGCGCGTGCTCGATCTTCTTCTTCCACTTGAAGCTTGCGCGGCCGGTGAGGTCGCGCATCTCGATGAAGTTGCGCAGCGCCATGTCGGCGATCGCGTTCGCGTTGGCCACGCGCGCGGCCTCGTAGGTCTTCAGCGCGTCGTCGACCGTCGCGCTCGAGGCGAGCGCGTCGACGAGCGCCTCGCAGTCTTCGAAGCTCGCGTTGGCGCCTTGGCCGTAGAACGGCACGATCGCGTGCGCGGCGTCGCCGATCAGCGTGACGCGCCCGCGCGTCCAAGGGCTGCAGCGCACCGTCACCATCGAGCCCACGGGGTTCTTCTCAAAGTCCTCGGCGAGCGTCGGCATGAGTGGCACGGCGTCCGGGTAGACGCGTTTGAAGTGTGCGAGAGCATCGGCGCCGGTCCTGACGGCCGCGAAGCTCGAGCCCGCGCCGTCGTGGCGCCAGAAGAGCGTGCAGGTGAACGAGCCGTCCGGGTTCGGCAGCGCGATCATCATGCTCTCACCGCGCGGCCAGATGTGGAGCGCGTTCGGCTCCATCGCGAACGGCGCGTGCGGGCCACGTGCGACGGGCGGAATGTGAAGTTCCTTGTAGCCGTGACCGAGGAAGTCCTGCGAGTAGTTGAAGCGCTCGGTCTTCTGGAGGGCGCCGCGCACGGCCGAGTATGCGCCGTCGGCGCCGACGACGAGGTCCGCGGTCGCGGTGCGCGTCGCGCCTGTCGCATCGTTGACGAAGGTCACTTCGCCCTTCGCGAAGTCGACGTTCGCGCAGCGCTCATCGAAGCGGACGGTGACGTTCGCCTCGGCAGCGGCTGCGTCGAGCAGCGCGAGGTTGAGCGCGCTGCGCGAGACCGAATTGATCGCGCGCGTCGGATCGGCCGAGTAGGGCTGGTAGCCCGGCTCGCCGGCGACTGGATGCACCATGCGGCCACCCATGCGGATCGCGTCCTTCATGACGGCGGGTTCAAGGCCAGCGCGCTGGAGGGCCTTGATGCCGCGGGCGCTGATCGCGAGGTTGATCGAGCGGCCTGCGGCGAAGCGCCTGGCACGTGGGTCGCTGCGGCGTTCGACGACCTCGACCTTCCACCCTGCACGGGCGAGATAGGCGGCGAGGAGGCTTCCGGCGAGGCCGGCGCCGACGATGAGAACGCGACGGCTGGACACCCCTGCATCCTATGGAGAATCGGTGCCTGGCACGTGCCGGGGGGCGCCGTGCACCAGACGGCACGTGCGTGGCACGTTTCCGCGCACCGTTTCCCCGCTAGGCTGCGGATATGGCCACGCTCACCGCAGCCGACCTCTCCCACGACCGCGAGTTCGCCCGCACGCTCGACGCGCAGGACGAGTTGGCCGGCTTCCGCGCCCGATTCGCGCTTCCGCTCAAGCGCCCCGACGACATCTACTTCGTCGGCAACTCGCTCGGACCCATGCCGCTCGCCGCGCGCGACCTCGTGAACGAGGAACTCGACGATTGGTCGAAGCTCGGCGTCGCCGGCCACATGGGCGCGCGCCGCCCGTGGTTCAGCTATCACGAGCAGCTCCGCGGGCCTCTCGCCCGCCTTGTCGGCGCGCGGGAACACGAGGTCGTGGCGATGAACTCGCTTACCGCGAACCTCCATTTCCTGATGACGACCTTCTATCGCCCGAGCGGGCGGCGCACCAAGCTCCTCATCGAGAAGGGCGCGTTCCCGAGCGACACCTACGCCGTCATGTCGCACGTCGCGGCGCGCGGCCTTGATGCGAATGCGGAGGTCATCGAGATCGCGCCCCGCGCGGGCGAATGGACGCTGCGCGACGAGGACATCGAGCGCATGATCGCGGAACTCGGCGAGACGCTCGCGCTCGCGCTCCTTCCCGGGGTCCAGTACCGCACGGGTCAGGCGCTCGACATTGCGCGTCTCACGCGCGCGGCGCACGCGGTCGGGGCACGCTGCGGCTGGGATCTCGCGCACGCCGCGGGAAACCTCGCGCTTTCGATGCACGACTCGGAAGCCGACTTCGCGGCATGGTGTTCATACAAGTACATGAACTCGGGCCCGGGTGCTGTTGCAGGCGCGTTCATCCACGAACGCCACGTGCGCGACACGTCGCTGCCGCGCCACGCGGGCTGGTGGGGAAACGACCCGAACACGCGCTTCCGCATGGAGGATCGCTTCGTGCCCACGCAGCACGCGGACGCGTGGAGCCTGTCGAACCCGCCGATCCTCGCGGTGGCGCCGCTCATCGCGAGCCTCGCCGAGTTCGACGCGGCGGGCATCGCGCGGCTTCGCGCAAAGAGCGTGCGCATGACTGCGCTTCTCGAGTTCCGCCTGCGTGGCGTCGAAGGGCTCGAGATCATCACGCCGTGCGGAGGCCATGCGCGCGGCGCGCAGCTTTCGCTCCTGATCGCGAAGGACGCGCACGCCCGCTACGAGGCGTTGAAGGCCGCCGGCCTCGCCTGCGACTACCGCGAGTCGGGCCGCGGAATCGCGGGCGAGGGCATCATCCGGCTCGCGCCCGCACCGCTCTTCAACACCTTCGACGAAGTGTGGCGCGCGGCCGAGATCGTGCGCGCTGCCCTCTGAACTCACATCGGAACTCACATCGGAACTTACATCCGAACTCACGGCGGAACTCACGCCGGAACTCACGCCGGCGCGGCCTGAGCATCAACGGCGTGGAAGTCCGAGGAACTCCTCGGCGGTGCCTGCGAGCATCCGCGCGCGCTCGGCGTCGGAGAGGCCCGACATCGCGCGGATCATCGTGCCTGCCACGCGCTCGCCGAGCGGGAAGGGATAGTCGCTCCCGAGCGCGAGACGGCTTGCGCCTACGCGATCCATGAGAAAGCGCAGCGCCACCTCGTCGTGGACGAGCGTGTCAAAGTAGAAGCGCCGCAACTGCTCGCGCGGATCGACGGCGCAGTCAATGGCGCAGAGATCGGGCCGCTCCTGAAAGCCATGTGCGATGCGGCCAATGGTGAACGCGAGGCTGCCGCCGCCGTGCGCGAGGCAGACCTTGAGCGACGGGAGCCGCGCGAGGACGCCGCCGAACATCAGCGAGCAGGCGGCGCGCGCCGTTTCGGCGGGCATGCCGACGAGCCAGGGCAGCCAGTACTTCTGCATCGCGGTCTGGCCCATCATGTTCCACGGATGGATGAAAACCGCCGCACCGCGTCGCGCACAGTGCTCGAAGAACGGGAAGAGGTCGGGCGAATCGAGATTGAGCTCGACGACTCCGTCGCCTCCCTTGCCGCGGCGATGGGCGTTGACGTTCGAGCCAATCTCGACACCGTGCATGCCGAGCTCGTCGATGGCGCGGTCGAGCTCGCGGCACGCAAGTTCCGCGTCCTGCAGCGGCACGGTCGCGAGCCCCGCGAAGCGCGCGGGATGCGCGCGAACGACGCCGGCAATGTGGTCGTTGAGGTGCCTCGCAAGCTCGAGCGCGGCGTGCGCGGGCTGGTGGTAACAAAACATCACGGGCACCGTCGAGAGCACCTGCATGTCGATCCCGTGCTCGGCGCACTCGCGGAGGCGCGTGGCGGAGTCCCAGCAGTTCGCCTCGATGTCGCGGAAGTGCCGTCCGTCGATCGTGAGCCGTGCGCAGTCACAGCCGGAGGCGCCCCGCCCGAGGTGCTCGATCGCGAGCCAGCCGCTCGTCCCCGCCTTCTCGGCGAGGTCGGGCCACGACGGCGGAAGGATGTGGGTATGCAGGTCGATGGTGCGCATGGAGCCCTTTGACGCAGATTATCCGCTTGCGGGGGAGTCTGACTCTTGGCCCGCACCGCCTCGGCGCTTGGACAGTTACACTGCGTCGCTCAGTCGTGTCCAACAGCAGAGCACAGCATCTCTCGCCGAAGGCCTATGCCGCCCTCGCCATCGGCGCCATCGGAGTCGTCTTCGGGGACATCGGCACGAGCCCGCTGTACGCGCTGAAGGAGTCCTTCGCGCACCTCCGGGAGAACGGCGAGTCGGTGGACGAGGTCTACATCCGGGGCATCCTCTCGATCGTCTTCTGGCTGCTCGTCTTCGTCGTCAACATCAAGTACATCTTCGTCATCACCCGCGCCTCGAACCGCGGCGAGGGAGGCACGTTCGCGCTTCTTTCGCTGATCCCGCGCGGCCTCAGCGCCCAGTCGCGCCGCAGCCGCTTCTACTTCTCGATGATCGCGATCTTCGGCGCCGGCCTCCTCTTCGGCGACGGAGTGATCACGCCGTCGATCTCCGTGCTCTCGGCGATGGAGGGGCTCGAGTACCAGAATCCCGCCTTAAAGCCGGCGGTGATTCCGCTCACGCTGATCATCTTGATCGGCCTTTTCTACTTTCAGCAGTTCGGCACGGCAAAGATCGCCAAGTTCTTCGGCCCCATCATGTGCGTCTGGTTCACGACGCTCGGAGTGCTCGGGCTGATCGCGATCCTCGAGCGCCCGGAGGTGCTGCGCGCGCTCAATCCGATGTATGCGATCTGGCTGATCCAGGAGCACCCGGTCGAAGTGTTCCTCCTGCTCGGATCGATCGTGCTCTGCGTGACTGGCGCGGAGGCGCTGTACGCCGACATGGGCCACTTCGGCATCAAGCCGATCCGCATAGGCTGGTACCTGCTGGTCGGTCCTGGCCTCGTCCTGAACTACTTCGGACAGGGCGCATTGCTCCTCAACGCACTCGAGGGAAGCGGCGGGACCGTGCCGGAGGACTTCCATCCGTTCTGGAAACTCGTTCCCGACATGCTGGTCTACCCGATGATCGCGCTCGCGGCGGCCGCGACCATCATCGCAAGCCAGGCGCTCATCTCGGGCGTGTTCTCGCTGGCACGCCAGGCGATCCGCCTGAGCATGCTTCCGCGCCTTGACACGATCCACACGAGCGGCGAGCAGGAGGGGCAGATCTATATTCCGTCGCTGAACGGCATCCTGCTTGTCTGCTGCCTGTTCACGGTGCTGCTCTTCCCGTCCTCCTCGAAGCTCGCGGCCGCCTACGGCATCGCCGTGACGCTCGACATGATGATCACCACGATCATCTTCGCGATGGTCGCCCGTCGCTTCTGGCGCTGGCGTCGCCGCTGGGTCATCTTGGTCGCGGGCAGCTTCCTGCTGGTCGACGGTCTGCTCGCCGGCGCGAACATGCTCAAATTCTTCTCGGGCGGCTGGTTCGCGCTCGCGATCGCGCTGATGGCGTTCGTGGTGATGTCGACCTGGGTGCAGGGCAGCTTTATCGTCGGTCGCAAGCTTGCGGAGGAGACGCAGTCGATCCACGACTTCCTGGCGAAGCTGTGGACCGAGGCGATTCCGCGCGTGCCGGGAACGGCGGTGTTCCTGACCACGAACTACAACACGCCGCTTGCGCTGAAGCACTTCGTCGAGCACGCGCACGTGCTGCACGAGCAGGTCGTGCTGATGACGATCGTGTCGTCGAATCTGCCGGTCGTGCCGGCCGCGCGTCAGGTGCGCGTCGAGTGGCTGCCCGACGGCGTGTGGAAGATCACGGCGCTCTGCGGCTTCATGGAAAGCCCCAACATCCCGCGGCTCCTCGAGCGCGCGCGTCAGTACGGCTTCAACTTCGACCCCGAGCAGACGACCTACTTTGCGCGCAGAACCCAGGTGGTTCCGACGGGCGAAGCAAGGATGGCTGGATGGCGCAAGCGTCTCTACGTGATGCTGACGCGCAACTCGGCCGACGCGACCCGCTCGTTCAGCCTGCCGCCCGACCGCGTGGTCGACTTCGGCGCGCAGGTCGAGCTGTGAGCGGGAGCGGGGCGGCTGATGCATCGTCGAGCGCGAAGCACGAGCGGAATGCGCCCGGGTCGGCAGCCTTCCGCGTGTGCCGCCAGCTCTCGTGATGGCTTCGCATGCGCAACGGCACAGCGCGCATGTCGACGCACCCGGACTCCGCACCGCTGGAAGCGGTGGCACCCATGAAAGGCTGTCGCCGTCGAGTGGTTCAGCGCTCGCGCTTCGCGCTCGTTCTCAAGCGGCCGCAGCCGTTCAAACACGTCGCGAGCGCTGCATCATTCTCGCGGCGGCTGCTTGCGACAGCCGCCTTTGGCGTGTTCAGCACCAGAGGGAGCGGCCGCAGCCGCAACCGCTCAAATCACGCGCCTTCCAGTCCGCCGCGATTCACTCGCGGTAGGTTCGATCCGCCAGACCGCCGGACGTCGATCCGCGCGGCATCCCGGCTGGCGGCGTCGTCATCGGCTCGCTGTATCGCTGCGGATACAGCCTCGCCTCGCCTCCTTGCCACCCGGGCGCCGCGACGGATCTTTGGTCTTCGTCGGTCTGACGGACCGAACCTGGCTGACCAGAGGGAGCCGCCGCAGCGGCGACCGCTCAAATCACGCACGGCTCAGCTTGGCGTGCTCGACGATCAGCGTCTTGAGTCCGACCGAGCGGAACGCGATGCGCGCGCGCGTGCCTCCGTAGCCACGCGCGAGGTACTCGACGCGGCCCACGCCGAAGATCGGGTGGCGCACCATCGAACCGATGGGAAACAGCTCGCCCACATCGACGTCGCTGAACGCCTCCGGGTCGTCGTACTCGATGCGCCCTCCCGAGTACCGCTCGGTGAGATCGATGCGCGCCACGTGCTCTGCGGGAATCTCGCGCAGGAACTCGCTCTCGATCGAAGCCTGCCGGACGCCACGCACGGTGCGCACCGCGGCGCTCGACACCACGAGCGCGCGCTCGGCGCGCGTCATGCCCACGAAGAGCAGGCGGCGCTCCTCCTCGATCGAGTCCTCGCCGTCGCTTGCCCGGCTGTGGGGGAGCAGCCCGTTCTCGACGCCGATCACGGCGACGGAGTCGAACTCGAGGCCCTTTGCGGCGTGCAGCGTCATGAGCATCACGCTTCCCCGCTCGGGGTCGACCGCATCGGCGTCGGCGACGAGCGACACGCTCTCGAGCCAGAGTCGCAGCGCTTCGCCGAGCGTCGGCTGCGGCGACACCGTCGGCAGCGGGCGCTCGTCGTCGGGAACACCGGAGAACGCAGGTCCATCCGGCATGTCGACGGGCTCGGCATCAGGCAAGCGGAAGTCCGCCGCGGCCGACACGAGTTCCTCGAGGTTGGCAACACGGTCGCGTTCCTCAAGCGTCGAGTGGTCGTCGAGCCGGTCGAGCCCGCTCGTCGCAAGCACCTCGCTCACGAAGCTCGAGAGATCGCCCGGCACGCGCTCGTCGAGCGCCTGCGCGAAGTCGCGGATCATCAGCACGAACGCGTCGACCGCCTTCGCGGTCTTGCCCGACACGACGCCCGCGCCGGAAGCCTTCGCAAACGCCGAGACCAGCGGAAGACCGTTCGCGGCCGCGTACGCCTCGATCTTGCGCACGGTGACGTCGCCGATTCCACGCGCGGGCACGTTCACGATCCTGCGCAACGACACCTCGTCGCGCGGGTTCGCGCAGACGCGCAGGTAGGCGATCGCGTCCTTGATCTCCTTTCGGTCGTAGAACGCGGTGCCCCGCACGACCGTCGAGGGAATCATGCGACGGCGCAGAGCATCCTCGACGACGCGAGAGAGCGCGTTCATCCGATAGAGCACCGCCATCGAGCGCCACGGGACGCCCGCGCGCGAACGCTCCTCGAGGAACTCCGCGACCTTGTCGGCCTCCTCGTGCTCGTCGCTCGCCTTCAGCATCCGCACGGGCAGGCCGTCATCGAGCTCGGTGGAGAGATCCTTGTGCTTGCGGCGCCGATTGTGCGCGATCAATCCGGCGGCGGCGGCGACGATGTGGGCCGTGGAGCGGAAGT
>Ga0209985_10001880_pt1 | contig 19691 bp, 11 predicted proteins | sample NOAtaG_FD_187305 | JGI IMG/M metagenome (GOLD analysis project Ga0209985, IMG submission 187305) | Freshwater lake microbial communities from Lake Erie, under a cyanobacterial bloom - NOAA_Erie_Diel6S_1000h metaG (SPAdes) (version 2) | ecosystem: Environmental > Aquatic > Freshwater > Lake ...
GGCCGATCCCGTCATGCTGCCGGGCTCGGCCTGCACCAGCGTGTTCTAGGTCGCGGCGCGTCAAGGGTTCGCGGCACTTCGCGCCGCCGCGCTGCGCGCGCCCTTGACCCGTTCGATACCGTGCCAGTGCGTGAGGTTGGAAAGACAAACGACTCCGCCGGTTGACTTCGGGGGGAAGTCCTTCCAGAGGGGTTAGGCAGCACTCGCGACGCGCCGAGCAAGGATTGCAGCAATGCGAACCCGATGATCCTGGTCGTGTTCCAGTAGCTCCCCAATTAACTCTGCAATTGAGCTTTTACTTCCGTCGCCTCGGCGACAGGTTCTGTCTAGTGCATTCAACGGTGCGGCCCGAAGCAGCTTCACAAGGCTCTCTCGAAGTTCGCGGAACTCTTGAGCGGCTTGCGCAACTGGCTTGGCCAAGTAGCCTCGTTCTTCCGGCCAATGGCTGACGCTCATTGGTTCAATGTACGGATCGACTTCATCGAGTACCTTGCGTATTCTCATTCCATACAGTTCTTCTTCACAGTCGCGGACATGCCAGGCGTGCTCGGCCAGCGGTGATTTGTCGTTGTCTGGCAGAACTGTCAGGTGATCAGGCTTCAGGCCACGAAAGGCATGGTCCATGAAGGCAGGCATCTCAAGCAGAGAGTTGACCAGGAGAGTGGCTGCGGATGTATTCATGGTGACACCGGGGGAAGGGGTCTTTTGTGCTGCCTAACGCCGCGTTGAGCGGCCGATGGCCGAAAGTTCATCAGTAAACACGAAAGCCTCTCCCATCGGTCCGCTCTAACGCATAGTTAGGTAACGACGAAAAACTGCCAGCGCACAACCATTTCACCCGACGAATCGGCAACCAGCGAGCCGGGTATAAACCCGGAACGAGAGGCAACGGTTTCAGACGCTACGTTACCTGGAACAATGTAGGCCTCTACACCACGAACCAGACCGGACTGCGCTGCGCGGCCAAGGAGCGACCGCACAGCGAGGGTAGCAAAGCCACGCCGCTGGAACGAAGTCGCAACTCCGTAGCCAATCTCAACCATGCCGTGGACCGGGGCGCCTTTGAAGCCGCAACCACCGACAATTACGCCGCTCGAAGTATCGACCATATTGAACGGTAGAGCCCACTCGGGCGGACAGCCATCATCGAGTAGTCGGAGTGACCGCTCCGCTACATGGGGCGGCGGGAGCGCGCCCTCCGCAGCAACAAAGCCAAGATGATCTGGAGTTTGACCGGCTAGGATCGCCTCTAGGGCAGACCTGGCGATGGGATGCAGTTCTATACCGACACCCACATGCAGCTGAGCTAGCGCAACCGTTGCCATTCGTTAAACTTGATTTCGTGAACGCGTAGTAGCGGCTAACCAAGGCGGATAACCGGGCGGGCGAACGTCTTCCGGTTGGCGGGGATAACGCCAAGGCACTGTTCCCCTTGACATTTCTTTCGAGTACTGAATACATACACAGTACTAACCATCCGGCCAAACCCGCCATGCCCGAACCCTCGCGCGCGCCTCGCCTGCTCGATCAGCTTCAGCAGCAGAACCGTTACCTTCACTACAGCTTACGAACGGCGCAGTGCTACGTCCAGGTGGGTGCGGTGCTTCTGCCGCGGCGGGGGCGGCGCTCGCTCCAGCCGCAGGGTGGCCGCGGGTTGCGCGCGTGGGCCGGCAGCGCCGATGCCGGGTGCCGATTCCCGAACTCCAGGTCCGCCGCGGCGGCGGGGCAGCTCACCATGGCAGCGAGTAGGTCTTGGTGTTGGTGAACGACTTCATCGCCTCCAGCACGCCCTCTTTGTACCCGAGGCCCGAGTCCTTGATGCCGCCGAAGGGGGTCAGTTCGAGCCGGTAGCCGGGCACCTCGCGCACGTTGACCGTGCCGACGTTCAGCTCGCGTACCAGGCGCGTGATGGTGTCGAGCCGGTTGGTGCACACCGCCGACGACAGGCCGTAGGCGGTGGCGTTCGACAGGGCGATCGCCTCGTCGATCGAGGCAAAGCGCAGCACCGGCGATACCGGGCCGAAGGTCTCCTGCGCCACCAGGGGCATGTCCGCGCTCACCCGGTCGAGCACGGTGGGCGAGTACAGGGCGCCGCGCCGCTGGTTGCCGTGCAGCAGGCGGGCACCGCGCGCCACCGCCTCGTCGACGCGGCGCTCGAACTCGGTGGCGGCGGCCGCGTCGATCACCGTGCCCATGTCGGTGGCGGGGTCGAGCGGGTCGCCGTGGCGCACGGCGCGGGTCTTGGCCAGCAGCCGCTCGACAAACTCGTCGTGCACGGCCGTGTGCACCAGCATGCGCTTGATGGCCGTGCAGCGCTGACCCGAGTTCTTGTACGAGCCGCTGGCCGCCAGGGTCGCTGCCTCGTCGAGGTCGGCGTCCTCCATCACGATCAGCGGGTCGTTGCCCCCCAGCTCCAGCACCTGGCGCTTGTAGACCGCCTGCGCGGCGATCGTCTTGCCGATCGCCACCCCGCCGGTGAAGGTCACCAGATCGACGTGTTCGTTGGTCAGCAGTTCACCGGCGATCTCGCGCGGGTCGCCCGTGACCACGCTGAGCATCGGACCCGGCAGCCCGGCCTCGTACAGCACATCGGCCAGCAGGTAGGCCGCCAGCGGCGTCTTCTCGCTCGGCTTGAGCACGATGCGGTTGTTGGTGGCCACGGCGGGAGCCACCTTGTGGATCACCTGGTTCAGCGGGTGGTTGAACGGCGTGATGGCGCAGATCGCGCCGAGCAGCGGCTCGCGCAGCGTGTAGACCTTGCGGCTCTTGCCATGCGCGGTCAGATCGCAGGAGAACACCTGCCCGTCGTCGACCAGCGCCTGGTTGGCGGCAAACAGCAGCACGTCGCTGGCACGGCCCACCTCGTACAGCGTGTCCTTCAGGCACAGGCCGGATTCGAGCGTGATGAGCCGCGCGATCTCGTCGCGCCGGGCCGCAATGATCTCGCCCGCCTTCATCAGGATCCGGTAGCGCTCGAAGCGCGTCAGCGCGGGCCGGTAGCGGCGCGCGATCTCGAAGGCGCGCCGCACGTCCTCGACCGTGGCCTTGGCCACCGTGCCGACGACCTCGCCGGTGTACGGAAAGCGCACCTCGATCACGCGCTCGCGCGCCACTTTCTCGCCGGCAATGCGCAGGGGTTCGTTGTTCATGGCTGCGGTCGCTGATGCGCGTGCTATTGGGCGAGATTGAGCGCCAGGTCGAAGGCGTCGAAGTTGCGCCAGCGCCGGCTGCAATCGAGCCTGGGCGCCGGCCGGTTGACGATCAGCGGCACCCGCTGCTCGGAGATGCCGCCATGCGAGCGCAGCGGCAACTCCAGCGCCGACAGGTCGTGCCGGGCCCGGCCCGTGCCCAGCACCACGCTGCGCTCGGACACCACCACCAGGTCGCCGATGCGGTCGGCGGGCAGCTCGAAGCGGGCCGCGGCGTCGGCGCGCGTCAGCACCGCCTCGATGCCCCAGGTGGCGGCGAGCCGGCTGCGTACCGTCTCGACATGGTCGGCGGCCAGATACACCGTGGCGAATGAGCCCAGCGCGCCGTGGTGCACGACGTAGGGGTCGGTAATGGGCAGGATCACGCGGCTCGTACCCGCGCCGATCCAGCCGTCGAGCGTGTCCTGCAGGTAGATCACGTTGGGGCTGGCGTCGAGCTTGACCTTGGAATTCATGCCGTGGTCGGCAGTCAGCGCGATCACGCAGCCCAGCGCCTCGAGCTGGCCCAGGTAGCGGTCCATCATGCCGAAAAAGGCGTTGGCAACATCGTCGCCCGGGGCATGCTTGTGCTGGATGTAGTCGGTGGTCGACAGGTACATCACGTCGGGCCGTTGCGACTGCATCAGCCGCAGGCCGGCGGCGAACACGAACTCCGACAGCTCGGCGCTGTAGACGCTCGGCACCGGCAGGTCCGTCAGGCGCAGCACCTCGGCGATGCCGTTCTCTTCCACGCTGACCTGATCGGCCTTCTCCGACGAGAAACAGATGCCCTTCATCCCGTGGCCGAGCAGCTTGCGCAGCTTGTCCTTGGCGGTGATCACGGCAACCTTGTCGCCGGCGTTGGCCAGGGCGGCGAGCAGGGTGGGCGCACGCAGCCACTTCGGGTCGTTCATCATGACCTCGGTGCCGGTGGTCGTGTCGTACAGGTAGTTGCCACAGATGCCGTGCACCGACGGCGGGACCCCCGTGACGATCGACAGGTTGTTGGGATTGGTGAAGCTGGGCACCACGCAGTCGGCCACCAGGGCGGTGCCCTCGGCCAGCACGCGCTTCATCCAGGGCATGCGGCCGGCGGCCACGGCCTGCGCGATGTAGTCGGGCTCGCAGCCGTCGACGCAGACCACCACCGTAGGGGCTTGCGGCCGCCGGTAGCGGCGGCCGTTGACTGCAACGCTGTTCACACTCGTCATGTTCGTGCTCTGCTAGCTCCTGCGGCGGCGCGCCGCCGGTTTGCCGATCTTGTCCAGCGGCTCGTCGTTGCGCAGGCCGTGCAGCGCCGACTCGGCCCGCAGCATGCGCTCGCGGCTCTCGGTCACATGCTGGTACATCGCGCGACCGGCCGCCCCGGCATCGCCGCCGGCAATGGCGCGCAGGATCTGCCGATGCTCGGCCACCGACTGCGCCAGCGCCTCCCTGCTGGCCAGGTTGCGCCGGCGAAACAGCGCCAGCTCCTTGACCAGCCTGCGGTAGATGGCGGCCATCTTGCGGTTGCCCGCCGCCTCCAGCAGCCCGTCGTGGAACCGCAGGTTCAGCCGGTGGTAGGCGTCGGCGTCGCCGGCGCGCATCGCGCGCTCCATCTCATCGAGCAGATCCTTGGCCTGGCGCAACTGCTCGGGCGTGACCTGCTCGGCCAGCCGGCGGCCCACCAGTTCGTCCATTGCGGCCCGCAGGTCGTAGATTTCGAGCGCCTCGTCGAGCGGGATGTCGCGCACGAAGACCCCGCGGTTCTTCTCCTGGCGGACCAGGCCGGCTTCCTCGAGCATGCGAAAGGCCTCGCGGATCGGCCCGCGCGAGACGCCCAGGCGCTCCGACAACCTCTGCTCGGTGAGCTTGGCGCCGGGCGGCAGTTCGCCGTCGAGGATCATGCGCTCGATTTCCTGCTGGGCCGCGCTCGCCAGCGAGGCGCTCTGCAGCAGGGCGATGGTGGCCGGCGTCACGGCCGGCACCGCCGCCACGGCGTCGTTGCGCCGGCTGCGCGGGGCAGCCGGCACCGCGGGCACAGGCCCGGCGGGCGGGGAGTGGGGAAAGGCGCTTGCCATGAAGGTCAGTCTAGGCAAATTGTCGACAATCTGCAAAAGACAATTTGACGGGCTTTTTCGCGCCTGCCTAGACTGCCCTCAGTTGCTCGCCAGGTTTTCTGCCCGCACAGTTGCCCCCTCGTGGCGGTAACCGGGTGGTCCGCGCGCAGCGGCGTCACAGGCCGGTCACGTTGGCCGGTCAACCTGGGCGGTTGCGACGCGCAGTGGCGCGGCGCACCAAGGTCCAAGTCGGTACTTACTGGAGGCAATCCGATGTTTTCTCGTCGTTGGGTGCTGGGCCTGTCCGCCGTTGCGGCCATGGCGGCCAGCCTGTTCGCAGCGCCGGCTTCGGCGCAGAAGACGCAACTCACGGTCTACACCGCGCTGGAAACCGACCAGCTGAAGGCCTACAAGGACGCCTTCGAGAAGTCCAACCCGGGCATCGAGATCGTGTGGGTGCGCGACTCCACCGGCATCATCACCGCGCGGCTGCTGGCCGAGAAGAACAATCCGCGGGCCGACGTGGTGATGGGTGTGGCCGCCTCCTCGCTCGCGCTGCTCGATTCCGAGGGCATGCTGGTGCCTTACGCGCCCAAGGGGCTGGCGCGGGTGTCGCCGCAGTACCGAGACCGGAAGAACCCGCCGGCCTGGGTCGGCATGGACGTCTGGGGCACGGCCATCTGCTTCAACTTCCGTGAAGCCGCCAAGCGCGGCATTCCGCAGCCCAAGAGCTGGAAAGACCTGCTCAACCCCATCTACAAGGGCCAGATCGTGATGCCGCACCCGGCCTCCAGCGGTACCGGCTTCCTCGCAGTGACCGGCTGGCAGGCGATGTGGGGCGATGCCGAGGCCTGGAAGTTCATGGACGGCCTGCACCAGAATATCGCGCAGTACATGCACTCGGGCTCGCGCCCCTGCGCGCGCGCCGCTGCCGGCGAGTTCGTGGTCGGCATCAGCTTCGAGTACCGCGCCAACCGCGAGAAGGCGCAGGGCGCGCCGATCCTGGTCATCTTCCCCGAGGAAGGCATCGGCTGGGATCTGGAGTCCATCGCCATTCACCGCGGCACCAAGAACCTGGCGGCCGCGCAGCGCCTGATGGACTGGGCCATCACCGACGAGGCGATGCAGTTGTACGCCAAGAACTTCGCCGTCGTTGCGGTTCCGCAGTTCTCGGTGCAGTTGCCCAACATCCCGACCGACTACGCGCAGCGGCTGGTCAAGCAGGACTTCGGTGCAATGGCCAAGAAGCGCGAGGCGGTGCTCGCGGAGTGGGGCAAGCGCTACGAGAGCAAGGCCGCGCCGAGGTGACGTCCACCGTCCAGCGTCTGGTGTCTGGATAGCGGGCGGCAACAGGGCCGCCCCGCTCACCCTCTGGCACCGGACGCTCGACGCTCGACCCTAGACGCTAGACGCCCGACGCCCGACGCCTAACGAGCGATGGAAGCACTGCGCCTCGAAGGCATCGGCAAGACCTTCGGCAGCTTCGTGGCGCTGAAGGACATCCATCTTTCGATCGCCAGCGGCGAGTTCGTCTGCTTTCTCGGGCCCTCCGGCTGCGGCAAGACGACGCTGCTGCGGATCATCGCCGGCCTGGAGCAGCAGACCAGCGGCCGCATCGTCCAAAACGGGCGCGACGTGTCGCAACTGCCGCCGGCGGCGCGCGACTACGGCATCGTGTTCCAGTCGTACGCGCTGTTTCCCAACCTCACGGTGGCCGACAACGTGGCCTACGGCCTGGTCAACCGGCGCAAGGCCAGGGCCGAGGTGGCGGCGCGGGTGGCCGAGCTGCTGGCCCTGGTCGGGCTGCCCGACGCCGGTCCCAAGTACCCGGGCCAGTGCTCCGGGGGGCAGCAGCAGCGGATCGCGCTGGCGCGCGCGCTGGCCACCTCGCCCAGCCTGCTGCTGCTCGACGAGCCACTGTCCGCGCTCGATGCCAAGGTGCGCGAACGCCTGCGCGGCGAGTTGCGCAGCCTGCAGCGCAAGCTGGGCGTCACCACCATCATGGTCACGCACGATCAGGAGGAGGCGCTGTCGCTGGCCGACCGCGTGGTGGTGATGAACCACGGGGTGATCGACCAGGTGGGCACGCCGCTCGAGGTCTACGAGCGCGCGGCCACGCCGTTCGTGGCCGACTTCCTCGGTCGCGTCAACGCGTTGCAGGCCGAGTGCCTCGGCCAGGGGCGTTACCGCATCGGCCAGGTGGAACTGCAGACGCCGGCCGCCGGCGTGGCTGCCGGCCGCCGCGTGACGCTGTACCTGCGCCCGGAGGACCGCCACGTGGAGGGCGACGCGGCGCACTCGGCCAGCGCGCTGCGCGGGCGCGTGCAGCGCGTCGACTTCCTCGGCACGTTCTGCCTGGCCGAGGTGCACGCCGCGGCGCTCGGCCAGCCCGTGACCCTGTACTACTCGCTGAACCAGCTGCACGACCTGGCGATCCGCGAGGGAGCCGAGGTCAGCTTCGCCCTGCGCGGCGAACGCGCCCGCGTCTTTAGCGCCGCCACGTGAGCAGCCTGCCGGCCGTGCCGCCCGCTGCCATGCCGCGCTCGAAGCTGGCCATCGAGTCGCTCGCGGCGCGCGGTGGCGTGCTGCTGCTGGTGCTGGCGCTCGTCCTGTTCCTGGCGCTGCCGCTGGGGGCCATCCTGTGGCGCGCCCTGCTCGACCGCGACGGCCGCTTCGCCGGCCTGGCCAATTTCGCCACCTACTTCGCCGCGCCCTCGTTCAGCGCGTCGGTCGGCAGCACACTGGCCTTCGCCGCGCTGACCACGCTGCTGACCGTACCGCTGGCGTTCCTGTTCGCCTACGCGATGCAGCGCGCCTGCCTGCCGTACCGGACGCTCTGGCGCAACATCGCGCTCATCCCCATCCTTGCGCCGTCGCTGCTGCCGGCGCTGTCGTTCGTCTATCTGTTCGGCAACCAGGGCTGGCTCAACTTCATGCTGCCGTGGTTCAGGCTCGACTCCATCTACGGCCTGCCGGGCATGGTGCTGGCGATGACCTTTGCCAGCCTGCCGCACGCCGTCATGATCCTGATGGCCGCGCTGGCGCTGGCCGACGCGCGGCTGTACGAGGCGGCCGACTCGCTGGGCACCACGGCGCGGCGCAAGTTTTTCACCATCACGCTGCCCGGCGCCAAGTACGGCCTGATCTCCGCCGCGCTGGTGGTGTTCACCATGGCGGTGAGCGAGTTCGGCGTGCCCAAGGTGATCGGCGGCAACGTCAACGTGCTGGCGCTCGACATCTACAAGCAGGTCGTGGGGCAGCAGAACTTCTCCATCGGCGCGGTGGTGGCGGTGCTGCTGCTGGTGCCGGCGCTGGCCGCCTTCGTCATCGACCGCGCGGTGCAGGGCCGGCAGAAGGCGCTGCTGTCCGCGCGCAGCGTGCCCTATGCGCCGCGGCCGCAACGGCTGCGCGACCTGCTGCTGCTCGGCTACGTCCTGCTGCTGTCTCTGGCGATGCTGCTGGTCATGGGCATGGCGGTTTTTGGCTCGTTCGTGCAGTTCTGGCCGTATGACCTGAGCTTCACGCTGCGCCACTACATCTATGGCCTGACGGAAGCCGGGATCGACAACGCCTACGCCAACAGCCTGCAGATGGCAGCCTGGACGGCGCTGGCCGGCACGGCGGTCACTTTCGCCGGCGCCTACTGGCTGGAAAAGACCAAGGGGGCCGAAGCGCTGCGGCCGCTGGCGCAGTTCCAGGCGCTGCTGCCGATGGCCGTGCCGGGCATGGTCCTGGGGATCGGCTACATCCTGTTTTTCAACGCGCCCGCCAACCCGCTGGGCTTCCTGTACGGCACGCTGGCCATCCTGGTGCTGTCGACGATCGTGCACTTCTACTCGTCGAGCCACCTGACGGCGGTGACGGCGCTCAAGAGCCTGGACAGCGAGTTCGAGGCGGTGTCGGCTTCGCTCAAGGTACCGTTTTACAAGACCTTCTGGCGCGTGACGGTGCCGGTGTGCCTGCCGGCCGTGCTCGACATCGGGCGCTACTATTTCGTCAATGCCATGACCACGATCTCGGCCGTCGTGTTCCTGTATGGACCCGAGACGACGCTGGTGTCGGTGTCGATCCTGCAACTGGACGAGGCCGGCGCGCTCGGTGCGGCGGCCGCGATGGCGAGCCTGATCGTCTTCACCTCGGCCGTGGTGACGGCGCTGTTCTTTGCGCTCGAGTGGTGGCTGCTGCGGCGCACGCAGCGCTGGCGCAACCGGTGAGGCTGCACCGGCGCGGCGGCAGCAACCGGGCGGAAACGTACGGGTACGCATGACCGGGTGCGAATGACCGGGTGCGAATGACCGGGTACGCATGACCGCGTACGAATGACCGGGACCGAACAACCGGGTGGCACGAACGACCGCACAACGAAGACCACGCGCAGTGCCAGTGCAGCGGCGGCGCGGTGGCTGCCACGAGGCGCCACGCAAGTTCGCCGGGCCGTGCATCCCGGCAAGGAGACTCCGATGATTCGAGGCAACGACCCCATCCTGCTGACCCCCGGCCCGCTGACCACCAGCCTGCAGACCAAGCAGGCCATGCTGCGCGACTGGGGCTCGTGGGACGCCGCGTTCAACCGGATCACGGCCTCGCTGTGCCGCGACCTGGTGGACATCGTGCGCGGCGGCGACGACTACGTGTGCGTGCCGCTGCAGGGCTCGGGCACCTTCTCGGTGGAGGCGGCCATCGGCAACGTGGTCCCCCGCACCGGCAAGGTGCTGGTGCCCAACAACGGCGCGTACTGCGCGCGCATCCTGAAGATCTGCAACTACCTGGGACGCAGCGCGGTCGAGCTGCCGGTGCCCGAGGACCAGCCGGCCACCGCCGCGATGGTCGAGGCCGCGCTGGCCAGGGACCCCGCCATCACCCACGTGGCGCAGGTGCATTGCGAGACCGGCGCCGGGCTCCTCAACGACCTGGCCGGCATCGCGCAGGTGTGCGCGCGCCGCCAGGTGGGCCTGATCGTCGACGCGATGAGCTCGTTCGCCGCGCTGCCGATCGACGTGCAGGGCGTGCCCTTCGACGCGCTGATCGCCGCCAGCGGCAAGTGCCTGGAGGGCGTGCCAGGCATGGGCTTCGTGATCCTGCGCAAGACCGTGCTGGAGGCCTGCGCCGGCAACTCGCACTCGCTGGCGCTCGACCTGCACGACCAGTACGCCTACATGCAGAAGACCACGCAGTGGCGCTACACGCCGCCCACGCACGTGGTGGCGGCGCTGCGCGCGGCAGTGGACCAGTTCATGGAGGAGGGCGGCCAGCCGGCGCGGCTGGCGCGCTACAGCGACAACTGCCGCACCCTGGTCGAAGGCATGCGTGCGCTCGGTTTTCGCACCTATCTGAAGCCCGAGGTGCAGGCGCCGATCATCGTTACCTTTCACGCCCCGGCCGATGCGGCCTACGACTTCAAGGCGTTCTACGCGGCGGTGCGCGCGCGCGGCTACATCCTGTACCCCGGCAAGCTCACCCAGGTGGAGACCTTCCGCGTCGGCTGCATCGGCGCCATCGATGGCAACGAGATGCGCAACGTGGTGAGCGCGGTGGCGGCGGCGCTGGCCGACCTGGGCATCCGGCAGGTGGCGCCGGCCGTGGACCGCAAGGCGGCCTGAGAGGGTGAGAGGCAATCCGACATGCCCGCAGTGACTGCCCAAAGCGCCCCACTCGTCGTTGCAAATGCTCGCAGTAGCCCGAGCTACTGCTGCGCTTTGCGCCTAGATTGGAGCGCCTTGGGCAGCCCCCTCGGGCACGCCGGATTGCCTCTCACCCTCTGAGCCGGCACGAGGATCTGCCACGTTGTGCGGTAGCTGTCGCTGCGGCACGCTGAATATCGGCACTCCACGCGCGCCCGCGCAGCTCCCCAACCGCAACTGTTCGCTGTGCCGGCGCCTCGGCGGGCCTGCTGCGCTGCTTGCCGGTGGTCGAGCTCGTCTTGCCCGAGGGCAGCACTGGCCGATACATCCAGGGCGACCGCACCCTGCGCCCCCTTGCGCCGCAAGCACTGCGGCTGCGTCACGCACTGGTCGCCGCTCGTCATCCAGCCCGACGGCAAAATGGGCGTGAACGCACGGATCTTCGACCCGCGCGACACCGGCAATGCGAGGATTCGCCGCTTCGACGGCGCCGACGGACGGACCTTCATCGACTGAGCGCCTACCTAACGACGGGAACGCTCCGCTGTCGAATCGGCCGGTGTCGTAAAGCACGCCGCGACGTCAGCCGCGTGCTTCAGTGACATGTCTTCTCGAACCGCATCAGATCCACCAGCCGTGCCGCCTCATTGACCGCGTCGTGCGGAACCAGGAGGTACTTCCATGGCGCACGATCGACCGACTTGCAGTAGTTGCTGGCACGTACACACCAAAGGACCGCCGCGTCTGCCTTTTCCAGCACTTCGCGTGATTGCATCTCGTCCCGCGCCTTGGTCTCGATCATCAGAAGAGCGTCTGACGTTTCGGCCACAAAGTCGGGCACGTACTCCGACTCTTCGGGACCGAGTTTGTAGTAAATCTGGAACTGACCCTTTGCGGGCTTGAACCAGCGTACCGCTGCGCGCTCGAGAATGAGCGCCAGCCGCCGCTCGGTGCCGGAGTCGAACTTCTGCACCGGGTACAGGCAGTGCTGAAAGCCGCCGAACACCATCTGCTTGATCCTGCCCGGGTCCTCGACGCTGTCCCGCACATTGCGCACCGCCTGGCCTGGCCCCAGCGTAAAGACGCTCGGCCGCAGCTCGGTAAATCCCCGACTCACCCGTACATCGAACTCGGTGGCATGCTCCACGAAGTGCGCGGCCATCTGCGCATGCACTTCCTTGGCGATATGCCGGCGGTAGCGGTCGAGCACGTTCAACACCTCCGACTCCTGCAGGTAGCTGCGAAGATGCCTCACCACCTGGCCGGCCAGGTCGTACAGGAGCTCGGAGTGGCTGAAGTAGTCAACGTCGTCGAAGTCGACGAGGGAGTGAACGATGTAGTCCTCTGGCCGCGCCGCGGCAAAGCCGGACTCGGCTTCCACGGTGAACTGCTCGCTCGTGCGGAGCATCTGCCCCACGATCTCGCGCTCGCCGGGTTGCAGGTGCAGTTGGCTCACATCGACGGTGAAGGGCTTGAAGCCGGTTGTCACCTCTCCCTTGGGGACCACCGTGATGCGCGGGATGTCGATGGTCTGCTTCACCACCACCTCGGCGGTCTTGGCCACCACCCGCGCAAGGTCCACGGGCGCCACGTCCGGCAGCAGGCTCGCCTGCGTCGGTACCCAGCGTGTCTGCACTTCGGCCAGAATCCGCTGCTGCACGTGCGGCTCAAGGAGCGAGCTGCTCGAAGGCACCAGGTCGCGCTGCAACTCGTAGCGACCGATCACCTCCATCGCCACCCGTGCCGCCGCGCGCTCGCTCAGGCTTGCGAACACCGGGACCCCCTGCGCCGGCGGCATGACGGGCGGCTCCCCGGCCTGCGCCGTAACCGTCGCGCCCTCCGTCGCGGCACCCACTGACGGCGCCCCATGGGCCGGCTCCAGGCCCAGCAACGCCTTCAGCCCCGGATTGACGACGATGCTCTGCGGCCGATCCTCACCGCTGGGCGGCTCCAGCACCAGCTGCTGCAGCTTGATCGGCGAATCGGCCTTGTTGGCGTCGTCGATGATCTCCTGAAACCGGTCGTGCGCCACGATGTTCAGACGGTCCACGGCAGCGACGTTCGTGCGCTGCCCATAGGGCAGCCGCAGGCCGCGGCCGATGGACTGCTCGATCAGCGTGCGCGCATTGGCCGCGCGCAGCGGCACGATGGTGTAGAGGTTGGTGACGTCCCACCCCTCCTTGAGCATGTTGACGTGCACCACGATCTCGGTCGGTTCGTCCACGCTCTCCACCGCCAGCAGCCGCCGGATCATCTCCTCCTCGTCGGCGCCGGTCTTGCTGCTGTCCACCTGGATCACCTTGCCGCGGTAGCGGCCGCCGTGGAAGGCCTCGCTTTCCATCAGCTCCTTCAGCCGTGCCGCATGGGTGGTATCGCGTGCAATCACCAGAATGAAAGGCTTGACCAGACGCACGCCGTTCTCGCGCGCGTAGGTCATCAGTTCCACCTTGGTGAGCTCGTGCAGCCGCACGCCGTCCTCCAGCTTGACCTTCTCCACCTCCTCGGGTGTGTGGCTGCGCGCGTCGAAGTTGCGCTGCGTCACCACGGCCGGCTCCTTGACAAAGCCGTCCGCCATGGCGCGCGCCAGCGGGTAGTCCACCACCACGTTGCGGAAGGGCACCGGCCCGCGCGAGCTCTCGACGAATGGCGTGGCCGTCAGCTCCAGGCCGAGCAGCGGCCGCAGCTCATTGATGGCGCGCACACCGGCGCTGGCGCGGTAGCGGTGCGACTCGTCCATCAGCAGCACCAGGTCGGGCAGGCCGGCCAGGTGGTTGAAGTAGCTGTCGCCCAGCACCTCGCGCATGCGCTTGATGCGCGGCTCCTTGCCGCCGCGCACCTCGGCGTTGATCTTGCTGATGTTGAAGACGTTGATGCGTACCTGGCCCAGCAGGCTGCCGCTGGCCACGTCGCGCTGGTCGTAGTCGTCGCCGGTGATCACCACCGGCGCATTCGTGGCGAACTCGGCGATGCCCTTGAACACGTACTTCGGCGTGTTGGGCGTGAAGTCGGTCTTCAGCTTCTCGTAGATGGTGAGGTTGGGGGCCAGCACGAAGAAGTTTTGCACGCCGTAGGCCAGGTGCAGGTAGCTGATGAACGCGCCCATCAGCCGCGTCTTGCCCACACCCGTGGCCAGCGCAAAGCACAGCGACGGAAAGTCGCGCTCGAAGTCCTGCAGCGTCGGAAACTCGGCCTTCAACGTCGCCAGCACCGCATCCAGCGCCCGCTCGCGCTGCAGCATCGCCGGTGCAGCCTCCAGCGCCTGCGCCAGCCGCTCCAGCGACAACGCTTGCGGCGCGCGCAGAGATAGGCGACCGGTCACGGCATTCAGTGTGCGGCGGTGCTGCATCAGGCCTGCTCCTCCCCGGGCGGTGTGATGGTGGGCGCTGCGCCCTGCAGCTGCGCGAGTTCGCGTCGCAGCTCGTCCTGCAGTTGCGCTTCGGTCGGCAAGTGAAGCTGGTAGCGACTGGCGAAGACCTGCTCGGCGCGGTCAGCCAGCACGTAGCGCACCACGGCGTCGTTCTTCTCGCTGCACAGGATCAGGCCGATGGTCGGGTTGTCCTCCGCAGTGGCCACTTTGCGGTCGTAGTAGTTCACGTAAAGCAGCATCTGGCCCAGGTCGCCGTGGCCCAGCTTGCCCACCTTCAGGTCGATCACCACGTAGCACTTGAGCTTCACGTGATAAAAGACCAAGTCGGGGTAGAAGTGGTCGCCGTCCAATGTCAACCGCTGTTGCCGGCCGACGAAGGCAAAGCCGCTGCCCAGTTCGAGCAGGAAGGCCTGCAACTGGTTGAGCAGGGCCTCCTCGACACGCGATTCCACCAACCGGTGCGACTGCGGCAGGTCCAGGAACTCCAGCACATACGGGTCCTTGATGGCGTCGCGCGGCCGCGCCGGCAGCAGTCCCTCGTTGGCCAGCGCCAGCACGCCGCGCTTGTCGCGGCTCTTCAGCAGCCGCTCGAACAGCAGCGAGTTGATCTGGCGTTCGAGTTGCCGGGCCGACCAGCCGCTGCGCAGCGCTTCGATCTCGTAGAAGTCGCGCACTTCACGCCGCTCCACCTTGAGGAGCAGGCGATAGTGCGTCCACGACAGGGCCGGGTGCAGCACGCCGGGGCGCCAGGCGCCGCCGGCGGTTGCCGACGACCCGGCCGATTCGTCACGCGGCGCGTGTTGATTGTCGGCGGCAGATTCAACACGCGGCGCGTGTTGATTGTCGGCGGCCAGCAGTTGCGGATAGGCCAGGTAGAAGCCGCGCATGTACTGCAGCGCGCTGACCGAAAAGCCGCTGCCGAATTCGCCCGCCAGCTGGGCCGACAGCGTCTTCAGCAGCGCCTGCCCGTAACCCGCGCGCCGCTTGCCGCGTTGCTCGGCTTCCACGATCTGCTGGCCGATCAGCCAGTTTGCGCAGACGTGCGCGGTGTTGACCGAACGGGCCGCCTGGGTGCGCGAACGCTCCCAGATGCCGCGGATGCGCTCCAGCAGCGCCGCATCGTCCGGCGCCGCGGCAGCCGCAGCGCGCGCCCGGCCCGCCGGCGGCGCGGGCTGCGAAGTGGGCTGCATCGCGGGCTGCGTCACCCGCTGCATGGCACGACGCTTGGTCGCCTGCTTGGCCCCGCGCGTGGCCATCAGGCGGGCTCCCCGTCGAACAGACTGTCCTGGGCCTGTGTCTTCGCCTTGCGCGCACGCCCCCCGGCGCGGGCCGCGGGCGCCGCACCGGGCGCCGGTTCATCCGGTTGCGCCATCGGAAGATTGGCCACGTTCAGGCTGTAGTCGTCGCGCCCCCACTCGCAGCTTGCCAGCACGGTCTTGGGGATCTTCTTCAGCGTCAGGTTCGGCCAGCGTTCAGCCGCCTGCGCGGCGGTGACGCCATGCCACGCGGCGCACAGCACCACCAGGCTGCGCTGCGGCCCCACCTCTTCGGCCAGCGCCTGCAGTTGCGCGGCCGACAGGGTCTGCGTGGTCACGTACAGAAAGTCGCGCTCGCTGGCGTGGCCGTGCTGCCACCAGTGCGTCTCCGACGGCGCGTAGGTGAAGCCCTGCAGCTTGCACAGGGCCTGGGCCAGCGTGGCGGCGTCGTACTCGCGGCTGATGACCCAGTTGCCCCAGCGGTCGCGCTCCAGCAGCGACGGCGCCAGCCGGTAGTAGCGGAAGCCGCCGCCGCCTTTCCAGCCCACCGCCTCGGTAATGCCGCCGGGGTCGTCACCGTCGATCACCTTTTTCAGGCGCGGAATGATATGCGTGTGGCAGTGTTCGCCCAGCTCCACCATGATCCAGCGGCGGCCCATCTTGTGGGCGACGGCGCCGGTGGTGCCGGAGCCGGCGAAGGAGTCGAGGACGAGGTCGCCGGGGTTGGTCGCGATGTGAACTACGCGATGCAGAAGACGCTCAGGCTTTGGCGTGTCAAACGCAGCCTCCCTGCCAAAGAGCATGTGCATCTCTTTCTTGGACTCATCGCTATGGCCAACTTCCTCATGCGGCCACCACGTATTTGGAACGATTGACGCGGCATCTTGCAGAAACTGCTTAAACGACGGAGCGCCATCGCCACTTTTTCCAAAGTAGGCGAGACCCGCATTCACTATTTCCAGCCACTGCTCTTCAGTTCGCGACCAGCAGCGCCCTTCAGGCGGTAGTCGGACACGACCCGAGGACGTGCGGATCGGATATGAAAGGTTCGGCCTCAAATTTGGCGCGTCCCAAGGAATAGCACGCCAAGGACCGCGAGGGTCGTTATCGGGGTTCTTGTACTGAGCTGCCTGAGATTCAGTGCGCGCGAGTCGGTTGCGGATGCCTTTCCACCGGTCCGCCGCCAGGGCGTAAACCAATACCGAGTTGTGCGACAGCGAGATGCTGGCGTCATTCGATCTTGAGTAGCGGTTCTGCCAAACCACGTTTGCAGCGAAACACTTCCGCCCCATAACCTCATCGCACAACACCTTGAGGTAGTGCGCCTCGTTGTCATCAATCGTGATCCACAGCGACCCGTCCTCGCTCATCAACCGCCGAATGATCTCCAGCCGATCCCGCATCAGCCCCAGCCAGATCGAGTGCTCGAGCCCATCGTCGTAGTGCGTGAACGCGCTGCCGGTGTTGTAGGGCGGGTCGATGAACACGCACTTCACCTTGCCGGTGAACTCCGCCTCCAGCGCCTTGAGCGCCAGCAGGTTGTCGCCGAAGATCAGCCGGTTGTCGAAGAGGTCGGTCTCGCTGACGCGCTGCCTGGCGTGATAGCTGCGCGACGGGTCTTCCAGCAGGATGCGCGGCTCCAGCTTCGGCCGCTTTTCCTTGCCGATCCAGGTGAGTTCCAGCTTCTGATTTCTTGTCATGCGCCGCTCATGACAACTGTGCCACCCGCCAGATAGCAGTCGCCTGTTTGGCCATCCATTTCTGGTGCGCGTCGATACTCTCTGGCGCCCACTCGGCGTGGTCCGTCGCGAGTTTGCGCGTGATGGCGTATGGGCTCTGCGCCAGCAGCGGCTGCTTGACGACGTAGGCGGAAGCTGCCAAGTCGCGGTTGGTGCCCGCGGGGGCGAGGGTCAGGTTGCCGAGGCGGTAGGTCATGGCCTCGGCATCGGCGTCGCTGAACGCTTCCCACCCGGCCTGGGGGTTTTGCGGCAGTACGTGCTCGATCGTGAAGCTGCCGTCGGTGAAGTCGAGCTCCGCGCCGCCCAGATGCCGCTCCAGGCCGCACAGTATGAAGCGCACGACGCGGCTGTTGCGCGACTGTGTGGTGCGAATGGCCTTCTCCGCAAAGGCGGCGCGGAAGCTGTCGTCACTGGGATAGATGCCGCGCATGGCGGCCAGCGCGGGGGCCAGCGATGCGAGGTCGCCGCGCGCAATGCGTTCGGCCACGCTGTTGTACGTGCGCTCCTGCTCGCCGGTGCCGTAGCCGCCGATGACGTTAAAGCGCATCGAAATCACCACCGTCGCCCGTACCAAGCCGGCGAAATCGGCATCATCGAAGGCGCGGTGCGCGGCCAGCAGCAGCGGAAAGGGTTGCCGCACGTTGAACGTGCGAAGCGCCCGAATGCCCATCTGCACCTCGCGTGGCAGCGCCGAGCCCTCGGGTGTGGTGAGCGCTAGGTAGGTGTCCAGGTCCTGCTCCAATTCGCGCAGTAACCGGAACACGTCTTCGCGGCTGGCAACCTGCGCCCGGATGGTCTTGAACAACTCGGCCTGGCGCGCGAACGGGCGGCGGCTGTTCCAGTGCACGCGGAGGAAATCGGGGAAGTTCTCTGCCTGCAGCTTGCCGACCATGCGCTCCCAGCGCTCTTCGAGCGCGCGAAGTTCATGGTCGATGCGCTGGTCGCGATCGAGCACCGAGAACAGGTAGTTCTTGAGCAGATCGGTGGCCGAGAGTCGCACACCACGGGCATTGAGTGTCTCGAACACCTTGTAGGCATTCAATTCATCGGTGACCGTGATGACGGTGAAGAAGAGCTTGTCGCTCATGTCCTCAACCAGTTGCGCCAGCCGCATGCCCTCGTTGCCCGAGCTGGCGGCCAGCCACTTGGCCACCTCCTTGTCGAACCACTCAAAGGCCTTGCGTAGCAGGTGCTCGCTGCCGCGCAGGCCGCGCTGGGGCAGGTGGCCCAGCGGCACCAAGTAGGTCTGGTAGTAGCTCTCGTTGTTGCGGTTCAGTGTGAGCTTGGGGCGTGCGACGAGCGTCACCGGGTCCAGGTAGCCGACGTAGGTCTGGCGGATCTGCTCGGCGCGCTGGCGGTTCGAGTCGGAATCATTGGCTGCGTCGACAAGCCGCTGCAGGTTCTTCAGCACCGCCAGCACGATGATGCTGACCGTGGTCAGACGCTGCTGGCCATCGATCACCTCGAACGTCTTGTCGTCGGGCGACTGCAGCACCAGGTAGCCCATGTAGTGGGCCGGTTCGCCTCCTGGCGCGAGCGCGCCCTTGAGGTCCAGCCAAAGGTCCTCCCACTCCTCCTCGGTCCAGCTGTAGTCGCGTTGAAAGCGCGGGATGTGGTAAGTCAATCCGTTGCCGATGAGCTTGCGGAAGGTGTTGTTTTCGGTCTTGAAGTTGGTTGCGGCCATGCCATCCCCTGTCAACGTAGTTCCCACTCGACGGTGAACAACGTCCGATCTTCGACCCGCTGCGCAAGCTGGCGCTCCAACTGCTCGATGACATCGCTGCGCTGCCGGTCCACTTCGTCCTGCCGGTCGAACAGCTCGCGGCGCAGCCGGTTGCGCTCGGCCTCCAACTCGCGCTGGCGCTTCTGCCAGGAGAGCTTCTCATCCAACGTGGCGGCCACGGTGGCGCCACGGCGTACGTCCTTGATTTCTCTGTCCACGTCCTTGATGCGCTGCTCCAGACCGTACTTCAGATCGTCGGCCCAGCCATCAAGCTTCTGCACCTCCAGCTCGAAGAAGCGCAGCTGGCGCTCGCGCGCGGTGCGCAGGAGGTCGAGCTTGCGCTCCTCGATATCGGCGTTCAATGCCGGCGGCAACTCGCTGAACAGGCCGAGTGGCACTTCGGCGGCCGGCAGGCGAAGAAGCTTTTCGGCGTCCTGCTCGGGCAGGACGTCGGCACGGTCCGTGATGGCCGAAACGATGAGGTGCTGCTCCTCCTCTTGCAGGGCCGTCACGGTGAGCAGCCGCACGATCAGAAGTCCGCACTGACCGCGCAGGCCTTTCAACGTGCTGAGCTGGCCGCCGTCGTAGGCTGCGTAATCGAAGCGTAATCGTGCCGCCGCCAACTTGCGTCCGGTGGCCCGGTCCAGCACCCACTGCGCCAGCGGGTGGGCCAGCCGGTAAATGTGGGCCTCCCCCGTGCGCCGGGGCAGTTCGTAGCGGCCGATGGGCAGGTCGGCCGGCGCGCCGTCGGGCACGCG
>Ga0209985_10001881_pt1 | contig 19684 bp, 16 predicted proteins | sample NOAtaG_FD_187305 | JGI IMG/M metagenome (GOLD analysis project Ga0209985, IMG submission 187305) | Freshwater lake microbial communities from Lake Erie, under a cyanobacterial bloom - NOAA_Erie_Diel6S_1000h metaG (SPAdes) (version 2) | ecosystem: Environmental > Aquatic > Freshwater > Lake ...
GATGCCGGCGATCGCCTCGCTCACCTCCCGGGGCGACCGGAAGCGCGACAGCTCCACGATGCGCACGGGCCAGTCGGCAAAGCGGTCGCGGAAGGTCTGCGCGTGCTGCTCGGCCAGCAGGGTCGTCGGGCACAGCACCGCCACCTGGCGGGCGCCGGCCACCGCGACGAAGGCCGCCCGCAGCGCCACTTCGGTCTTGCCGAAGCCCACGTCGCCGCACACCAGCCGGTCCATCGGGAAGCCGGCGCGCATGTCCTTGAGCACGGCCTCGATCGCAGCCTGCTGGTCCGGCGTCTCCTCGAAGCCGAAACCCTCGGCAAACAGCTCATAGTCGCCCGGCTTGAACTCGAAGGCGTGGCCTTTGCGCGCCGCGCGCATGGCGTAGAGGTTGAGCAGTTCGGCCGCGGTGTCGCGCACCTGGCGGGCGGCCTTGCGCTTGGCCTTATCCCAGTCGCCGCCACCCAGGTGGTGCAGCGGTGCGCCATCGGGGTCGGCGCCGCTGTAGCGCGAGATCAGGTGCAGTTGTGCCACCGGCACGAACAGCTTGGCCTCGTTCGCGTAGTGCAGTTCCAGGAACTCCGCGCCGCCGGCGGTCTCGGCGCCGCCGAGATCCATGATCTGCAGGCCGCAGTAGCGGCCGATGCCATGCTCCACATGCACCACCGGATCGCCGATCTTCAGCTCCGCCAGGTCGCGGATCATGGCCTCGACGTTGGAGGCGCGCTCGCGGCCGCGCCCGCGGCGGCGGCGCGGACTGGCCGCGTAGAGCTCGCTTTCGGTCAGAACCGCCAGCCGCTGCCCGGTCAGCAGGAAGCCCTGCTGCACCGGGCCGACGCCGAGCGACAGCGGCGCGTCGGCGCTCTGAAAGGCGGCAAAGTCGGCGTTGTCGGCGAAGTCCAGTGCGAAGTCGCGCAGCATCTGCGCGATCGTCTCGCGCCGGCCATGCGAGTCGGCCAGCAGCAGCGCGCGGCCACCATCGACCGCCAGGCGCGCAACGAAGGCGCGCAACCGCGCCAGCGGATCGTCGGCCTTGCGGTCGACCGCCAGCGCCGGCAGCGCCGCCACGGGTCCATGACCGTCTGCGGCGGTTTCGCCCGCGCCAAGCGCGATCCGCGCGTGCGCCTTGGCGGCGGCGAACAATTCCTCGACCCCCATGAAGAGCGCCGCCGGCCTCAGGCAGGGGCGCTCACGGTCCTTGGCAAGGAAGCGGTAGCGCTCGTTGGTTTCGGCCCAGAAGCGCTGCACGGCGGCCTCGATCGGCCCGTGCAGCACGAACAGTGCCGATGCAGGCACGTAGTCGAACAGGGTCGCGGTCTGGTCGAAAAACAGCGGCAGGTAGTACTCGATGCCGGGGCAGGCGATGCCGTTGCCGATGTCCTTGTAGAGACCGACGCGGCTCGGGTCGCCCTCGAAGACCTCGCGAAAGCGGCCGCGAAACGCGGTGCGCGCCGCCTCGTCGAGAGGGAACTCGCGGCCCGGCAGCAGGCGCACTTCGGGTACCGGATACAGGCTGCGCTGGCTGTCCGGGTCGAAGGCCTTGATGGTCTCGATCGCCTCGTCGAACAGGTCGAGCCGGTACGGCAGCGACGAGCCCATGGGAAACAGGTCGATCAGGCCGCCGCGCACGCTGAACTCGCCCGGCGCCACGACCTGGGAGACGTGCTGGTAGCCGGCCAGGACGAGGTCCTCACGCAGCTTCTGGCCGGCCAGCCTTTGGCCCTGTCTGAAGAAGAAAGTGTGGCCGGCGATGTAGCTCTTCGGGCACAGGCGGTACAAGGCGGTGGTGGCCGGCAGGACCAGCACGTCGAGACCGCCGGTGTCGGGGTTGCTCAGCCGGTACAGTGCCTCCAGCCGTTCGCTGACCAGGTCCTGGTGCGGCGACAGGATGTCGAAGGGCAGCGTCTCCCAGTCGGGCAAGGGCCGCACCGCCAGTGCCGGATCGAAATACGCGATTTCATCGACCAGGCGTTGTGCGTCGTGCGGGTCGGCCGTGATGACGACCGTCAGTTGGCTGCGGCCGTGCGCGGCGCGTGCAGCCTGAGCAATGAGCAGCGCATCGGCAGAGCCGGGCGGGCGCGGCAGGGCGAAGCGCCCCCCAGGCGCCGGTGGCGGCGGCGCCAGTTCAACAGTGGGGGGAGTCAGCGTGTCCACGCGGGAGTGGGAGAGCGCGGGGCAGAAAGCAGTCGCGGCGCCTGAACGTTCCACAGCGGGCCATTGAGCCCGTGAGGACCGCCGAAGCGCCGCGAACGCATCGCTATTATAGGGACGAGCTTGCCGATGACCCGCATCCCGAGACCTGCGTCTTGAGCCTGCCGCGCTTCTTCGCCCTCGTTCCGGCCGCCGGTACGGGTGCGCGTATGGGGGCCGATCTGCCGAAGCAGTACCTGTTGCTCGGTCATCGCACGCTCCTGGAGCGCACGGTGGCCGTGTTGGCAGCCGTGCCGCGCGTTGCGCGCGTGGTTGTCGTCACCGCGCCTGGCGATCGGCATGCAGCGACGTTGCGCTACGACCCGAAGGTCCATCTGGCGCCGGTGGGTGGCGCGACCCGGGCGGCCTCTGTGCGCGCGGGGCTCGATGCGCTCGGGGCCAAGTCCGACGACTGGGTGCTGGTGCACGATGCGGCGCGTGCCTGCCTGACCGTGTCCGAGGTCGACCGGCTGATCGATGCGCTGGAGCACGACGCGGTGGGCGGCCTGCTGGCCTGCCCGGTGGCCGATACGCTCAAGCAGTCCGATGGCGCCGGGCGGGTGCGGCAGACGGTGCCGCGCGACGCCATGTGGCGGGCCGCCACGCCGCAGATGTTTCGGCTCGAACTGCTGCGCCGCGCGCTCGATGCGCCGGGCGCACTGCAAGAGGCCACCGATGAGTCCAGTGCCGTCGAGGCGATCGGCTACGCCCCGCGCCTGGTCGAGGGGCTGGCCGGCAACCTGAAGATCACCACGCCGGACGATCTGGCACTGGCCGCCGCGATCCTGGCGGCACGCGGAGAGCTCGAATGATGCGCATTGGCCAGGGCTTCGACGTGCATGCCCTGGTGCCGGGGCGGCGGCTGGTGCTCGGCGGGGTGGAGATCGAGCACGTGGTCGAGGGGCAGCGCCTCGGCCTGCTCGGCCACTCCGACGCCGACGTGCTGCTGCACGCAGTGACCGACGCGGTGCTCGGTGCTGCCGGGCTGGGCGACATCGGCCGGCTGTTTCCGGACAGCGATCCGGCGCACCGGGATGCCGACTCCTGGCAGTTGCTGCGTGCGGCGGCCGCCCGCGTGCACGCGGCCGGCTGGCAGGTGGTCAACGTGGATGCGACCGTGATCGCGCAGCAACCGAAGATTGCGCCACATGTCGCGGCCATGTGCGCCCGCATCGCGGCTGCGCTCCAGATCGAGGCCGACTCAGTCAGCGTGAAGGGCAAGACAACCGAGTATCTGGGCTTCACCGGGCGGGGCGAGGGCATCGCCGCGATGGCCGTGGCGCTGCTGCAGCGTCACGGTGCGACCTAACCCGGCCAGGCCGCTGCGTCCGTCGCGGCGGCGCGCCGGCGACCGCCGCCGCCATGGCGATGACGGCGATGGCGGCGGTCACAGCAGTCACAGCAGTCACCGCGCCCCCGATCGCTCAGCCTGCCGGCAGGCGTAACTCAGCGCGCAGGCCGCAGGGTGGGTTCGGCCGCAGCAGCAGGCGGCCGCCATGCAGCCGCGCCACCCGGGCCACGATGGCCAGGCCCAGACCCGTGCCCCTGGCCTCGCTGCGCGCCACGTCGCCCCGCTCGAACGGCCGCAGCAGACGGTCGATCTGTGCGGCAGCGATACCCGGCCCCTGGTCGGACACGGCCAGCACCAGGTCGCCGCCGTCACGCTGGAGTGCGATCTGCAACTGCAGCGTGCCGTCGGCACTGCGCCCGTAGCGGTCGGCGTTGGTAACCAGGTTCTCGAGCGCGCGCTCCAGTTCCGTGCGGTAGACCGGCGCCATCAGAGCCGGGTCCGCCTGCACGCAGACCGCCGCCTGCGGCAGGCGCAGTCGCCCGGCCGCCTCGCGCACGAGCGCGGTCACGTCCAGCGTGCTCCGCGGCTGCTGCGGGCTGCCGCGCGCGTAGTCGAGGAACTGGCGCACGATGGCGTCCATCTGCTCGATGTCGCCTTCCATGGCACGCCGCGTCTCGGCGGGTAGAGCGTTGACCTCCAGTTCCAGGCGCAGCCGCGTCAGCGGCGTGCGCAGGTCGTGCGAAATGCCGGCCAGCAGCACCGCCCGGTCCTGTTCGGTCTTGCCGAGGTCGGCCACCATGCGATTGAAGCTCTGGTTGGCTTCGCGGATCTCCACCGGGCCCACCTCCGGCAGGGGCGTTGGCGCATGGCCTGCACCGAGCTCGCGCGCTGCGCCGGCCAGGCGCGCCAGCGGCCGGTTGACCGCGCGGGTGATCGCCACCGCGGCAAGGAGCGACAGCACCATGGCGATCAGCGCCCAGCGGACCCAGGCCTGGCCGGGCTCCCGGGCCAGCAGGTCGCGCTCGATGTAGACCCAGTAGTCGTCGCCGTCGATGCTGAACGAAACCCATGCGCCGGGCAGGCCGTTGACCTCCTCGGCCATGCGCGTCTGCGGACCGAGGCGCTCACGGATACGCTCGCTCGCCAGTCGCACCACCGCGGTGTCCGGGAACGGCCTGACCGCGTCGTCACGTTCGAGCGGCAGGATGCGGATACCCTCGTTCTCGGCCAGTTCGGCGAGCAGGGCTGCGCGTACCGGCGGATCCGAGTACAGCAGCGCACTGCGCGTCACGTTGACGATCGAGATGAGCTGCTGGGCGATCTGCTGCGCGCGCGGCTCGCGCTCGAAGGCACGAAAGGAAAACAGCGTGGCCAGCAGGCAGCCGACGATCAGCAGCAGGATCAGCAGGAAGGTCCGCCAGAACAAGGGCGGCGAGGTGATCCTCACGTCGGGTGCTGCATCAGCCGTCGGGCACGAACACGTAGCCTAGGCCCCAGACCGTCTGAATGTACTTGGGCTTGGACGGGTCGGATTCGATCATCTTGCGCAGGCGCGAGATCTGCACGTCAAGGGAGCGGTCGAAGGCTTCGTATTCGCGGCCGCGTGCCATCTCCATGAGCTTCTCACGCGACAGCGGCACGCGCGGGTAGCGGGCGAAGACCTTCAGCACCGCAAACTCGCCGGTGGTCAAGGCGATGTCTTCGGTTCCGCGGCGCAGGGTGCGCCGGGCCAGATCGAACACGAACTCGCCGAAGGCCACCGACTCAGCCTCCTGCGCCGGCGCGCCGGGGGCCTCGTCGGCGCCGCGGCGGCGCAGGACGGCGTTGATGCGCGCCAGCAGCTCGCGCGGGTTGAATGGCTTGGGCAGGTAGTCGTCGGCGCCCAGTTCCAGTCCGACGATGCGATCCACGTCCTCGCCCTTGGCGGTGAGCATGATGATCGGGGTGCGATCGTTGGCCCCGCGCAGGCGGCGCAGCACGGCCAGGCCGTCTTCGCCGGGCATCATCAGGTCGAGGATCAGCGCGTCGAAACGCTCGCGCAGCCACAACTTGTTCAGCGAGGCCGCGCCGTCGGCGGTGAAGACGTTGATGCCGTTGTCGGCAAGGTAACGGCGCAACAGGTCGCGCAGGCGGGGATCGTCGTCGACGACGAGAACTTTGGGTGGGCCGGAGCGGTTCATCGTGGACGGCCGAGGCAAGTTTGCGCGGAAGTGACGGTCATCAATGCTATTGAACCTTGCCCGCTCGCCTAGTACTTGAACAAAGTGTTACAGAATTTACCCGCCGCGCGGCGCTTTGGCGCCGGATCCAGCGGACATCGCTGCGGCACCTGCCTAAGATCCGATCCATGTCGTTGCTTCGCTGCCTCGGTCTGGCTGCCATGCTGGTCTTCGGCCTCGCGCGCGCCGAGGTTCCGGTCGGCACCGTGCCGCGCGAAGACTGGCAACGCATGACGCCCGAGCAGCGCCAGCAGATCTGGCGCGGCATGAGCCGCGAGCAGAGGGCCGATGTCATCCGCAATCTGACGCCCGAGCAGCGCGAGGCGCTGCGCGCGCGCATGGAGCGCCGCCTGGGCGAAGGCGGCCCAGGCAGTAGCGGGGAGGGCAGCGGCCCGCGACGGCTCACGCCGGAGCAGCGGCAGAGGCTGCGCGAGCAGATCAACCAGGCCAATCGGGATTGGCGCGAGCGGCCCCGGTTGCCGCCCGCGGAGTCCGGTGATCCGGTGAAGGAAAACAAGTGATGCCCGGCCGGGTTGGTCCTTTGGCGGTCATCGGCTTACTGGTGACAGTGGGTGCCGGCCTGGCGCAATCGGCGGTGAGCGCGCCGCTTGGCACCGAGCGGGCACGCAGCTTTCTCACGCGCGTCGGCTTTGCGCCCTCGACCGTCGAGGTCGAGCGCATGGCGCCGCTGACACAGCCGCAGGCCGTCGAGCAGGTCTTGCGCGAGGCCGTCACGCGCGCGGCGACATCACCGCCGGGGTGGATCGACCAGAAGCTGCTCACGGCACGCGAGTTGCGCGCGCTGGGCGAGGCCGAGCGCATGGCCGAGCAGCGCGAGCGCGTGCGCCAGGGCTTCGAGCTGCGCGGCTGGTGGCTGCGCGAGATGGTCGCCACGCCCTCGCCGCTGACCGAGCGCATGACGCTGTTCTGGCATAACCACTTTGTCTCGGCGCAGCCCAAGGTCCGCTATGCGCAGCCGATGTTCCGCCAGAACGTCCTGCTGCGCGAGTATGCGCTCGGTAGCTTTGGCGACCTGCTGCACGCGGTGGCGCGCGACCCGGCCATGCTGCTTTACCTCGACGGGGTGCAGAACCGGCGCGGCCAGCCCAACGAGAATTTCGCCCGCGAAGTCATGGAGCTGTTCACGGTCGGCCCCGGCCGTTACACGGAGGCCGATGTCAAGGAGGCGGCGCGTGCCTTCACGGGCTGGAGTCTCGATCCCGAGCGGTTCGGCTTCGCGTTCCGCCGCGGCCTGCACGACGAAGGCGAGAAGACGGTGCTGGGGCGGACCGGCCTTCTGACCGGGGGTGACGTACTCGACCTGCTGCTGGCGCAGCCGTCTACGGCCGAGTTCATTACCGCCAAGCTGTGGCGCGAATTCGTCTCTCCGCAGCCGGATGCGGCGCGGCTCGATTCCGTCGCGGCGGCGTTTCGCAACAGCGGGTACGACATCCGAACTGCGCTGCGGCTGCTGCTGAACCAGCCCGAGCTGGTGGCGCCGCAGCCCGAGCAGTGGCTAGTCAAGTCGCCGGTCGAACTGTTGGTCGGTCTAGTGCGGCAGAGTGGTGGCCGGCTGGAGCAGCCGATCGGCGCCGCCCTGGCGGCGGCGCAGATGGGACAGAACCTGTTTGCCGCCCCCAGCGTGCGCGGCTGGCCCGGGGGCGAGGCCTGGATCAACACCCAGACCTTGCTGGCGCGTCGCCAGTTCATCGAGCGCGCATTGCACCGGCCGGGTCTGACGGTGTCCGATGTGCCCGCCATCAACGCCGAGGCGGGCGCCGAGCAGGTGCGGCGCCGCCTTGAAGTCGCGGTCGAGCGGGCGGTGCGGGTGGACGGCGCCGGCTGGTTGACGGCGGCGGCCGCACTGGCGCCGGAACGGCCGGCCAGCGCCGAGGACTTGCAGCGGCTGGCGGCCAGCCTCGGAGCGGTGCCGGCGGTCGGCCTGCCGCCGGCCGGCTCACTGTCGCTCGATGCGCTGCGCAGCCTGCTGCTCGATCCGGCTTACCAGCTGAAGTAGCCGACTCCCATCGGAGACCGCATGCGACGACGCCACTTTGTTACCGCGGCCGGGACCAGCCTTGCTGCGTACGCGCTGCCGGCCTGGGCGCAGCAGCAGGCCTCCGCCGGTACCCGGCTCCTCATTCTGCTCGAACTGCGCGGCGGCAACGACGGGCTGAACACGGTCGTGCCCACCGACGGCCGTTACCACGACTTGCGGCCGCGCCTGGCGTTGCGCGACGATGCGGTGGTGGCCTTCGAGCGCGGGTTGCTGCTGCATCGTGAACTGGCGCCGCTGCAGGCGTTGTGGCGTGAGGGTCAGATGGCGGTGCTGCACGGGGTCGGCTATCCGCAGCCGGACCTGTCGCACTTTCGCTCGATTGCCATCTGGGACACGGCCTCTGCTTCCAGCGAAGTGCTGCAGGAGGGCTGGCTCACGCGCACGGCTGGGGCCAGCCCGGCATTCCGCAAGCTGGCCGCCGACGGCGTGGTGGTCGGCGCATCCGACCTAGGGCCGCTCGACGGCGGCGCGCGCGCAGTTGCCGTCAACGACCCGTCGCGCTTCGCGCAGCAGGCGCAGTTTGCGCCGTCGCAGCAGATCGCGGCCCGCGGCGCGCTGGCACATCTGTTGCGCGTGGAGGCGGACATCGTGCAGGCGGGCGCGCGCATTCGTCCGGCGCAGCGGTTTGCCACCGAGTTTCCGCGCGTTCCGTTCGGGCAGGCGGTCGCCCACGCGGCCGGCGTGGCAGCGACCCGGCAGACCGCGGTGATCCGCCTGACCCTGCCCGGTTTCGACACGCACACCGCGCAGCTGCCGCGCCAGGCGGCACTGCTCGGCCAGTTGGCGCAGGCGGTGGTCGCGCTGCGGGCAGCGCTGACCGAGGCGGGCGTCTGGCAGGACACGCTGCTGCTGACTTACTCGGAATTCGGACGACGGCCCCAGGAGAACGGCAGCCAGGGCACCGACCACGGCACCGCCGGCGTGCACTTCGCCTTCGGTCCCGGCGTGCGCGGTGGCCAATACGGCGCGTGGCCCGATTTGAATCGGCTCGACCGCGACGGCAACCCCGGCTTCGCCATCGACTTCCGCTCGATCTACGCCGCCGTGCTGGAGGGCTGGTGGCAGATCGACAGCCGGCGGGTCCTCGGTCGCGCCATCGCCCCTTTGCCTTTCTTGCGAGCTTAGCTGCGCGACTGCGCGACGCTGTCGGCGCGGGTGTTGCGCCCCGCCAGCCCCGGTACGGTACCCACGTGCGGCATGGCGGGCTCGATAGAATCCGTGGTCCGCTGATGCCCCCGGCGGATCGCCGACGTGTCTGCCGAACCCACTCTCCTGGCCATCGACACCGCCACCGAAACCTGCTCTGTGGCGCTGCTGCACGCCGGTGTACTGAGCGAGCGGATCGAGCGGGTTGGACAGGGTCACTCGGAACGCGTGCTGCCCATGGTGCAGGCGCTCCTCGAGGAGACCGGCATCGAGTTGGCGCGCTGCGATGCAATCGCCTTCGGCGCGGGTCCCGGTTCCTTCACCGGTCTGCGCATCGCCTGCGGCGTGGCGCAAGGGCTGGCCTGGGGCATCGATCGGCGGGTGCTGCCGGTCGGCAACCTGGCGGGGCTGGCGCTCGCGGTCCATGACGCCGCGCCCGCCGTCGCCCGCATCGCGGCGGCAATGGATGCGCGCATGAACGAGGTCTACTGGGCCGTCTACGACGTGGTTGCCGTTGGGGAGGGGCAACTGCGCGAGCGCGTGACGCCCTCGCTGTCCCCCGTGGCGGCAATGGCCGACGAGCTCGCGCCGCATGCGGTGGATGCCGCCGGCGGCACGGCGCTCGCCATGGCGGGCTGGCCGGCTGCCGCGTCGGCGATCCGGTTGCCGCAGGCCAGCGCTTCGGCGCGTCACCTGGTGCGCCTGGCTGTTCACGACTGGCATGCCGGCCGTGCGCTGGCGCCCGCCCTCGCTGCGCCGCTGTACGTACGCGACCGCGTGGCCCTCACCATCGAGGAGCGGCGGCGGCACGCGGCCGGCCAGGCCGCCGCCTTCTCGGCTGGAGCGGCCTCGTGAACGCCGTGGTGCGCCCGAGCGAAGAACGCTTCGTGCCGATGACCGCCGCCGACCTCGACGACGTGCTGTCCGTCGAGAACGAGGTCTACCCGTTTCCGTGGACGCGCGCCAACTTCGTCGATTCGATGCGCGCCGGTTACTGCTGCTGGACGCTGCGCGACAGCAGCGGCGCGCTGCTGTCCTACTCCGTGGTCATGCTGGTCCTGGACGAGGCGCACCTGCTGAATCTGAGCGTAGCCAGCAACGCCCATCGGCTCGGCTACGGCTGGCGCATGCTGGAGTTCATGGCACAACTGGCTCGCGATCATGGCGCGCGCAACATGATGCTCGAAGTGCGACCCAGCAATACGCCGGCGCAGCGCCTGTACCGGCGTTATGGCTTCGAGCGCATCGGCGTGCGCCGTGGCTACTACCCGTCGCACGGCGGTCGCGAGGACGCGCTGGTGATGCGGATCGCGCTGTGATGGAGCGGCCATGACCGCCTCCGACCTGCGTCGCGAACGGCTCTGGCACGCGCTGGGCGCGGGGCCGCTGTGGCGGGCGCGCGGTGCCACTGCGGTCGAACCAGGGGGAGCGCCCGCCGCTGCGGCCGACGCGCCGCTTCCTCAGACGGCGGCGCCCGCCATCACGCCAGCCGTGGCGGCGGTTGCGCCGGCGGCAATCGAGACCCCGGTGGTCAACGCCGCGCGACCGGTGGCCGCCGCGGTCGTAGTCGATCCCGCACGGCTGGCCGCGATCGCCGGTCTGGACTGGCCGGAACTGCAGCAGGCAGTGGCGGACTGCCAGGCCTGCGGCCTGTGCAAGACGCGCAAGCAGACGGTGTTCGGCGTGGGCCATCCGCAGGCCAACTGGATGATCGTCGGAGAGGCGCCGGGCGCCGAGGAAGATGCGCGCGGTGAGCCGTTCGTGGGCCAGGCCGGCAAGCTGCTCGACAACATGCTGGCAGCCGTCGGACTGAGCCGCGGCGCGCAGGGTGCAGCCGGCGTCTACATCGCCAACGTCCTTAAGTGCCGGCCGCCGGGCAACCGCAACCCCGAACCCCACGAAATGCAGCAGTGCGAGCCATTCTTGCGCAGGCAGGTCGAGCTGCTGCAGCCGCGGCTCATCGTCGTGATGGGGCGCTTCGCCGCCCAGGCCTTGCTCGGAACCGATGCGACCATCGCCAGCCTGCGCGGTCGGGTACACGAGGTGCAGATCGCCGGCCGGCGCATTCCGGTGGTAGTGACCTACCACCCGGCCTACCTGCTGCGCAACCTGGCCGACAAGGCGAAGAGCTGGGCCGACCTTTGCCTGGCGCGCCGGGTGGCGAACGGCGACCGCGACGCGTAGCCGTCCCGCCGTGGTCCGCCTCAGCGCGCTGGCCGACTCTGTCCGATCAGCGCGGTCCAGTCGCGGCTGCGCATGTTGTGCCGGTGCCTCAGCATGATGAGTCCCATCGCGGCGGCCACGAACAGACCGAACAGCACGATGATGGTCTCGATCCGCAGGTTCAGCCACAGCAGCGCGGCATAGACCGCCAGCATCGCCAGGACGCTCAGATTCTCGTTGAAGTTCTGCACCGCGATCGAGTGGCCAGCCGACAGCAGCACATGGCCGCGGTGCTGCAGCAGGGCATTCATCGGCACGACGAAGTAGCCCGCCAAGGCGCCGATCACGACCATCGTCAGCGCAGCAAGAATCGCACCCCAGCCGATGACGGCAGCGCCCATGCTGAGGCCGCCGGCGGGCAGGCGCGAGAAGTCGATGTAGGCCAGGCAGGCCACCAGCAGGCCCATCGCCACGCCGACCGGCAGCACCGACAGCGAGCGCTTGAGCGACACGCGGGCGGCCGCCCAGACCGATCCGATGGCGATCCCGATGGCCACCACCGCCTGCAAGATGGCGCCCTGAGACAACGTCATGCCGAGTGCCGACTCCGACCACTTGAGCACGATGAACTGCAGCGTGGCGCCGGCCCCCCAGAACAGGGTGGTCACCGCCAGAGAGATCTGCCCCAGCTTGTCGGCCCACAGCGTGCGCAGGCAGTGGCCGAAGTCGGCCAGCAGCCGCACCGGGCTGGCGGACTGGCGCGCGTAGCGGGCGCCGGTGTCGGGCACGAAGAAGTTGATGGCAGCGGCGATCGCATACAGGCCGCCGACGACGGCGATCGCCGCCTCGGCCGCGTTGTCCAGCTCGTGGTCGATCAGCGGCACGTCGATGGCCAGCAGGACGGCCGCCACCTTGGGCGAGACCAGGACGCCGCCGACCACGAAACCCAGGATGATCGAGCCGACCGTGAGTCCCTCGATCCAGCCGTTGGCCACAACCAGTTTCTCGGGCGGCAGCAATTCGGTGAGGATGCCGTACTTGGCCGGCGAATAGGCCGCCGCACCGAAGCCGACCACCGCATAGGCCAGCAGCGGATGCACGCCAAGGAACATCAGCACGCAGCCGCCGATCTTGATGGTGTTGGTGATGAGCATGACCCGGCCCTTGGGCATCGAGTCGGCGAAGGCGCCCACGAAGGCCGCCAGCAGCACGTAGCTGAGGAAGAAGAACAGCTTCAGCATCGGCGTCATCCACTCGGGCGCGTGGAGGTCGCGCAACAGGGCGATGGCGCAGATCAGCAGCGCGTTGTCGGCCAGCGACGAGAAGAACTGCGCGGCCATGATCGTGTAGAAACCGCGGTTCATTGCGGGTTTGACGGAGCCGGTTGCAGGACTAGGGAGCGTTGCGGGACGGGCGGGATCGCTCCGCTCTACAGCGACGGTTGCGTCGTTCGCTTATATCACGCAGATGCCGGCAGGCCGACGGCGCGCGCAGCGCGGCGGAACGCAACCGGCAGTCCGCGTGCTCGGTATTCTTGACGGCCTCGCGTGCTGCGCACGCTCTGCAACCGCTTGCCGATGCCGCGTCCGATCGAAGCCCTGATTCACGTCGATGCCGTGCGCCAGAACCTGGCCACGCTGGCGGCGCGGGCACCCGGGCGTCGCCTCTGGGCGGTGGTGAAGGCCAACGCTTATGGCCATGGTCTTGAGCGGGTGCTGCGCGGGCTGGATGCGGCCGACGGCCTTGCGCTGCTCGACCTGGCGGAAGCGGAGCGCGCGCGCGCAGCCGGCTGGCGCAAGCCGATCCTGCTGCTGGAGGGCTGCTTTGCCGCGCGCGATTTGGAGGTGGTCGAGCGCCTCGGGCTGACCACGACGGTGCACGAGCCGGGCCAACTGCAGTGGCTGGCGGCGGCGCGTCCGGCGCAACCCCTTCCGGTCTACCTGAAGCTCAACACCGGCATGAACCGGCTCGGCTTTGCCGGCGCGGCGGCGCCGGCGGCGCTGGCGCAACTGCGGGTACTGCCACAGGTCGAGGTGGCGGCGGTCGCCATGCACTTTGCCAACGCCGATGCCGCCCCGGGCACGGCGCAGGCCGGCAGCGTGGCGGTGCAACTGGCCGCGTTCGAACGCCTGGCCGGCAACTGGCGCGGCGCGCGCAGCCTGTGCAACTCGGCGGCGCTGCTGACGCAGCCGCAGCTTGTCGATGACTGGGCGCGGCCGGGCATTGCGCTGTACGGCAGCTCGCCGGTCGCGGGCGTGCCGGCAATCCGTTTCGGCCTGCGCGCGGCCATGACGCTGCGCTCGCGGCTGATTGCGGTGCAGGACGTGGCGGCCGGTGCGGCGGTCGGCTATGGCAGCCGCTGGGTGGCGGCCCGCGCCGCGCGCATCGGCATCGTCGCCTGCGGCTACGCGGACGGCTACCCGCGCGTGGCCCCCGACGGGACGCCCGTGGCGGTCAACGGCAGCGTCGTGCCACTGGCCGGCCGCGTCTCGATGGACATGATCACCGTCGACCTGACCGACACCCCGCAGGCGCAGGTGGGCGATCCCGTGGAGCTGTGGGGTGCGCAGGTGTCGATCGACGCGGTGGCGGAAGCCGCCGGCACGGTCGGCTACGAGTTGATGTGCGCTGTGGCGGCGCGCGTGCCCGTGCGCGTGGTCGACGGCGCGCCCGCTGCGCTCGCGCCGAGGCCATCCGCGGGAGACCACCCCTGATGGCGAAGGTCCGCAGCCAGTACGTCTGCAGCGAGTGCGGCGGCGCAGCGCCGAAGTGGCAGGGCCAGTGCCCGCACTGCGGCGCCTGGAACACGCTGGCCGAGGCACGCGTCGAGACCGCCGCCGCAGCCAACCGCTTTGCCGCGCTGGCGCCCGGCTCCGCCGTGGCGTTGCTGGGCGAAATCGAGGCGCGCGAGCTGCCGCGCCGGTCCACCGGCATCGAGGAGTTCGACCGTGTGCTGGGCGGCGGCCTGGTCGAGGGCGGCGTGGTGCTGATCGGCGGCGATCCGGGCATCGGCAAGTCGACCCTGCTGCTGCAGGCGCTGGCCGCGATGAGCGCAAGATCGGGCCAGGCGGGCCGCGTGCTCTACGTCTCCGGCGAGGAGTCGGCCGGGCAGGTGGCGCTGCGCGCGCGGCGTCTCGGCGTCGACGGCAAGGCGGTGCGTCTGTTGGCCGAGATCGGCCTGGAGCGCATCGTTGCTGCGCTGGCCGACGAGCGCCCCGAGGTGGCGGTGATCGACTCGATCCAGACCCTGTACTCGGGCGAGCTGCAATCGGCACCGGGCTCGGTGGCGCAGGTGCGCGAATGCGCGGCGCAACTGACCCGGGTGGCCAAGCAGACCGGCGTGAGCCTGGTGCTGGTCGGGCACGTGACCAAGGAGGGTGCGCTCGCCGGTCCGCGCGTGCTCGAGCACATGGTCGACACCGTGCTCTACTTCGAGGGAGACACCCACTCGTCGTTCCGCCTCGTGCGCGCCTTCAAGAACCGGTTCGGCGCGGTCAACGAGCTGGGTGTGTTCGCCATGACCGACCGCGGTCTGAAGGGTGTCTCCAACCCCTCGGCGCTGTTCCTGTCGCAGCACGACGCGCAGGTGGCGGGTTCCTGCGTGCTGGTCACGCAGGAAGGCACGCGGCCGCTGCTGGTGGAGATCCAGGCGCTGGTCGACACCGCGCACGTCCCCAATCCGCGGCGCTTGTGCGTGGGCCTGGAGCAGCAGCGCCTGGCGATGCTGCTGGCGGTCCTGCATCGGCATGCCGGCGTGGCGACCTTCGACCAGGATGTCTTCGTCAACGCGGTGGGCGGCGTGCGGATCAGCGAGCCGGCGGCCGATCTGGCAGCCCTGCTGGCGATCCACTCGTCGTTGCGCAACAAGCCGCTGCCGCGCGGTCTGGTGGCCTTCGGCGAGGTCGGGCTGGCAGGCGAGGTGCGGCCCGCGCCGCGCGGCCAGGAGCGCCTGCGCGAGGCCGCAAAGCTCGGCTTCTCGCTTGCCGTGATCCCCAGGGCCAACGCGCCCAGGCAGGCGGTCGAGGGGCTGCAGGTGGTGGCGGTCGAGCGGCTGGAGCAGGCGCTCGAGCGGGTCAGGTCGGGCTGAGGGCCAGAGGCCGTCCGTCATTGTCCCGGGTAGCCCCCGCCGGGCACGCCGGGATGCCCTCAAGCTCCGATGGCTGGGTCGGCCAGCAGCGCGCGCGCTGCCGCCAGTCCGCTGCGCACCGAGCCCTCGAGCGTCGAGGGATAGGCGCTGTCGGCAGCGTCGCCGGCCAGCAGCAGCCGCTCGACCGGCAGGCGCGCAGGCGGGCGAACCAGGCCGGGCGCCGGCACGATGGTCGCGCGCTTGTCCTCGACTACGCGGGTTGCCGCCGGCGCCGGCAGGCCGAGCTCGCGCGACAACTGCGCGGCCACCGCGCGGGAGAGATCGTGGTGCGCAACGGCGCCGAGCGGCCCCGCAGCACTGACGATGACGCTCAGGACGCCGGCGCAACGCCGGTCCAGCGCGCCGCGGTCGAACACCCATTGTCCATAGGCCTCGACAGCCGGGTCGTCGCGCAGCGCGTAGACCGGGTGAGCGAGGCGGCGACCCTCCTCGTAGCGCAGATACACGGTGACGATGGGCGCGCTGTCCAGCGCCAGCAACTGCGCCGCCGCGGGGGTGAGCGCGGCCAGGCCGGTACCCGCCAGCAACGGCGCGGCGCGCTCCGGCGGCAGGGCCAGCACGACGGCTGCGGCGTCCAGCGTGTCGCCGCGGCAGGTCAGGTGCCAGCCGTCGTCCTGCCACTGCAACGACTGGACCGGCCAGCGCAGCCGGACGGTGGCGCCGCGCGCCGCCAGAAAGGCGAGGGCGGCGTCCGGCAGCAAGGCCGACAGGTCGCCGCGCGGCAGCAGCAGTTCGCTGCTGGCCGCGTCGGCCCCGAGGCTGTCGCGCAGCACGGTCAGGAAGACCTGCGCTGAGGCCTGCTCCAGGGGCGCATTGAGTGCCGCGATGCACAGTGGCTGCCAAAGGCGCTGCACCAAGCGTGACGGGTTGTCGCGCAGCAGGTCGATCGCCGGCCGGTCCGGCGTGACGGTCCAGCGCGTGCGCTTGCAGTGCTCGACCCAGCGCACCATGGCCCAGCGCTCGGGCCAGGTCAGCCCGCGGGCCGTCAGCAGCGCCCAGGCCAGGTGCAGGGGCGCCGGGGCCCGCCCCGCGGCGAGGACGAATCCATCGGGATAGCGCAGCGCAAAGGGCAGGCGGACGAAGGCCGGCTCCACCGCGACACCGACGCGCTGCATCAGGGCGAGCGTGTCGCGATACGCGCCGATCAGGAGGTGCTGGCCGTTGTCGAGCGGGTAGCAGCGGTCGCCCAGCGGCAAGTCGACGCGGCGCGCGCGCCCACCGGCCTGCGGAGCGGCATCGAGAAGGGCCACTGGAAGCCCGGCCTGCGCCAGCTCGACCGCGCAGGCCAGGCCCGACCAGCCCGCACCCACCACCGCGACGGGTTTCACGCGGGTACGCGCGCCAGCCGGGCCGGCGGGCCAAAGGTCCAGGTACGCCAGGCGATCGCCAGCTTGCGCAGCGGCGTCAGCGCGATGCGCTGGTGCAGCACCTGAAAGTCCGCGCGCTCGATTTCCTCGAGCAGGCTCAGGTAGATCGCTGCCATGATCAGGCCGGGTCGCTGCGACCGGCGGTCGGTATCGGGCAGCGCCGCCAGCGCCGCGCGGTAGGCGGCGCGCGCGCGCTCCGCCTGGACGCGCATCAGCGGCACGAAGCCTGGCGCGTAGCGGCTGGCCAGGATGTCGGCCACCTTCACGTCGTGCTGCTGCAGGTCTTCGATAGGCAAGTAGACGCGGCCGCGCCGCGCGTCCTCGCCCACGTCGCGCACGATGTTGGTCAGTTGCAGCGCCAGCCCGAGCTGGCGCGCGTACTCCAGCGTTCGCTCCTGCGTGGCGCCGAAGATTCCGGCCGCCATCTCGCCCACCACGCCGGCCACCAGGTGGCAGTAGTGCGCCAGGCTGCGCTGGTCGAGGTAGCGCGACTGAGACAAGTCCATCCGCATCCCCTCGATCACCTGGAGCAGGCGCTCGCGGGTGATGCCGTAGTCGGCCAGGTGCGGCTGCAGGGCGCGGCTGACGGGATGCTGCGGGTTGCCGGCGCACAGCTCCTGCACCTCGCCTGCCCACCAGGCGAGCTTGGCCTGCGCCACGGCGGGGTCGCTGACTTCGTCGACCACATCGTCGACCTCGCGACAGTAGGCGTACAAGGCCGTGATGGCACGCCGCCGCGGCGGCGGGAGGAACAGGAAGCTGTAGTAGAAGCTCGAGCCCGAGGCCGCGGCCTTCTGCTGGCAGTATTCGTCGGGCGTCATGCGGTCGGGTCGACGGCGAAGGCGGTCACTTAGGCGGGCCGACGGGACTGCTACATGCGCAGGGCGCGCGCGGTCATGACGATCCAGTCGGCCTTGCCGAGGGTCGGGCGGCGGCGGAAGACGTCGCCGTCGACCGCGTCGATGCGCTCGGAAATCCGCAAGCCGCCTTGCACCACCAGCCGCAGCTCGAAGCCGATACGGCCGCCCAGCGAGCCCGCCAGTGGCGCGCCCGACTCTAGCATCGCGCGCGCTCGCTCCGTCTGCGCGCGCATCAGCCGCGCCCAGCCTGGCCCGCGGCGCTGCGCGCCGATGTCGTCGTCGCGCAGCCCGTGCGCTGCCAGCTCGTCCTGCGGCAGGTAGACCCGGCCCTTGGCCCAGTCGATGGCCACGTCCTGCCAGAAGTTGACGAGCTGCAGCGCGCTGCAGATGGCATCGGACTGCTCCAGCAGCACCGGCTCGTCGCGGCCGTACAGGGCCAGCAGCAGCCGGCCGATCGGGTTGGCCGAGCGACGGCAGTAGTCGAGCAGGGCGGGATAGTCGGCATAGCGCTTGACCGTCACGTCCTGGGCAAACGCCGACAGCAGGTCATGGAACAGCGGCAATGGCAACCGGTGGGCGGCGACCGCTGCAGCCAGGTCGGGCCAGTCGTGCGGTGCGCCTTGCGCGATGCGCTCCAGTTGCTCGCCCAGTGCCGCCAGGGCGGCCAGGCGCTCCGGCGGCGCTGCGTCGCCTTCGTCGGCCAGGTCGTCGGCGGTGCGGGCAAACCGGTAGATCGCCTGTACGGCGGGGCGCAAGGCCGCGGGCACCAGCACCGAGGCGACCGGGAAGTTCTCATAGTGATCGATCCCCATGCGGCCAAGCTAGCACGCACCCGGCCGCGGCCCGGACAAGCGCGGCGCTTCGATTAGAATCTGACGCGTTCGGTGGTGCTCGATGCGCCCGGCAGCGCGGGCTGCAGGCAACCGTCGCGGCCCTCTGTCGCGAAGGTGGCGAAATTGGTAGACGCACCAGGTTTAGGTCCTGACGCCTTCACCGGCGTGGGGGTTCGAGTCCCCCCCTTCGCACCACAGCAACACCGCCCGGCCTGAAGCGATCGGGACTGCTTCCCGACGCCTCAGGCCTGACCACAACCGATCACCACAACACAACCCGCCGTAGGCACACGGGCCGCATCGGCCAGCAGGACACCATGCAAGCGAACGTTGAAACCCTGGGCGCGCTGGAGCGCCGCATCGACCTGACGGTCCCCGCCGCCGATATCGAGAAGGAAGTCTCGACGCGTCTGACCAAGCTGGCGCGCACCGTGCGCATGCCCGGCTTCCGTCCCGGCAAGGTGCCTCTGAAAATGGTGGCTGCCACCTACGGCGCGCAGGTCCAGGCCGAGGTGCTCAACGACAAGGTCGGTGCCGCGTTCACCACGGCGGTCAGCAGCAACAACCTGCGCGTGGCCGGTGCGCCGCGTCTGGAACCCAAGGCCGGTGCGCCGACCTCCGACCTGGCCTTCTCGGCCACCTTCGAGATCTATCCCGAAATCAAAGTCGGGAACCTAGCGGAAATCGAGGTGCAGCGTGCCTCCTGCGAGGTGGGCGACGCCCAGATCGACAAGACACTGGAAATCATGCGCAAGCAGCGCGCCAGTTTCGAGGCCGTGGACCGTGCGGCCACCGACGGCGACCGCGTGACCGTGGACTTCAAGGGCACGCGCGACGGCGAGCCTTTCGACGGCGGCGCGGGCTCCGACTTTGCCTTCACGATCGGCGAGGGCCGGATGCTGCCGGAGTTCGAGGCGGCCGTGCGCGGTCTGCAGGCCGGTCAGGGCAAGACCTTCCCGCTGACTTTTCCAGCCGACTATCGGGCCACCGAGCTGGCTGGCCGGCAGGTCCAGTTCGACGTGACGGTCAAGAAGGTGGAGCAGCCGCTCCTGCCGCCGGTCGATGCCGAGTTTGCCCGCTCGCTCGGCATTGCCGATGGCGATGTGCAGAAGATGCGCGCTGAGGTCAAGACCAACCTCGAGCGCGAGGTGAAGACGCGCCTGAAGGCGCGCACCAAGGACAGTGCGATGAACGCGCTGCTTGCCAGCACCCGCTTCGAGCTGCCCATATCGCTGATCCAGGCCGACCAGCAGCGCCTCGCGGAAATGGCGCGCCAGGATCTGGTGGCGCGCGGCATCGGCGCCAAGGAGGCGCCGCTGCCGCCCGAGATCTTCGCCCCGCAGGCCGAACGACGCGTCCGCCTTGGACTCCTGCTGGCTGAACTCGTGCGCGTCGAAAACCTGCAGCCGCAG